>Ga0256405_10008597_pt1 | contig 14519 bp, 13 predicted proteins | sample RumenRJG_02DNA_FD_189096 | JGI IMG/M metagenome (GOLD analysis project Ga0256405, IMG submission 189096) | Bovine rumen microbial communities from Lethbridge, Alberta, Canada - RJG_02 | ecosystem: Host-associated > Mammals > Digestive system > Stomach > Rumen | place: Canada: Alberta...
TCTATACAACGGTCGGGGCTTTTTAAATTCAGAGGACAGTTGACAATTGACAATGATGAGTTGAAAGTTGAAAATTGAAAATTGAAAAATCAAATCAATTCAGAATTTATAAATGCTGAGTTTTTTCAAAGAACAATTATGATATGAAATGTTCTTTTGGTAAATACAAAATAGTGGGTAGGAAGAAGGTAGAAAGAAGGTAGCAAGAAGGTAGGAAGATGGTAGCAAGACAGAAGATAGATTCAAGGTACATTCAAGGTACATTCAAGATACGTCGTAGGAACGTCCAAAATACGGGGAAGCAATTCAAATGGTAGCCAAAGAATTCATAATTGAAAATTCACAATTCATAATTGCTGAGGACTTATGGAGGACAATTATAATACGAATTATTCTTTTGGTAAATACAAAATGATGGCAAGGTATAGGGAAGCTATACGCAGGGTATATGCAGGGTATATGCAAGCTATATGTTGGCTATATGTTAGCTATATGTTGGCTATATGTTAGCTATATGTTGGCTATAGCCAGATTAGGTTATGGGGAGGTTGAAAGTTCAGAATTCAATTGACGGGAGGAATTGAAGTAAGCCGATAGCAAGGGGGTAGCAAGAGGATAGTAAGAGGCAAGAAAAAGGTGCAAACAAAATAAAGTAACTCAATCTGAGAATAAAGGACAATTGTAATACGAATTATCTTTTGGAGAATATAAAATAGCGGCAAGATAGAGGCAAGGTATATCCAGAGTAGGTCAAAACTAAATTCTTTATCAGTTAGACGATCTATTTCCCATAAATGCAGCCGAACAGGCGGAGTTAAAGAATAAAATGTTACTTTTGCTTTCGAAAAGACATCGGTTTAAGCAGAAATGGACAAACTTTCTCCACAGCAGCGACATAAGAACATGGCTGCCATACGCAGCAAGGACACCAAGCCAGAGATGGTGGTGAGGCGTTTTCTGTGGAGTCACGGCTTCAGATACAGACTGAACCATCCGCGACTGCCGGGAAAGCCGGATATCGTGCTGCGGAAATACAGGGCGTGCATTTTCGTGAACGGATGCTTCTGGCACGGACACAACACGCACGAGGGCGAATTGGGATTGAAGAGCTCGGATTGCTGCAAGATTCCGAAGAGCAACACGGACTTTTGGGTTAAGAAGATAAGGCGCAACATTCAGCGCGACGATGACGTGAAGCGAAAACTGTCGGACATGGGCTGGTACTCGATAACGATTTGGGAATGTCAGCTAAAGCCGAAAATGCGCGAGCAGACGCTCAATTCGCTGTCGTACACGCTGAACTACATCTATTTCGGACATCAGAATGCACCCGACTACACTATCGAGGAGGAAGAATCGATGCTCGTTGCCGAAGACTTATCCGACGGCTATGGAATGGACGAATAAAAAAGGCTGCACTCTCAACGGAATGCAGCCTTCTATTTTAATGTAAATCAGATTCTTACTTGTTGCAGTTTGGACACCAAGGCTTCAACTGCTGGAAGAAATCGTTGCCCTTGTCATCTACCAAGATGAATGCAGGGAAATCCTCTACTGTAATCTTCCAGATAGCCTCCATGCCGAGTTCTGGATACTCAACGCACTCGATGCTCTTGATGCTGCTCTGTGAAAGAACGGCAGCAACACCTCCGATTGTACCGAGATAGAATCCGCCATGCTTCTTGCAGGCATCGGTAACCACCTGAGAACGGTTACCCTTAGCAATCATAACAAGAGATGCACCGTTGTCCTGGAACTCGTCAACGTATGGGTCCATACGGTTGGCTGTTGTTGGGCCCATAGAGCCGCAAGGATAGCCCTCTGGAGTCTTGGCTGGTCCTGCATACAGAATTGGGTGGTTCTTGAAGTAATCAGGCATTGCCTCGCCTGCGTCAAGACGAGCCTTGAGCTTAGCGTGAGCAATATCGCGCGCTACGATGATTGTACCCTTAAGGTTTACGCGTGTGCTGACCGGATATTTAGACAATTCGGCACGAACGGCATCGATACCCTTGTCGAGGTCAATCTCAACGCCCTTTGCGCCCTCGCCCGGACGACGATATTCCTCTGGAATGAGTTCTGATGGGTTTGAATCCATCTTCTCAAGCCAGATACCATCCTTGTTTATCTTAGCCTTGATGTTACGGTCGGCAGAGCAGCTTACACCCATACCAATTGGGCAAGATGCACCGTGGCGTGGCAGACGAACCACGCGGATATCGTGAGCAAGATGCTTTCCACCGAATTGTGCACCAAGACCAATCTTGTGAGCCTCTTCGAGAAGTTTCTTCTCCAGCTCAACATCGCGGAATGCGCGACCAGTCTCGTCGCCTGTTGTAGGCAGATTGTCGTAATACTTGATTGAAGCGAGCTTTACGGTGAGAAGGTTCTTCTCTGCCGAAGTACCGCCAATTACGAATGCGATGTGATAAGGAGGACAAGCGGCTGTTCCGAGGCTCTTCATCTTCTCTACAAGGAATGGGATGAGAGTGCCTTCGTTCTGGATTGTAGCCTTTGTCATCGGGTAGAAATATGTCTTGTTGGCAGAGCCGCCGCCCTTTGCAACCATCACGAAGCGGTATTCTGCGCCCTCGCAAGCCTCGATGTCAATCTGTGCAGGAAGGTTGCAGCGAGTGTTCACCTCATCGTACATGTTGAGCGGAGCGTTCTGCGAATAGCGCAGATTGTCCTGTGTGAATGTGTTGAACACGCCGCGTGAGAGAGCCTCCTCATCCTCGAAGCCTGTCCAGACCTGCTGTCCCTTCTCGGCGTGAATAATGGCAGTACCAGTATCCTGACAGAAAGGCAGAATGCCCTTGCATGCTGTCTCGGCATTGCGAAGGAACTGCAATGCTACGTATTTGTCGTTTTCTGATGCCTCTGGGTCATTAAGAATTGCGGCAACCTGAAGGTTGTGCTCGCGGCGCAGCATGAACTCCACATCGTGGAAAGCCTGCTGTGCAAGCAGCGTGAGAGCCTCTTTTGAGACCTTCAGAATCTCATGTCCTTCAAACTCGCCTACTGAAACGCCCTCTTTTGAGAGCAAACGGTACTCAGTATCGTCCTTGCCCAACTGGAACATAGGAGCGTACTTGAATTCTGGTATATTAGCCATATTTTTCGTTTGTTTATTAAATTGCTTTGCGCAAAGTTATAATTTAATTTTTTATTCCAACAAATAATAAGCCGTCATTTTATGCTTGCCAAAGTTGCTTCGAGGGCACTTGGCGGAATATCGCCCAAGGCAGCCTCCTTTTTGGCATCTTCCTTTATCAATTCAATCCATTTTGAGCGTGCCTCAAGAGCATCGTGCTTTGCCATCTCGGTCGTTTCCTCATCAACTTTAGCCACGTTGTAGAAACGCGCCATTGCCGATGCCATCCAACTGTCGGCAACAGCCTTACTTTCGTCTTTAGCCTGATTTACAAGATTTTTCATCTCCTGCGGATTCTTGGCAGTCTTAGCAATTCTACCAATGCTTTCGGCTGGCAAGAACAATCCCTGAACATCAGCCCACTCAACAGAATCAGCCAAGGCACAGGCATCTTTCAGTCCATCGATATTCTGATACAAGCCGAAGCCCATCTTCAGCACGCAGTCGTAATATTTTATGCCTTTCAGAATCGCGCTTCGTCTGATGCTCGTCTTGCCATCGATGGCGTAGACATCGCCCGTGCAAGCACTCTCCCACTCCTTCAGTTTGGCAGATGCGCGCATCACCTTCTGCAAGATGTAAGGATGAAGAAAATCGTACTCGATATGGTCGATGCCCTTGTTTCCGATGCGGCCGTCGCGTTTTTTCCACTTGTTCACATCGCGGTAAGTGCCGAGGGTTGCGAAGTTGATGCCCGGCACGAGCCAGAGTCTGTCGGCATCGGCAATGAGATACGAGAAGGCAAAATCTGCCAGCTGCGGATGGTTAGTAACCTTGCCCATAACCATTGTGAACGGCGGAATCTCGGCAGGCAAAAGGATATGCGCGCCCGATGCCGTCTTGGCTCCGCGGCGCATGAATCCGTAATGCACGGCACCGCTCTTGTAGGCATGATTGCTGTAATTTGTTCCCGAACCGGCGTTGTAGAACGAGTACATTCCGCCAATAAGCAGCGACGAGCGATGATGACTCACGCTGAAAGGTCCGCAGAACGCGGCACAAGCCTCGCCGTTACTCATGATGCTGTTGGCAAAGAACAGGGAATTTGTTGCCGAAAAGTACGAAGAAATCTCGACCGCCTCGCCAACAAAGCAACTGTCTACGGTTGCGCCAGACTGAACAGAAGCCGAACGGCAGACGATGCTGTTCCGGCATATCACATTATCGCCAATTTCTGCTCCGCCTGAAATCTCACAGCCCTCGATGCGGGTGGCATTTACAATTTTTGTTTCGTCGCCGATATTAGAGTTTTCTATCGTCTTTACGTTGATAATCACCGTATTGTTACCGATGCGCGCAAAATTATCGAGCGAGTGGCTACCATCTTCCGCGATGCCAGCCATATAATCTTGCATCTCATCGGAATGTTGAACCATTATGGCTGCCTCCTGAGCCGATAGCCAAGGATGAAGCACCACGTTCTCGTCGCCCGACTCGCACAGAACGGCAATCTTTCTGCCCCAAGCCGTACGAGCCGACTTCTGCGAGCGGATGATGCCGACATTACGAATGTAGGCATTGTCGCCAACGGTCACGTTTTCGAGGCAGGCATTGAAGATGCCCGATTTTCGCACCTCGCCGCCATCGGTCTCAACATCGGAATCGAAACAGCCCAGATTAACGCATCCGAAGAACTCTACATTGCGAATACGGCTTTCTGCCGCGTCAAACGAGTGGGACACCTTAACGTTGCTCCAGTCGTCGGCAACACAGCCGTTATGCTCAAGTGCGGCAATTTCAGCCTCTGTTAGGTTTCTCATAACTATTCTTCGGATGTCAGTTCGTCGAGTTTCGGGTACAGAAAATCGTTGTACGGATATTTCTGCACATGAAGTTCGCGAACCTTATTGTAAATTATCTTTCTGAGTTCGTCGTAATTAGTCTTGTTCTTGGCCGAGATGAAGATGCAGTTCTCGTTAAGTTTTGCCATCCAAGTGTTCATCAGTTCGTCGAGCGGAATATTCTCCTTTGTGCGCGGAGTGAGGTCGTCCTCGTCCTTTGCCACATAAGTATAGGCATCGACTTTGTTGAAGATAATCATCGTTGGCTTCTCGGCACACTTCAGGTCGGCGAGAGTCTTTTCCACGACCTTTATCTGGTCTTCGAAATCGGGATGAGAGATGTCTACGACGTGCAGCAGGAGGTCAGCCTCGCGCACCTCGTCGAGCGTACTCTTGAAAGAATCAACCAAGTCGGTTGGCAGTTTGCGGATGAATCCGACAGTATCGCTCAGAAGGAACGGCAGATTCTCTACAACCACCTTTCGCACCGTTGTGTCGAGGGTTGCAAACAGTTTGTTTTCGGCAAAGACCTCGCTCTTGCTCAGCAGAGTCATGAGCGTGCTCTTACCCACGTTGGTATATCCCACCAGAGCCACGCGCACCATGCGTCCGCGGTTGCTTCGCTGGGTTGTTTTCTGCTGGTCAATCTCTGCCAATCGGCTCTTCAGCAGCGACATACGGTTAAGGATGATACGGCGGTCCATCTCGAGCTGAGTCTCACCCGGACCACGCAATCCTACCGAGCCTTTTCCGCCGCCCGAACCAGAGCCACCGCCCTGACGCTCAAGGTGAGTCCACAGACGGGTTAGTCGCGGAAGCATATATTTGTACTGCGCCAGTTCGACCTGCGTCTTGGCGTTTGCTGTCTGGGCGCGCATTGCAAAGATGTCGAGGATTAGGGATGTGCGGTCGAGAATCTTGACTTGCAGCACCTGCTCGATGTTGCGAATCTGCTTTGCGCTAAGTTCATCATCGAAGATGACCATACCTATGGGCCGCTCGGCATCTTCCTCCATCTTAATGTAGTCGCGAATTTCCTCAAGCTTACCCTTGCCAAGATATGTAACGGCACTCGGGCCATCGCAACGCTGAGTGAAACGCTTTACAGTAACAGCGCCGGCAGTATCTGCCAGAAATTCAAGTTCGTCAAGATACTCCTTTGTTTTGCGTTCGTCCTGTTTTTGCGTTATAAGACCAACAAGAATTGCAGTTTCGGCCTGTGCCTCAGATATTACGAATTCCTTCATTTAGTAAAAAACATTTTATGTTTAAGCATTTATTCCGCAGCGGAATAGTAAGTTGCAAATATAGCAACAAAAATTGAGAAAATATTCGTTTCGCGCGGTTTTTAACGGCGGCGGCGGAACATTTGGCAGAGTGCCGCCTCTTTGTTTATAAATGCCGAATATCCTATTCACTTTTTAATATCGGCAAAAAGAGGGCGCGCGTTAAATAGTGTGCGTTCACTATTTCGGAATATTTTTTACAAATATTTACCGATTTTGCTATCTTTGTTTAGCAAAATTATATATTTTTGCAAAGGATTTTTTTAGACCGCGAAATATTTAATTAACAAAAATACATATATATTATGGCATTAATTGAAAGCATTATTGCTCGTGCGCAGTCAAACAAGCAGCGCATAGTACTTCCTGAGAGTTTGGAAGAGCGTACAATTACAGCTGCCGACAAGGCTCTTGCCGACAACTTGGCAGACATCATCCTTATCGGTGCAGAGGCTGAGATAAAGGCACTTGCAAGCAAACTTGGCTTGAAGAACATCGACAAGGCTACAATCATCGACCCAGCTACTTCTGAGAAGACTGAGGAGTATGCACAGCTTCTTTTCGAACTACGCAAGAAGAAAGGCATGACTATCGAGGAGGCTCGCAAGAAGGTTCTCGACCCTCTCTACTTCGGCTGCCTTATCATCAAGAGCGGTGATGCCGACGGTCAGATTTCAGGTGCATTGTCAACAACAGGCGACACTCTTCGCCCTGCACTTCAGATTATCAAGTGTGCTCCGGGCATCTCTTGCGTATCAGGTGCAATGCTTCTCATCACTAAGGCTAACGAGTATGGCGAGGAAGGCGTAGTTGTAATGGGCGACGTTGCCGTTACTCCAATGCCAGATGCAAACCAGCTTGCACAAATTGCCGTTTGTACAGCACAGACTGCAAAGAGCGTAGCAGGATTCGCAGATCCACGCGTTGCCATGCTTTCGTTCTCAACAAAGGGCTCTGCTAAGCACGAGGTTGTAGACAAGGTTGTAGAGGCTACTAAGCTTGCAAAGGAGCTTGATCCTTCTTTGAAGATTGACGGCGAACTTCAGGCTGATGCTGCACTTGTTCCATCGGTTGGCCAGAAGAAGGCTCCGGGCTCTGAAATCGCAGGTAAGGCTAATGTACTTATCGCTCCATGCCTTGAGGTTGGTAACATCGGCTACAAGCTTGTTCAGCGTCTTGGCGGTGCTGATGCCATCGGCCCTATCCTTCAGGGTATCGCACGCCCAGTTAACGACCTTAGCCGCGGCTGCTCAGTAGACGATATCTACAAGATGGTAGCAATCACAGCATGTCAGGCAATGGATGCTAAGAACTAATTTTTTCAGAAATAAAAACATTCTAAACAGATGAAGATTCTTGTATTGAACTGTGGTAGTTCATCAATCAAATACAAGTTGTTCGAAATGAACGACAAGTCGGTGCTTGCACAGGGCGGCATCGAGAAAATCGGCCTTGCAGGCTCTTTCCTTAAGATTACTCTGCCTAACGGCGAGAAGAAGGTTATCGAGGAGGACATCCCAGAGCACACAAAGGGCGTACAGATGATTTTCGACGCTCTTACAAACGCTGAGTACGGCGCACTCAAGAGCCTTGAGGAACTCGACGCTGTTGGTCACCGTATGCTCCACGGCGGTGCTAAGATTACAAAGTCATCTATCCTTACTAAGGAGGTTCTCGACATCTTCGAGAGCTGCAACGACCTTGGCCCTCTTCACAACCCGGCAAACCTTAAGGGCGTAAACGCTGTTAAGGCTCTTCTTCCAAACATTCCACAGGTAGGTGTATTCGATACTGCATTCCACCAGACAATGCCAGACTACGCTTACATGTACCCACTTCCATACGAGTATTACGAGAAGTATGCCATCCGTCGCTACGGCTTCCACGGAACATCACACCGCTACGTTTCTCAGCGTGTATGCGAGTTCCTTGGCATCAAGGCTGAAGGCTCTAAGATTATCACATGCCACGTTGGTAACGGCGGCTCTATCTCGGCTGTTGTTGATGGCAAGTGTATCGACACAACAATGGGTCTTACTCCACTCGAAGGCTTGATGATGGGTACTCGTTGCGGCGAGATTGACCCAGCCATCGTTCCGTTCCTAATGAACCACGAGGGTCTGTCGGCAAGCGAGATGGACACAATTATGAACAAGAAGTCAGGTCTTCTTGGCATCTCTGGCGTGTCAAGCGATATGCGCGAGGTTACTGCTGCTGCCAAGGAAGGCAACAAGCGTGCTCAGTTGGCTCTTAACATGTACTACTACCGCATCAAGAAGTACATCGGCCAGTATGCTGCTGCAATGGGTGGCGTTGACGTTGTACTGTTCACCGGCGGTGTTGGCGAGAACCACACTATCTGCCGTGCCGAGGTATGTAAGGGTCTTGAGTTCATGGGTATCAAGCTTGATGCTGCAAAGAACGACTCAATCCACGGCGAGGAGGCTATCATCTCTGCTGCCGACTCTAAGGTTAAGGTTGTTGTAATCCCAACCGACGAGGAGTTGATGATTGCTATGGATACTGAGGCTCTTGCAAAGTAAAGAAAATATTCTTTCAGATATCACAATATCAAGGAGATGAACTAAACTTTTCGGTTCATCTCCTTTTTGGTTATGCTTTGGTCTTTTATTGTGCAGAGACAACAAAATCAAAATCAGAGAAGTCGCAATACGTAATTCTCTGTAATTCACGTTGTGGCAAATTCCAGAACTCACTCCATGTCAATGGATTCGTATTAAAGTAACAAACATCGTTTTGTTTGTGGCCAAACTTCTGAATCTGACATGTAGCAGTTATTGGGGTAACATAGACAAAAACAGTCATTTGGTCTTTGGGACAAGTGTAATCTGTTTTTATCTTCTGAACTAATCTGCGATTCTGCCTCAATTCTTTCAGAACTGGCTTTTTATAATCATCTTCATCTACAGGCCAAATGCCCAGACTTCGTTTATTCACCATAGAATCAAGCAATTCTGCCACTTGATATTCAGCAGCAAACAGAGGCTTCATTTTATCTTTAAACGAAGATAAATTATTGGAGCAAGAATCAAATGGGATAATCCATAGATAATTTCCGCCATCGCAAAAATTCCTATTTACCTTCCACTTCTTTTCAAAGGTAAATACCAAATAACGGCTCGTCTTTTGTGCATTTACTATTGATGCCGAAAATAGTAATAATGCATATAATATCAGTTTTTTCATGTTTATTAGCTTATGGCTTATGGAATAAATATCAAGTTCAATAATCCCCGTCATAATAAACGAATAATCGTTTAATCTTCCACGACCTTAAACTTGTCTTTCAAATTATTGTATTTATGGTCGCAAATATACAATTTCTTTTTTTTGTTTGAGCCCATTTTCAACCAACTTTTTTTAAACATAGCGAGAAACCAAGAGCAGAAAAGAAAGACAAAAGAGCTTGATTCTTCGTTTTTCCACTCGATTGTTTAAAAATCATCACAACACATATTGGAAGTCCTGAAACAGTTTCACTAAATTACCCTAAAACCCATTCTACGTTTTCTTGCTAACGGCATCTGGCGTTTCAGCGTTTCAGCGTTTCAAGTGTTTCAAGGGGTATATTTTTATTTCAAACCACCCTTATAATATATATAACTAATTAATAATAAATAAGTTATATAATAAAGAAAAGAAAATTGAAACCCCTCAAGGACTAACTGAAACGCTGAAACGCTGAAACGTCCTATATGCTAAAGTTCCTATTATCAATTACTTACATTTTCTACAAAGGCAAATAGCACCAAAACAGACACAAAAAACGCCCTAAAAAGATACCAAAACAGGGCAAAATCGCCCCATGTCCGCATCGGAATCGGCAGAAAAGAGAAATGTCCCGAACGCATCTCGAAGGAATCCCGAACAAAACCACACCAGAAACAGTCAAAACAAAGGCGGCGTATTGATTTGGCGTATAACAGTTTGAAATATTTTTTGTAATTTTGCACCCGATTATGCAAAGATATTTCATCTATTTAGGATACGACGGAGCTGCCTACCACGGATGGCAGATTCAGCCAAACGGAATAAGCGTGCAGGAAACGCTTATGAAGGCTCTGACAACCATTCTGCGCACCGACACTCAGGTTGTGGGAGCAGGACGAACCGACGCCGGAGTTCACGCCGCGCTGATGGTGGCACACTTCGACAGCGAGCAGAAACTCGACAGCAACTGGCTGAAAGACAAACTGAACCGTATCCTGCCGCCCGACATAACCATATACAGCGTAAGGGAGGTAAAGCCCGATGCACACGCACGTTTCGACGCCACATCGCGCACCTACAAATATTACGTCACAACAAGCAAGGAACTGTTCAACCGCAACTATACGGCGCGTATCTTCGGCAAAGCGCCCGACTTCGGCAAGATGAACAGCGTGGCTAAGATTCTGTTCGAGTACAGCGACTTTACGAGCTTCAGCAAACTGCATACCGATGCCAAGACCAACATCTGCAAGATTATGCAGGCTGAATGGTCTCCGCTCGACGACGGCAGATGGGTCTTCACCATCAAGGCAGACAGATTCTTGCGAAACATGGTGCGCGCCATCGTGGGCACTCTGCTCAATGTGGGCGCAGGCAAACTCGACGAGGACGGATTCCGCCGCATAGTCGAGGGCAAGGACCGTTGCATGGCAGGAAGCAGCGCACCCGGACACGCCCTGTTTCTGGTAGACATTGAATATCCCGAAGACATATTCGTAAATTAACATTTTCAATACAATGTGGTTATTATTTGCTTTTCTCTCGGCTGCTCTGCTGGGATTCTATGATGTGTTCAAGAAAAAATCGCTGAAGGATAACGCGGTGATTCCAGTTCTGTTTCTGAACACGCTCTTTTCGAGCCTCGTATTTATACCTTTTATAATAGCATCTGCAAATGGAAGCATCTGCGACTGCTCCACCTTCTATGTTCAGACCGACGGCGGATGGGACGTTCACAAATACATTCTGCTAAAATCGTTCATCGTTCTGGCTTCGTGGATTTTCGGCTACTTCGGAATGAAGCATCTGCCACTAACCATTGTAGGCCCTATAAACGCCACGCGCCCTGTGATGGTGCTCGTGGGCGCACTCCTCGTGTTTGGCGAGAGGCTGAACATATACCAATGGATTGGTGTGGCTCTCGCCGTGGTATCGTTCTTCATGCTTAGCCGAAGCGGAAAGAAGGAAGGCATCGACTTCAAGCACGACAAATGGATTCTGTTCGTGGTGCTGGCAAGCGTCCTCGGAGCAATAAGCGGACTGTACGACAAATATCTGATGGCAGCACCACAAAACGGTGGTGTGGGACTGAACAAGATGGCGGTACAGAGTTACTACAACATCTACCAGTTCTTCATGATGGGAGCGATGATGCTGTTGCTGTGGTATCCTAAGCGCAAGAGCACTACCCCATTCCACTGGGACTGGTGCATCATCCTCATCTCGCTTTTCCTGAGCGCAGCAGACTTTGTGTACTTCTACAGCCTCAGCCTCGACGGAGCTATGATTAGCATCGTGAGCATGGTGCGCCGCGGAAGCGTAATCGTTTCGTTCTTCTTCGGAGCGCTCGTCTTTCACGAAAAGAACAGAAAGAGCAAGGCTCTCGACCTCTTCCTCGTGCTTCTGGGAATGGTGTTCCTGTATCTGGGCACGCGCTAACAAAATGGCACTACAAATGCACATAATACGCAGACAAGTGTTATATTTGCAAAATCAAAACCGAAAAAAATGAAGAAAAACATTATAATGGCACTACTCTGCCTCATGGTTCAGACCGGATATGCGCAGAAAATGCGCGACGTCTTTGTTGCCATGCCCGACAGCGTGATGCCATATCTTACCAAGGTGAACAAGGCCGACTGCATTGACTTTATAGACAGCAAGATGCGCGCCATCGTAAAGAACCGCTTGGACAACCAATGCGAGATGACCAGACTGACCGACGACTACACGCAGATGAAACTGTCTAAGGGCTACACTCTGGAGATGAAACTTCTGCCTGTAAACGACAGCACTAAGATAATCTGCATGATTCGCACTCTGGGCGACTCGCTAAAGCAGTTCAGCAACATCCACTTCTTCACTTCCGACTGGAAGCAGGAACTGAAGCGCGACAAATACATCACCCTGCCAAAACTGAGCGAATACATGGCACAGCGTCCCGACACCATCAGCGAAGAGAATTACGACCGGCTGACCGAGAAAATAGACATCTTCCTACAGTCTGCCGCCTTCGACAACGACGGGAACCTTGCCTTTACGCTTAACATAGGCGAGATGAACCGCGACGACCGCAACGAGGTGTCGCCCTTCGTAAAAAATCCGCTGACATACAACTGGAGAAACAACGCATTTCTTAAAAAAGACTGAAACACATGAGCGACGGAAACTTTAACCGAAGTCTGCTGCCACACACGCAATACGGCAGCGGAATGCGCGCCGGCAAGAGCATGGCACGCATGAAGGCTCTCGAAGCCTTTGAGCAATGGCTCAGTCAGGAAGAAGCCGATGCCACCACACACGAAGCAAAGAAAGAATCGTTCAGGAAAATTCTGGAAGAAAAACTAAGACAGATATAAAAACAATAAAGCCTCCCTTGAAAAAGAGAGGCTTTATTATGCTAATAAGCAGGAATTACTTCTTAACCTTACCGTAACGGCTCATGAACTTATCAACACGACCAGCTGTATCGACAAGCTTGCTCTTACCTGTGTAGAATGGGTGAGATGTGCTTGAGATTTCCAACTTGTACACTGGATAAGTTTCGCCCTCGAACTCAACAGTCTCAGTTGTCTTAACAGTTGAGCGTGAAAGGAACATATCGCCGTTTGACATATCCTTGAATACTACAGGACGATAATTTTCTGGATGAAGACCTTCTTTCATTTTTCTTTATATTTTTTGTTTTTATATTCTATTAACTTTATTGTTTGGTAACAACAAGTGTGTAATGGTCACTTTAACAGGGTGCAAAGATAGTGCATTCTAAACAAACCGCCAAACTTTTGACATTGTTTTTTAGCAATATAGCCACCTTTATATATGTACACAATCATAAAAACAACAATACACATGTTCAAGCACATACATTTCACGGACATCTGCAAAAGAAAATCAATTGTCCATTGTCAATTATGAATTATGAATTGTCAATTCTGAATTGAACACATTATTTATATACCCCACCCAATTTTCGCAAAGAAGCAAGTTACTTATTGTACAAACTACAATCTCGTGTGCGTTACCATGCCAACTCCGCATTTCAAACCAATAGCAAAAAGCGCACGAAATGTCCGGATTTCAGCAAAAATGATGCTGACGAGTATATTTTTTGAGATATTTTTGTAGATTTATATATTTGTAATAATTATATTTGCAATGCCGCTATGGCAAAAAAACGAAAGATTTTTTAACAATTTATAACAATACAATATCATGGTTAATTACAAAGAACTGGGTCTTGTAAACACTCGCGAGATGTTTAAGAAGGCAGTTGCTGGTGGCTATGCTATCCCAGCATTCAATTTCAACACAATGGAGCAGATGCAGGCTATCGTACAGGCTGCTGTAGAAACAAAGTCACCTGTCATCATGCAGGTTTCTAAGGGTGCTCGTAACTACGCTAACGGTACTATCCTACGCTACATGGCTCAGGGTGCTGTTGAGTATGCTAAGGAGTTGGGTTGTGAGAAGCCAGAAATCGTTCTTCATCTCGATCACGGTGATTCATTCGAGATCTGCAAGGAGTGTATCGACAACGGTTTCTCTTCAGTTATGATCGACGGTTCATCTCTTCCATACGAGGAGAACATCGCACTTACAAAGAAGGTTGTTGAGTATGCTCACAAGTTCGATGTAACAGTAGAGGCTGAGCTTGGTGTACTTGCCGGCGTTGAGGACGAGGTTTCTTCAGCAGTATCACACTACACTAAGCCAGAAGAGGTTATCGACTTCTCAACTCGTTCAGGCTGCGATTCATTGGCTATCTCTATCGGTACTTCACACGGTGCATACAAGTTCACTCCAGAGCAGTGTACTCGCGACCCTAAGACAGGCAAGCTCGTTCCTCCTCCATTGGCATTCGACATTCTTCACCAGATTGAGGAGAAACTTCCTGGATTCCCTATCGTTCTTCACGGTTCTTCTTCAGTTCCTCAGAACGAGGTTGACACTATCAACGCATTCGGCGGCAAGCTTCCTGATGCTGTAGGTATTCCAGAGGAGCAGCTTCGCGAGGCTTCTAAGAGCGCTGTTTGCAAGATTAACATCGACTCTGACTCTCGTCTT
>Ga0256405_10008599_pt1 | contig 14516 bp, 14 predicted proteins | sample RumenRJG_02DNA_FD_189096 | JGI IMG/M metagenome (GOLD analysis project Ga0256405, IMG submission 189096) | Bovine rumen microbial communities from Lethbridge, Alberta, Canada - RJG_02 | ecosystem: Host-associated > Mammals > Digestive system > Stomach > Rumen | place: Canada: Alberta...
CGGATACTACAGCATCCTTGACCGGTACGAGTCTCTGCACTTATGCGATTGAACCGCCGTGTACTGAACGGTACGCACGGTGGTGTGAGAGGTCGGGGCTTATTCAGCCCCTCCTACTCGATTCTTGTGCGCCCAAAAAAGATATCCGTCAAACTTGCCCTTTCCCCTCGTTTTCAACGAAAAAACGAGGCTTTTTTCTTATTCAAGCGCATTTTTTGAGTTCGCCCGAAAAAGATATCAAATGACTTCTCTGTTTCTACTGAGGTCACGTTCTACTGAGGTCACGCATATGACTCTCGGTCAGAACCGATTGTCCTCCATGAAAGCAAGCCTTTGCCAAATTAATTCTGGTCATAAATCCGTAACAAATCTGGTGTCTCTAAAAGTCAAGGAGTATCAGTGCTTTTGCGCTCCCAGCCGTTCTGGTGCATCTATGAAAACTTCATTTTTATCTATGATTTTCAATAACCCGAGATTAGGCAAAAGGAAACTGGTATAATGAGGATGGTCAGTACGGCAGACCTCTTATTTCCCCAGGTTGGAGAACCAGTTCTTCAGCTCTTCGCTCTTCTTGGCAACGGATTCTTTGAAGGCTTCGGACCGCTCTTCCCGCATCTTTTCTCTGGCTTCTCTGGCCATCTGTTTCTCTACTTCACGGGCATGTTCAACTTCCGCTGCGACCTCCGCAGCATCAAATCTGGTGATCGCTACTTCGAAGTTATTGAGCTTTGCGGTCAATGCGGTTTCATATTCTTCCTGAGCAAGCAGGATGATTGCCGTCTCTCCATCAAGAATACTGTCCCCGGCCTTTTCCAGCAGCGACGCGTTTTCCGCCATGTCATTCGCATCTACCGCGCCGCCGATCAGCATGCCCATACTGCCGCCCAGCAATACGCCAAGCGGGCCGCCGAGGATACCGACCAGGCTGCCGATCAGACTGCCTTTCCACGTGTCGTCACCGGTTGTGGCGCCGTTGACAAAGCCGTCCATGATGTTGAGTGTGCCGTTTTCTTTCTTCACGATGGCCGCCTGCGAAATGGTGTAGTTGGCATTGCTCGTCTCGCGCTTCAGCTCTGACAGTGCCTGATAAGCCTCGCTTTCCACTTTGTAGTTCACAAGAATCAAATTCTCTTTCATTTCAAACATCTCCTCTGAAATAGAAAGCGCCCCGCGGTTAAGCGGGGCGCTGGAGCAGGTATGATTATCCTTGGATCTGAATGGTCTTGCGCTCCGGAAGCGCCACCGGCTTCTCCTTCGGGAAATCAAGCGTCAGGACGCCGTCCTCAAACTTGGCCTGAACGTCTTCTTCCTTAACATTCTCGCCGATGTAGAAGCTTCTGGTCATGGAGCCCTCATAGCGTTCCTGATGAACGATCTTGCCCTTCTTATCCTTGCCTTCTTCTTCGAGGCCCTTGGAAGCGGTGATCGTCAGGTAACCATTCTGCAGCTGCAGATCGATCTGATCCTTCTTGAAGCCCGGCAGGTCCACCTTCAGCTCGTAGCCTTCATCGTGTTCCTTCAAGTCGGTCTTCATCACATGTGCTGCATGCCTACCATACAGCTTGCGATCCACGTCGGATTCAAAGCCTCTGAACGGGAAGCCCATCCAGTCATCAAACAAACTCTCTCCAAAAATACTCGGTAACATAAGTCATGCCTCCTTTTGCAATCACTGTGTTTGTTACCTGAGCAAGGGGGATGGAGGTCATCTATTCGATCTTCGTTCCTCTGTTCGATTATGATTATAGCACTATTATTAGCACTGTCAAGCCGAGAGTGCTAAAATCATGTGAACAATCATTGCATATTTTGTTAACAACGGCTTTTCTGCCTTATCACAGCTTGGGAAGTCGCGCACGCCGTCTTTGCAGCGCACCCTTTTTCAACTCGATCTCCTGCTTTAGCTCCCTGATTTCCGGATCGGCATCCTCTTCTCTGTAAAGCAGATCGATCAGCGCGCTCTGCTTTTCGATGATCTCATTTTTTACGCTTCTTGTGGGTTCAAGGTTTTCCGCGACCTCCTGTCGCATCTGGGCGACATGTTCTTCCGCTTCCTGCCGCAGCCTCTCCGTCTCAGCCCGGATCTCCTCCATGCGCGCAGCGATTCGTTCCGTTCTATAAATGACCTCCGGATATGCTTCCGCAAAGCGGCGGTGGAAGACGGAGCGGTCGCTGAGGAGCAGCCGCACCTCCTTGCTGATTGACTCGGTATCGTCTGCCTCACTATTCTCGACACCAGTCTTGACCAGCTTCAGCACAAAGTGAGACACCACATAGTCCGCGATAAAGACGGCCGACAGAGAGAATGCCAGAACTTCCCGCAGAGTGAAGCTCAACTGTTCTGACAAGCGCAGGAGCACGGGGTTGATGAGTTCCACGATCAGCACGCCGCCCAGACCGAAGAGGATCAGGTTTCCGATCCAGACCCTTCCATGCAGGTTCATGGGCTTCTGGCTGTAATCCCACCAACGGGCATGGAAGCGTTTCTCCAGAACATAGCTCGTCATATATTCCAGGAAGCCGCACAGAAGGAACGACACCGCAAAGGTCGTGCCGACGGAGAATTCCAGCGGGGCCAGGCCTTTTATCACTACGGTGATCAATGCCGCGCCGGAGCCGTAGATCGGAAGCCACGGGCCGGTCAGGAAACCGCGGTTGATGAACCGGTGAAACTGAAAATATTTCAGTGTGACCTCGATGCACCAGCCCAAAAAAGCATAGGCGAAAAATAGCAATATCAGGTTTATCAGGCTTTCCGTCGCCATTTTTCAAACTCCTCCATGTACTGAATCCATACCAACACCCTCGGATATCTTTTTTTCTGTACTTGAATTTTGGACATAAAAAAACCTTAGAAGCCTTGCGGCTCTAAGGTTTGTCCGCCCGATATCTTTTTCGGGCGGACATGGTGGTTGCGGGGGAAGGATTTGAACCAACGACCTCCGGGTTATGAGCCCGACGAGCTACCAGCTGCTCTACCCCGCGATATTCAATTCAGCTTGGATATAATAGCACAGCTCCGGGCAATAGTCAAGAGGATTTTTCTGTCATTTTAAGGAAATCACAAAAACAGCCCGCCTCCGTTTTGGAAGCGGGCTGCTTGCAATCCTTTTCGCGCCCCTTTCGGGCGATGCGGCGTTATTTTTCCTCCGCGCCTTCCGGATCGACCTTGACGAGCAGCTTTTCCACGCGCCGCGCGTCCATGGCCAGTACCGTGACCGTGAAGTTCTCATAGCGGAAGCTGTCGCCGACCTGAGGGAAGCCGCCGAACTGCTCGACCGTCCAGCCGCCAAGCGTGGCGCTCTCGGCCTCGAAGCTCTCCTCCGGGATGCCGACCAGCTCGAGGAAATCGTAGATGTTCATGTCGCCGTCCAGCTCATATTCGCCCTCGGCGCGCTCGACGACCTCCTGCTCGATGACGTCGGTATCATCCCAGATATCGCCGACGATCTGCTCGAGTACATCCTCCATCGACACGACGCCCAGCGTCCCGCCGTACTCGTCGGTGACGACGGCGAGATGCTGCTTGGCTTTGCGCAGCAGACTGAGCACCGCGGGCAGCTTCATCGTCTTGTAGACATAGCAGGGCTGCATCAGCAGCTTGCGGATCTCGGTGCGCTCGCCCTTTTCGGTAAGCGCCTTGAGGAAATGGTTGAGATACAGAACGCCGATGATGTTGTCCACGCTGCCCTCATAGACCGGCAGACGGGAGAACGGCGAGGATTCGACGGCGGCGACGATCTCGTCCCAGTCGTCCTCAATGTCGATGGCGTAAACATCGACGCGGGCGGTCATGACCTCCATGGCGGAGATCTCGGAAAAATCGATCGCGGCCTGCAGCAGCTCAGACTGGTCCTCGTCCAGGACCTCCTCGTCCTCGGCGGTCTCGATGATGGACTGGAGCTCTTCGACGGCCTCTTCGCCGTCGATCTCCTCCTCGGGTGCCTTGCCGCCGGTGAGCAGATGCGTCAGCCCCACGACAAGCCAGATAAGCGGCTTGAGCACGACCGTCATGCCGCGCACGGCATAGGCATAGCGCAGCGCGAGCGTGTTCGCCGCCTTTTTCGCGGTGATCTTCGGGATCGTCTCGCCGAAGATGATGACGAGCAGCGTCAGGATCACGGTGGCGGCCCAGGCGTATTGGTCGCTCCCCAACAGGAGGATGACCAGGACCGAGGCCAGCGAAGACGCCGCGATGTTGGCAAGGTTGTTGCCGATGAGGATCGCGCTGAGCGCGTCGTCGAATTTCTCGGTGATCTTCACCGCGGCCGCGGCGCGCGCCGAGCCGTCGTCACGCAGATTTTCAAGCCGCACGACGTTGCAGGAGGAATAGGACATCTCCGCCGACGAGCAGAAGGCCGAGAGAAAGAGGCATACGAGGATGCCGAGAATGACAAAAGCCGTCGTCATTTCGCCTCGCCTCCTTCCTCCTGCGCGGGAAGAAGCGCGACCTTCAGCTTTAGGATGCGGTTGTGCTCCATCTCATCGACGGTGACCGTGAGATCGTGATAGGAAAAGCTCTCTCCGACGCGGGGGATCGCCGTGAACTGCTCATAGGCCCATTCGCCCATCTGCGTGTTCACAAGTTCCTCGTCCTCCTCGGGGTCTTCAAAGCCGAGATGCTCGAACACGTCGCTGACGGTCTCCTCCGCGTCGACGCGCAGCGCGCCGTCGGGAAGCTCGACGATCGGCTCTTCGACAACGTCGTCCTCGTCCCAGATCTCGCCGACGAGCTCCTCGAGGATATCCTCGATCGTGACGATGCCGACGGTGCCGCCGTAGTTGTCCGTGACGATGGCGATGTTCTTCTTGCCCTTCGCCATGATGGGCAGCAGCTCGTCGATGTTGGTGCTCTGGTGGATGAAGAAGGGCTCGTCCAGCAGCGGGCGGACGTCGGTGTTGGCGCCCAGATGCAGATAGGCCTTGATGAATTTGCGGATCTGCAGCACGCCGACGATGTTGTCGATCGTGCCCTCGTAGACGGGCAGACGGCTGTGGTTCTGGCCGCGGACGGTCGTGAGGATCGTCTCAAGGTCGTCGCCGAGGTCGATCGCCGCGAGGTCGACGCGCGGTGTGAGGATGCTCTCGACCGTGACGTCGCCGAACTGGAGCGCGGAGGAAATCAGCTCTCCCTGCTCGGAATCGAGCGTGCCCTCCTCGGTCATGTCCTCGATGATGTCGTAAAGCTCGTCCTCGGTGACGGAGATCTCCGGGTCGCCCTTCGAGAGCTTCGCCGCGCCGTTGCCGATCGCCGTGAGCAGCGCCGAGAGCGGCGCGAAAAGCTTCATCAGCACGCGCATCGTTCCCGCACAGCCCAGCAGCAGCTTTTCATTATACTTCTTGCCCAGACTCTTCGGCAGCATTTCGCCGGCGAAGAACACGACGATCGTCGTGACGATCGTGCTGAGCGAAACAGCGTTCAATCCCCATCGTCTGGTGACCGCGACGGTCACGATCGCGGCGACGGCGATATGTACGATGTTCGTACCGATCAATATCGTGGTGATCGCGCGGTCAAAATGGTCGAGCAGATACAGGGCGTTCTTCGCCCGCGCGTCGCCGCGCTCCGCCGCCGTCTTGATCCTGACGCGCGAAACCGAAGCCATGGCCGTTTCGGTAACGGCAAAATACATGGCGCAGAATAACAAAACGATTGCGATTAACCATGGCAATCGACTGCCATCATCCATAATGTGGATATCCATCTCCTTCGTTGAACAAATTAAAGCAAATTATAGCATATGAAAGCAGAGCCGTCAATATTCCGCGTCTTTTTGCGCCCCTTTTGCGGCGCAAAGGTCGAGACAGAAATAACTCGCGCCCTCCATCGGGCTGTCGTTGTAGCGCGCGATCTCATAAAAACCGAGCGAGCGGTACAGCGTCTGCGCCTCCCGGAGGAAGGGAAGCGTGTCGAGCAGCATTTTTTCATAGCCCGCCTCGCGCGCGTCCGCGATGATGCGCTGTGCGAGCTTACGCCCCAGACCCATTCGGCGGAAGGCCGGGCGGATGTACATGCGCTTGAGCTCGCAGCGGCTCTCGTCAAGCCGCTTCATCCCGCCGCAGCCCGCGTTTCCGCCGTCAACGCGCAGCAGATACAGACAGCCCTCCGGCGGGGCGTATTTGCCCTCGAGGTGCCGCAGCTCCTCATCAAAGCTCTGCAGCGCGAGATAAGAGGCGAAGACGGGATCTCCGGCAACGAGCATGTCCGTATATTCCCCGAATAGCTCCGCGACCTCCGCCGGGTGCTCCAATCCGCTGAGAAACTCAACGAACATCCCACAGTGCTCCTTTCTGACGGAATTTTGGCCTTTTCCATACAATATCATACTATTCCGGGGAGCAAAGTGCAATCCTTTACTCAAAAGACCCGGGCATCGCGCGTTGGCGATGCCCGGGTCTTATGCGGTTGAAAACAGGTTTCGGGAAAGCTCAGCCGCGGATCTCGATCCACTCCTGCAGCTCGGCGTCGGACATGCCGCGGGTAAGACGCGTCGAGGTGAGGAACGTGCCCGTCCCGGCCAGCTCGCCGAGCGCCTCGCCGGTGCGGCCGGGACCGCTGCTGCCGGAGGTGCAGAACGGGATCACGGTGATGCCAGTGAAATCATGGCTCTCGACAAAGGTGGAGAGGATGCGCGGGGAATCGCCCCACCAGATGGGATAGCCGAGATAGAGCGTCGTGCAGCCCTCAAGAGAGATCTCATTCGCGATCTCCGGACGGGCGGCGGGGTCGTTCTGCTCGACGGTCGCGCGCGTCGAGTGGTCGCCGTAGTTCAGATCCTCGGCCGTGTAGGGCTCGGCCGGAACGATCTCGAAGAGCCCCGCGCCGGTGAGTGCGGCGATCTGCTCGGCGACGGAGCGTGTGGTGCCGGTGGCGGAGAAATAGACGACAAGAGTCGCTGTTTCGGGCGCTTCCTCTGCCGCCGGTGCTTCCGCCTCGGCCTCCGGGACATCATCCGGCTCCTGCGCGGAGGCGGCTTCGGCGCTTTCCGCAGCGGGGGAGGGCTCGGCCGGCGTCTGCGCCGGGGCGCCGCAACCCGCGAAGGCGAGAGCGAGGGCGAGCAGCAGGAAAAGAGAGATCAGCTTTTTCATGGTCGTTCCTCTTTACCCGATGCGAAGCGAGGAGACCCAGCTCTGCAGCTCGCTCTCGGAGGCGCGGGCGGCAAAGCGGCGGCCGGAGAGGACGCGCGCGCCCTTCGCCAGCCCTTCGATGCGCCCCTGGCCTTCGCCGAGATCGCTGCCGCCGGAGGTGAAGAAGGGGACGACCGTCTTGCCGTTAAAGTCATAGGCGTCGAGGAAGCTGTCGATGATGCTCGGCTCGCGGTACCACCAGATCGGGAAGCCGAGGAAGATCACGTCGGCCTCCGCGACGGGCGCGGCGTCGTCCGCAAGCGCCGGGCGGCAGTTCGGGTCCTGCATTTCCACGGTGCTGCGGGATTTTTTATCCATCCAGTTCAGATCACGCCGCTCATAGGGGACGGCGGGACGGATCTCGAAGAGCGCGGCGCCCGTGGCCGCGGCGAGCGTTTTGGCGAGCTTTGCGGTGCTGCCGCTCGCGGAAAAGTAAGCAACCAGTTTGTTCATGATTTTTCCTCCTTATTCGTTGATCAAAGCTTGTTGTAATCCTCGTCGGAGACGGGCTCGAGCCATTCGTTCGAGCAGTTCTCGCCGCCGACCTCAATGGCCAGGTGGGAGAACCAGCTGTCCGAGGCCGCGCCGTGCCAGTGCTTGACGTTGGCCGGGATGTTGACGACCGTGCCGGGCGTCATCCGGGCGGCCGCCTTGCCCCATTCCTGATACCAGCCGCGGCCGCCCACACAGATCAGCATCTGCCCGCCGCCGGACGCGGCGTGATGGACGTGCCAGTTGTTGCGGCAGCCGGGCTCGAAGGTCACGTTGAACACGGGGACCTGCGCGGTGGAGACGGGGGCGAGATAGCTCTGCCCCACGAAGAACTGACCGTAGGGGTTCTCCTCCCCGATGGGGAAGAAGATCGTGTTCTGATAGGCGTCCTTTTCGCTCAGCGCGGGAGACTCCTCGTTCCAGATCTCCCTGGCCTGGCGGAAGACGGCCCAGCCCTTCGGCCAGCCGACATACATCGTGGCGTGGGTGATGATCGCGGCGATCTCTTCTTTGGTCACCCCGTTGTTCTTCGCATTCTGCAGATGATAGCCGAGCGACGAGTCCGTGATGCCGGACGCCATCAGCGACACCACGGTGATGATGCACTTGGTCTTGACGTCAAGGGCCTCGGCGTTCCAGACCTCGCCGAAGAGCACGTCGTCGTTGAGATGGGCGAACATCGGAGCAAATTCGCCGAGCTGTGTCCGTCCGGCCGTCTGGGGTGTTTTTTTCGTCATGATCGTTTTCTCCTTCAGTTTCGAATATAGTGTCGGTCCGCCTCCGGCAGAGAGGCATCGTCGGATACGAAGCGCTCGACCTTCATGTGGAGATCATATTTTTCGCGCAGCGCCGCGATCTGCGCCATCATGGGCGAGGCGTGGTGCGCGTCGAGGGCTTCCTGGTCGCACCACTGGTCGATCAGCAGCACGGTCTCGGGGTCATCCATCGGGAAGAAGTATTCATAGCGCAGATTGCCGTCCTCGGCGCGGATCGCCGCGGCCGTGCCGCTGCTCGTCATTTCCTCCGCAAAGGCGCGGGCCGCGCCGTTCTCGCCGGTGTAATACAGATTGACGGTGATCATGATAACCCTCCCAGCATCGTCCGGATAAAATCCCGGGCCATTTCATAGGTGCTCATATAGACATAGCCAATCCCGGCCTCGCGCATGGCCTCCCGCTGCTTATCTGTCACGACGGTATAGGGATAGAGCCCGTAGACAAAGGGCAGAAAAGCATAGAGGAAGCGCTGCCTGCCGCTCTCGTCCAGCGCGGGGCAGAAGCGCCGCAGACAGCGGTCGAGCGCGTCCTTCGATCCGCCGTAGGCCGCCTTGAATTCCACTAGCCGCTCCATGCGGGAATTTTCCTCCATGTCATAGAGGTTCATGCTCAAAAGCTTGAGCATCAGCGGCCTGCGGTCGAGCGCATGGGCGAGCTCGGAGGAGAACGCCTCGAGCCCCAGAGGCTCCTCCCGCGCGCAGAGCGCGTCGAGCTCGGCGGCGAAGAGCTCATACTCCCGCTGGAACAGGGCGAGGAAGATCTCTTCCTTGGTCTCAAAATAATTGTAGATCGACGTGCGGGTAAAGGAGGTCTGCTGCCCGATCTCCTTGAGCGTGATCTCCTTGAAGCTCCGTGTCTCATAGAGCTTCCGGCAGGCGGCGAGGATCTCCTCCCGCCGCGCGTTCGTCAGTTCGGCCGATCCTTTCGGCATGGATGTCCCTTCTTTCTCTTCTTTCCGATGGAATAAGCTCAGTTCATCTTCATGCAGGAGCCGAGAACATCTCCGGTCTCCAGATATTCGTAGGTCGGGAACTGGAAAAGCGCGGGCTTGAAGCGGCGATAGTCGATCTTGTCCTTGTCGGTGAGGATGTCCTCGTCGACATAGGTGCCGCAGATCCGGCAGATGAAGTTGTCAAAGCCCTTGAGGTCATAAATGTCTTCCACTTCGCACTCCATCGTGACCCTGGCCTTGTCGATCATCGGCGCGCCGAGCTCACCGGGCGTCCAGGCAAAGGCCTCGGATTTGTCTGTCTTGTTGCCGCTCAGACAGCCCATGCGGTCGGCCTCCTTCAGCCAGGAGGCGTCCACCACATTGACCGAGACGACCTTGTTCTCCCGGATACCCTTATTCGTATAGTGGGCTTTTACCATGGAAAGCATCAGATGGCTGTGGGCCATGATGCCCGCGTGCGCGACCAGCGTCCAGTTCGGCTTGCCGTCGACCATCGCGCCGACCACAACGACGGGGGAGGGGTACAGCGCGAGCTGCGCGCCAAGGTTCTTTTTCATATCGGCACTTCCTTGCAAAAACTATTTTGACACACTGTCAGAATATACTATAACAGCATTCTGACACGGTGTCAATATATTTTTCAAGAATATCTTTTTCGGAAAAAGAAAGAGACCGTCCGGCGGACGGCCTTTCCTTCTTGCAGAGCGGGGAGCGGGAAACATTATCCCTTGCGAAAGCGCCTGCGGTACTGTGCGGGCGTATAGCCTGTCGTGTCGCGGAAGCACTGGATAAAATAATTGACGGTGTTGAACGCGAGACGCTCGGCAATGTCACGGACGGAGAGATCCGAAGATTCGAGCAGCACCTTCGCGCGCTCGACCCTGGCATAGCGGATATAGCTGCTGACAGACTGGCCGGTCTCTTTTTTGAATTTCTCCGTCAGATAATACTCGGTATAGCCGACGAGCGCGGCGAGATCCGCCGTGCGGATCTTTCGCTCAAGGCTCAGCTCGATATAGTCGCAGCATTTCTGGATCGCGTGGGAATAGTCGGGGTTGGTGCGCAGGTGGTGGACGCGGTAGATAAAATCGTGATACATCGCGTGCGCCAGCGCCGAGAGCTCGCCGGAATCGCGGCAGTCCTCGGCGGACTGGATATACGAATCGCCCAACGCATAGGCGACCTCGGGCGAGAGACCGCCCTCCATGGCCGCGCGGCTGACGAGCGTGGTGAAGACGACGATGCTGGTTTTCATCTGGCGCAGCGGATCCTGCCCCCGGATCGGAACGCCGGGGCTGAGACGGATGCTGCCCTGGAGGACGCCGTAATAATTGATATCCCCGTTGCGCACCATCTGCAGCATCGCACGCTCGGAGAGATAAACCTTGTCCCGATCCCGCTGCGGCGCGCTCTCGGAGAGCGGGGCATCTTTGTCGCTCCCGGCGGAGGCGAGCGCATCGAGACCGAGCTGCTGGCCGGTGAGCGTGTTGTGGACCATCATGACATAGCGCGTGAAGATTGCATAGGACATGACGGGCAGCTGCGGCAGCAGCCGGATCAGCTCCGTGGCCCAGACGGCGTTCTCGCGGCTTTGGGTATAAGGGCGGAGCCCGACGCGCAGATGCCGCTCGAGCGGCTGGGCGTAAAAGACCGGGCCGACGACGAAGATCAGCTTCCGGTTCCGGTCGGATTCATAGCTCAGCGCCCACTGCATGCCGATCGGCGAGCCGATGATCCGCGGGCGGGTGTTGGCGTCATCGCGGGCGTAGGCCGTGAGCTTATCCGCCCCGCCGAGGATGCGGAAGGCGCGGTCGAGCACGTCGCGCTCCGCCTCCGGGCAGGAGGTGGCGATAAAGCCGCCGTCGGGGTCGTAGCACCAGACATAGAATTTTTCATTGCTCGCGATCAGGCTCTCAAGCAGAAGAAGGTTCTGCTCACCTTTTGTCATCGAGCTTTGCCATTCCCGCAGATCCACAGCGCCTCGCCTCCCGAAAAACCTTGTTGTTCCCAGTATAACAGCGGCAGGGGACGAACGCAAGAAACTTCCTGAATTTTTGTAATTTTTCCGCATTTTTTGGATTTACGCCCCGGCCTCTTTCCGATAAGATAAAACCAGCGGGAAAACCGTGAAGATTATAAGAAAAGAGGAACGCCCTATGGCAAAGGAAAAACTCACCCAGAGCGAGATCGACGGCGTACAGTATCGCCGCGCAAAACTGTGGCAGATCATTCTGGTGGCCTGCAACGCCTTCAACGGCATGGCCATCTATTCCCTTATCGGCCAGGCCTCCTACGCAGCCAGCATCGGCTTCGGCATCTCCACGCTGCTGGTCGGCGGCCTTTTGACCTTTACCCGCATCTTCGACGCGATCACCGACCCGCTGCTTGCTTTCCTGTATGACCGGGTCAACACCCGCTGGGGCAAGGTCCGTCCTCTGATGCTTCTGGGCTGGCTGATCCAGTCTGTCGGCGTCATGGCCATGTTCTCCTGGACGGCCAGCAAGGGCTTTGGCGTGGGCATGTTCCTCGCCACCTATATGGTCTACGTCATCGGCTATACGATCGTCAATATGACGGCGCAGACGCTGCCCGCGCTGCTCACCAACGACCCGAAGCAGCGCCCCACCGTCGGCGTGTGGCAGACCGTGTTCAACTATCTCGTCCCCATGGCCTTCACCATCATCCTCAACACCAAGCTCCTGCCCAAGTACGGCCAGATCACGATGACCGAGGCCGGCGGCTATGCTGTCAACTACTCCCAGGCCTACCTGACCGCGGCCGCCATCTTCACGGTGCTCGTCTCGCTCTTCGGCGTGATCCTTTGCTGCGTCGGTATCTCCGCCTATGACAAGCCCGAGAACTTCAGCGGCACCAACAAAACCGCAGAGCGTCTGAAATGGAAGGACATGTGGGCGGTGCTGAGCAAGAATAAGCCCCTCCAGGCCTATATCATCTCCGCCTCCTCCGACAAGATCGCCCAGCAGGCCGGCTCCACCGCGATCGTCGGTACGATGCTCTCCGGCATCCTGATCGGCAACATGACCATCGCCACCTATCTCTCCGTCGGCGGCATGCTGCCCTCGATCATCTTCGCCATCATCGGCGCGAAGTACTGCGGCCGTCACGGCAACAAGGAGTCCATCGTCAACTGGGCAAAGTACTGCATCTATGCCAACCTTGTCATGATCGCCTTCTTCGCCGTCACCTGGTTCACCGTCGGCACCACGTCCATCGCGCACCTCGGCGTCACGATGATCGTCTACATCCTCCTCACCCTCGTCTGCAACGGCTTCATGATGGCCGGCACCACGGCCAACACGGCCTTTATGGCGGACATCATCGACTATGAGCTCGACCGCAGCGGGAAGTATATCCCCGCCGTTGTCTCCGGCACCTACAGCCTGGTCGACAAGATCGTCTCCTCCTTCTCTGCGCTCATCGCCACCGGCTGCGTGGCGCTCATCGGCTACACGACCACCATGCCCCAGCCCGGCGACACGCCCACCGGCCCCATCTTCTGGGTCACGATGTTCCTGCGCTACGGCCTCGCGATCCTCGGCTGGATCTGCACGCTGCTCGCCATGCGCACCTGCCGTCTCGGCAAGAGCGAGATGGTCGAGGTCCAGAAGCGCATCGCGGACAAAAAGGCCGAAGCCAAGGCCGAGCTCTTCGAGGAAGAACTGCACAAGGGAGACCCGGAGAATGCGTAAGATCACAACGCTCACTGAGGGATGGCGGTTTCTGAAAGCCGCCATCCCCGTCGATACCGCCATGGCCTATGCCGCGCAGGGGGAAGCCGTCACGCTGCCTCATACCTGGAACGCTGTCGACGGCCAGGACGGCGGCAATGACTACCACCGCGGCACCTGCTGGTACGTCCGGGAGCTGGCGGCGGAGGAGACCGCGGGCGAGCGGCTGTTCCTCGAGATAAACGGCGCGGCCATGACGGCCGAGGTGTATCTCAACGGTGAAAAGCTCTGCCGGCACGAGGGCGGCTATTCGACCTTCCGCGTCGAGCTCAGCGGTCACCTGGCCGGGAAGAATACCCTCGCCATCTCCGTCAACAACGAGGACAACCAGACTGTCTACCCCCAGAAGGCGGACTTCACCTTCTACGGCGGGCTCTACCGCGCCGTGAAGCTGATCGCCGTGCCGCAGGAGCACTTTGAGCTTCTCCGCGACGGCACCCCGGGCATCAAGGTCACGCCCGTGGTCGATCTCGAAAAGAAATCGGCAACCGTCACCGTGGAGACCTGGCACAACGCCGCGTCCGTCGCGATCACGGTCAACGGCGAGACGAAAACCGTGGAGCGCACGGCGGAGTTCGTGATCGAGAACGTGCATCTCTGGGATGGCCTCGACGATCCGTTCCTCTACACCGCGACGGCGAAGCTGCCCTCCGGCGACGAGGTCTCGACCCGCTTTGGCTGCCGCGTGTTCGCCTGCGACAGCGAAAAGGGCTTTTTCCTCAACGGCCGCAGCTATCCTCTCCGCGGCGTGAGCCGCCACCAGGACCTCAAGGGCAAGGGCAACGCCCTGTCCTGCGAGGATCACAAGGCCGATATGGCCATCATCCGCGAGCTCGGCGCGAACACGCTGCGCCTCGCCCACTACCAGCACGCGCAGGAATTCTATGATCTCTGCGACGAGAACGGCATCGTGGTCTGGGCCGAGATCCCGTATATCACGATGCACATGTCCGGCGGGCGGGAGAACACCCTCAGCCAGATGCGCGAGCTCATCACCCAGTGCTATAACCACCCCTGCATCGCGGTGTGGGGCCTGTCCAACGAGATCACGGCCGCGAGCGCGGTGAACGAGGAGCTGCTGGAAAACCACCGGGCGCTGAACGAGCTGTGCCACCGCATGGACCCGACGCGCCTCACCACGATGGCGGACGTCTTCATGCTGGAGATCGACAGCCCCATCCTCGAGATCCCGGACATCAACAGCTATAACCTCTACTTCGGCTGGTATCTCGGCGAGCTGGAGCAGACCGACGAATTTTTTGACGAATACCACGCGAAATACCCCGAAAGCGTCATCGGCTTTTCCGAATACGGCGCGGACGCGAATCCGGCCTTCCACTCCTCCCACCCGGAGAAGGGCGACTACACCGAGGAATACCAGGCGCTCTATCACGAGCATATGCTTGCCATGATCGAGGC
>Ga0256405_10008600_pt1 | contig 14516 bp, 16 predicted proteins | sample RumenRJG_02DNA_FD_189096 | JGI IMG/M metagenome (GOLD analysis project Ga0256405, IMG submission 189096) | Bovine rumen microbial communities from Lethbridge, Alberta, Canada - RJG_02 | ecosystem: Host-associated > Mammals > Digestive system > Stomach > Rumen | place: Canada: Alberta...
ATTCGGACTTTCAGTGGGGGTTATAATCCCCCACTGAAACCCCGAGGAGCTAAAGCTCCTGCGGTGAGGTTGGATCAATGCAGCCGATGTTAAGCGAGCTTACATCGGGCTTTGCTCCGAGTTAAATGCATATAAAAAGTCCGCCGCTTTAACAGCGACGGACTCATTTACAATGTCTTTAGCGTACTGTCCGCTATCCTCACAGCCGCACTTATACGGCTCTGGTAACCTTACCTGAACGAAGGCAACGGGTGCAGACATTAACGCGTTTCGGACTGCCGTTTACTATCGCCTTAACCTTAACGACGTTTGGCTTCCATGTTCTGTTTGAGCGTCTGTGTGAGTGAGATACTTTGATACCAAAGGTTACTCCCTTACCGCAAATTTCACATTTTGCCATGTTTTTGCACCTCCTATGGTGTGATAAATGAAAGCATAGCTTTCTTGCTTATTGAATATACCCTCAGGTAAGAATTACTTTACTTCTACCTCAGCGCCAGCCTCTTCGAGCTGCTTCTTGATAGACTCAGCCTCGTCCTTGCTGACAGCTTCCTTAACGGGCTTCGGCGCCTCGTCAACGAGAGCCTTAGCTTCCTTCAGGCCGAGACCTGTGATAGCACGAACAACCTTGATAACGTTGATCTTACCTGCGCCGGGAGCCTTCAGGATAACATCAAACTCTGTCTGCTCGGCAGCAGCAGCAGCGCCGCCCTCAGCAGGAGCTGCAACAGCAACAGCAGCAGCAGCGGATACGCCGAACTCTTCCTCTACAGCGTGTACCAGCTCAGACAGCTCGAGAACTGTCAGACCCTTCAATTCTTCTACAATAGCAGTAACTTTCTCAGATGCCATTTTAATTTACCTCCATATTATCGGATTTTTTTCATTATGCTTCTGCAGCCTCGGCAGCCTCTGCCGGAGCTTCGCCGCTCTTGTCAACAATAGCCTGTACAGCTCTTGCGAAAGATGCGATAGGTGCCTGGAAAGCACCAAGTACGTTGGCAAGCAGAACCTCTCTTGAGGGCAGCTTTGCAAGGCTCTTGATCTTTTCGAGGCTGATTACCTCGTTCTCAAGATAACCTGTCTTTACATGAAAATGCTCATGTGTATCAGCGAACTTCTGAAGAATACGGGCAGCAGCCACATAATCCTCTTCACTGGTTGCGATAGCCGAAGTACCGTTCAGTACATCGTCCATACCGCTGAGTCCTGCCTTGTCTGCAGCACGCTTGATAAGGGTATTCTTGATAACGGTGTATTTTACGCCGCTCTCACGAAGCTCCTTACGCAGCTTGGTATCGTCCTCTACGGTAATTCCCTTATAGTCAACGATAACACCGGCAACAGAATTCGTAATTCTGTCAGCGAGATCAGCTACAATCTGCTGCTTCTGCTCTAAAACCTTCTGACTGGGCAAAACGATTCACCTCCTTATAGATTGACGCACAAAAATGCGCCTTCCACTTTGCGAGGAAGGCGCAGAAAATGACATAATCACATCATTGTAAAAAACGCACAACCTCGGCAGGCGGGACAACCCTTTATGCATTCAGCACCTGCTGTCTTTGGTTAACAGCACTTATTGATATTACCACACTTGCACGTATTTGTCAAGCGTTTTTTATCTGCTTATCTGATCAGACAGCGCCGCCGATCTTAGCGGGGTTAATTCTGACAGACGGACCCATTGTTGTGGTCACAGCGCAGGAACGGATATACTGACCCTTAGCTGCAGCAGGCTTAGCCTTGATGATAGCGTTGATCAGTGCATCAAAGTTCTCTGTGATCTTGTCTGTACCGAAGGATACCTTGCCGATCGGGCAGTGAATGATGTTTGTCTTATCAAGACGGTACTCAATCTTACCTGCCTTAGCTTCTTTAATAGCCTTGGCGATATCCGGTGTTACAGTACCGGCCTTGGGGTTAGGCATCAAGCCTCTGGGGCCGAGGATCTTACCAAGACGACCTACAAGACCCATCATGTCGGGAGTTGTGATCAGTACGTCAAAATCCATCCAGCCTTCACTCTGAATCTTCTGAGTGAACTCTTCTGCGCCGACAAACTCAGCGCCTGCTTCCTGAGCCTTTGCTACGTTGTCGCCCTTGCAGATTGCAAGAACTCTTACCTGCTTACCGGTACCGTTGGGCAATACGATAGCGCCTCTTACCTGCTGGTCAGCGTGTCTTGAGTCTACGCCGAGCTTTACATGAAGCTCTACAGTTTCGTCAAACTTTGCTGTAGCAGTCTTCAGGCATACATCAATTGCTTCCTTTGTCTCGTAAGCCTTTGTTTTGTCGATGAGCTTTACGGCATCAACATATTTTTTACCGTGTTTCATTGGTTTTCCTCCCTATTCAGTGGTAAAATCGGAGTTTATTTCCTCCCACCCGGGTCTGAAATCAGTCTACTACTTCAACACCCATGCTTCTGGCAGTACCTGCGATCATGCTGCACGCACTTTCGATGCTTGATGCATTCAGGTCGGGCATTTTCTGTTCAGCGATCTTCTGAACCTGTTCACGGGTGATCTTTGCTACCTTTTTCTTGTTGGGTTCGCCTGAAGCGGACTCGATTCCGCAAGCCTTCTTGATAAGAACTGCAGCAGGCGGAGTTTTGGTTACAAAGGTAAAGGAACGGTCTGCATATACTGTGATAACAACAGGAATGATAAGACCTGCGTCATTCTTTGTACGCTCGTTGAATTCCTTTGTAAACGCCATGATGTTGACACCGTGCTGTCCAAGTGCAGGACCTACAGGCGGTGCCGGGGTTGCCTTGCCGGCAGGTATCTGAAGCTTAATAAAGCCTGTTACCTTCTGAGCCATTTTTATTGCACCTCCAAAATTCGTGGTAAAATACGGAGCGATGTTATATTTTCGCTTCCTCCCACGAGGGATAAATCCCTCAATAATAGCGGAATATTTCCGTTATTAACTTACTCTTACTCCAGCGGTTCCACCTGATCAAGTTCCAGTTCCACAGGAGTTTCACGTCCGAACATATGTATGATCACACGGACGCTGTTGTTCTGCAGGTCAATCTGATCCACCACGCCGATTGAATCCTCAAACGGGCTGTCGGTGATGCGAACGCTGTCGCCCACTTCATAATTGACTTCCACAGTTTTGGTTTCGACGCCGAGTCTTTCCACCTCTTCATCTGTCAGAGGAATCGGCTTGGAGCTCGGGCCTACGAATCCGGTACATCCTCTGATATTGCGGACAATGTACCACGAATCGTCGTTCATCACCATCTTCACGATGACATATCCGGGGAAAATCTTTCTTTCAACCTCTTTTGCCTTATTATCCTTGATCTCGGTGACAATCTCTGTCGGCACACGAATATCCTGGATCATATCCTTCAGGCCTCTGTTTTCAACGGTTGTCGCAAGATTCGACGCTACTTTGTTCTCATAGCCTGAATATGTATGCACAACATACCATTTTGCTTCGTTTTCAGACATACAATATTCCCTCCGAATCGTGATAGATTAGTTTCCGGCGAGATTCATGACCAGACCGAATAAATAATGCAGTCCGCTGTCAACGCCGAAAATAACGACCCCTACTACCAGCATAGCCACCAATACGATGCCCGTATTTTTGAACGTAGACTTGGGAGTAGGCCAAGTGATCTTCTTGATCTCGATGAAGACCTCACGGAAGTAGTTGCCGATACGCTTAAAGATATTGGGCTTTTTCTTAGCCGCCTTATCCTTTGCCATGTTACCCCTCCGTTCTCTTACTTGGTTTCCTTGTGCAGAGTATGTTTCCTGCAGAATCTGCAGTACTTGTTCATCTCAAGCCTATCCGGATCGTTCTTCTTGTTCTTCATTGTGTTGTAGTTGCGCTGTTTGCACTCTGTGCAGGCTAGTGTTACTTTTACTCTCATGACGGCACCTCCCGGTATTTCGGAATATTTTAGCCTCCCTCAAAAAAAGGCACAAAAAAATAACCTCTGATGAGGTAAATATACTATACCACATCAGAAGTTGTTTGTCAAGGGATTTTATTTCGTTTTTTACCCGCATTTACCCGCAAAAAGCCTTCTTGCCGCCGTCATCGCACACGCTGCCGTCATTACGCACACAGCATTGTTTCGTTATGCAGCTTCGGCTCTGCGCTTCCGTCATGCAGACTTATCGTCTGCCATTCCGGCTCTGAGCGTCCATAGCGCTCAATCTGTCGGCAATAAACTTTTTCGGTTTTTTGGGCTTTTCGGGCTTCATTTTTTTGCCCCTCAGGTTTCTGGAAGCATTGGCTATCTTTTTCTGATCCTTGGTAAAGGCAGCAATCATCTTTTCATACTTATCATCATCTTCAATGCCGTTCAGCAGCACATAAGTGATAATGCCCTTTACGTCCAGATCACCGGCGTCATAGAGATCGCTGAGCGTTTTGGAAAGCTTCTCCAGGTTTTTGTCGCCCTGACTGCCCACGTACTCTGTAAAATGCGGCAGAATTTTTGTTTCGGCAAATGTCACGCCCCGAAAGCTTTCATAGTGTGCCTTTTCATAGGCGATCTCGTCTCTCAGTTCCGGAAAATAGGCGATCATTCTGTTGGCAAAGAACAGCGGATCACTGTTTTGTTCACCGTTTTCTTTTTTGTTTTTCTTCTTCTGTACGGCAATCTGCTTGGGGCCGCGGATTGTTTCGGCAAAATCCTCTCCGATATTCTCGGCTTCTCTCTCTGTATCCACTTCTTCATCAAACAGCCATGTTGCCGCTGTCTTCCACGCATTGTCCGGCTCGCCGTCGTTCATCGCACAGGAACGCAGTACGATTCTTTTTTTATCAAGATAATATACAACGCTGTAAGCCGCATCGCCCGTATACAGCACCGTCTTTTCGTTTTCCGTATCCGCTACGGCGTGCTTTTCATATCCCTTGTTCAGCAGAACATTGTCTACCTTTCCGGTGATTATCGTCAGCGCTTTTGCAATTTCCATGATCATCTCTCCGTCTCAGTTTTGTCGTGTCATGCATTTTAGTATAACATTACTTCTCCGAAATTTCAACTGCAGAAACGATTATTTTTATTCCTGTCCCAAAAATCTTTATCAACCTTGTCTATCTCGCTTACCGCAGCACCTTATTGAAGCGAACAGTTCTTTTGTGAAAGCTGTTCCTTTATGAAAACTGCCCCTTTTTGAGAATCATTAGCTTTTGAAAGCAGCTCTCTGTTAAAAACGCACGCTCATGAAACGGCTCGTTTTTGAGAGTGACACTCTTTTGAAAACTGTTCATTCAGAAAAGAGTCTGCTTATGACAGCATATCCTTGACGCCCTCTACCAACTCCTGCACGGCGCTCATCGCTTTCCGGGATTTTTTCTTCCACTGTTTGTTATCCCTGAGCATCACTGCACCGGCTGCCCCTGCCAGAATTCCCGTCAGCAAGCCTGCGCCTACACCCTTGATCACATTTGCTGTATTTCTTGCCATTATGCGATACCTCCATATCCGTATGATTATCTGCAGCATAAGCATTTTTAACGCCTTCTTTCACAAAGTACCACGAAGCGCCTTTGCCGCAGTGCACCGTTTTTTGATACACTGACACATCAGCCGGCTTTGCTTCGATTGTCTTCGTCATCAGATAGATTACCCGAAGATTGCCGTTTTATGCATATCGGCGCTTTTTTAATAGGTTATTTTTCATAATATTGGAAATAATCAATTGTTGAATTTGTATATGTAACTGTTTTTTTGCAAAAACCTGAAAAAATCCTGCCATTTATTTGACAAAACCAAAAAATCCGTTTATAATTCAAGTAAAGTACGGGTAAGAACGGCTCGTATTTCATAACTATTTAAGGTAAGAATTTTATTGAAATGAGGTAATGTATTATGGCAACTGCTAAGAAGACAACCGAGAAGGAAACAAAGGCTAAGACCACTGAGACCAAGGCTAAGGTCACTAAGACAACTAAGGCTGCCAAGGCTAAGGAAACTGCTGTAACAGTTGAGTTCCAGTTCCAGGGCAAAAACACCGCTGTCAACGATCTCGTTGAAGCTGTTAAGGCTGCTTACAAAGCTGAAGGCAACGAAGACGCTGTTGAGACTGTCGCTCTGTATGTACAGCCCGAAAACGGTGTTGCTTATTATGTTGTCAACGGCAAGAGCGAGGGCAAGTGCATCTCTCTGTAATTTTCGGATAACCAAATCGTCATATCCGATCTGACCGGAAGTATTTCGCTTTTGTGTCAGGTCTGCCCCACTTCAACAGCATAAATTATTTAGTCCGCTGCAGTTTTTCTGCGGCGGACTTTTTTGCTTATAACCCGTTTGCTTTATTCCTCTCTTTATCCCGCGGCATCAATCATCAAACACTCTCCTGCATAGAATCTCTCATCAAATAAACACTGATAATCGATCTCTTTATCTTTTACATAATAATACAAATTTTTTCACGCAAAAATCAAAAATATTATTGATTATATGATCAAGCTATGATAAAATGAATATAAATATCAGAAATTATGATACTTTATTGTATGAATTTTCAAATTCACAAACAGGAGGAAAGTAAAATGGTTAAACATATCGTCTTATGGAAGCTGAAAGACTCGGCTGATAAACAGCAGAACATTGACCGCATGATTGAAATGCTCAATGCCCTGGTCGGAAAAGTAGAGGGGCTGATTTCTGTTGAAGTGGGGTATAATTTCAATACTTCCTCTGATTTCGACGTCGTCCTTTATGCCGCACTTAAAAATCCCGCTGCGCTGAAGCATTATCAGTTTCATCCGGAGCATCTGAAATGCAAGGACTTTATCGGCAGCGTAACCGTTGACCGTGTTGCGGCCGATTATTTCTTTGAAGAAGAGGCTGCATCCTCCCTCCCTGCTGATCAGGTTGCCGACGTTCCTGCTGCTGCGGAAACCGTTCTTGCTTCCGATGAGACCGATGTCATAACAGAACCGGAAATTTCAATTGAATTTCCTCCGAAAAGAACGGTTATCCCTACCGTTACAGAACTTAATGCTGACAAGCCTGCTCGTAAGACTGAACCTGCAGAAGAAATACCTTCCGTAAAAATTCCCTATGATCCTTCCATTACTCCCGAAATCGTCGTACGCAGACCTCCTCTGTGGGAAGACGAGGTATTCCCTGCTCAGACAAGAAACACCGTAACAGATCAGTCGGCAGCTACACCGGCTGACGATGCTTTTGCTCCTGCCGCTCAGGAATTTAATGCGCCGAGTGATCCTTTCGCTGCAAGCTTCACCGAGCCTGTACCGGCTGACGATGCCTTTGCTCCTGCCGCTCAGGAATTTGATGCGCCGAGTAATCCTTTCGCCGCAAGCTTCACCGAGCCTGCACTGGCTGACGATGCCTTTGCTCCTGCCGCTCAGGAATTTGATGCGCCGAGTGATCCTTTCGCTGCAAGCTTCACCGAGCCTGTACCGGCTGACGATGCCTTTGCTCCTGCCGCTCAGGAATTTGATGCGCCGAGTGATCCTTTCGCCGCAAGCTTCACCGAGCCTGCACTGGCTGACGATGCCTTTGCTCCTGCCGCTCAGGAATTTGATGCGCCGAGTGATCCTTTCGCTGCAAGCTTCACCGAGCCTGTACCGGCTGACGATGCCTTTGCTCCTGCCGCTCAGGAATTTGATGCGCCGAGTGATCCTTTCGCTGCAAGCTTCACCGAGCCTGCACCTACTGACGATGCCTTTGCTCCTGCCGCTCAGGAATTTGATGCGCCGAGTGATCCTTTCGCTGCAAGCTTCACCGAGCCTGCACCAAAATCCACACCCGACAACGCACAGGTCAACCCTGTTTCTACGAAATATTCCAAGGTCAAGGAAAAGACTTCTATCTTCGGCAAAAAGACCGTTGACGTTGACGTCACTCCCCTTGATCAGCGTTCCGACACATGGACCTGCCCCAACTGCGGCAAGATCATGCCCAACTACGTCGGCACCTGCGGCTGCGGTGAGCCGAAGCCCTTCGAGTTTGAGCCGCCTATGCCCTCTGACAACGCTCCTGCCGCTTCTGCTGTTTCCGCCGCTTCTGCCGCTCCAAAGGCTGAACTGAAGAAGGAAGCGAAGGAAACACCCAAGGCTGATACAAAAGCCAATGCCAGAACGGCAATGCCCAAATCTACACCTGACAATGCACAGGTCAACCCTGTTTCTACCGAATACTCCAAGGTCAAGGAAAAGACTTCCATCTTCGGCAAAAAGACCGTTGACGTTGACGTCACTCCCCTTGATCAGCGTTCCGACACATGGACCTGCCCCAACTGCGGCAAGATCATGCCCAACTACGTCGGCACCTGCGGCTGCGGTGAGCCGAAGCCCTTCGAGTTTGAGCCGCCTATGCCCTCTGACAACGCTCCTGCCGCTTCTGCTGTTTCCGCCGCTTCTGCCGCTCCAAAGGCTGAACTGAAGAAAGAAGCAAAGGAAACACCCAAGGCTGATACAAAAGCCAATGCCAGAACGACAATGCCCAAGTCTACACCTGACAATGCACAGGTCAACCCTGTTTCTACGAAATATTCCAAGGTCAAGGAAAAGACTTCTATCTTCGGCAAAAAGACCGTTGACGTTGACGTCACTCCCCTTGATCAGCGTTCCGACACATGGACCTGCCCCAACTGCGGCAAGATCATGCCCAACTACGTCGGCACCTGCGGCTGCGGTGAGCCGAAGCCCTTCGAGTTTGAGCCGCCTATGCCCTCTGACAACGCTCCTGCCGCTTCTGCTGTTTCCGCCGCTTCTGCCGCTCCAAAGGCTGAACTGAAGAAAGAAGCAAAGGAAACACCCAAGGCTGATACAAAAGCCAATGCCAGAACGACAATGCCCAAGTCTACACCTGACAATGCACAGGTCAACCCTGTTTCTACGAAATATTCCAAGGTCAAGGAAAAGACTTCTATCTTCGGCAAAAAGACCGTTGACGTTGACGTCACTCCCCTTGATCAGCGTTCCGACACATGGACCTGCCCCAACTGCGGCAAGATCATGCCCAACTACGTCGGCACCTGCGGCTGCGGTGAGCCGAAGCCCTTCGAGTTTGAGCCGCCTATGCCCTCTGACAACGCTCCTGCCGCTTCTGCTGTTTCCGCCGCTTCTGCCGCTCCAAAGGCTGAACTGAAGAAAGAAGCAAAGGAAACACCCAAGGCTGATACAAAAGCCAATGCCAGAACGACAATGCCCAAGTCTACACCTGACAATGCACAGGTCAACCCTGTTTCTACGAAATATTCCAAGGTCAAGGAAAAGACTTCTATCTTCGGCAAAAAGACCGTTGACGTTGACGTCACTCCCCTTGATCAGCGTTCCGACACATGGACCTGCCCCAACTGCGGCAAGATCATGCCCAACTACGTCGGCACCTGCGGCTGCGGTGAGCCGAAGCCCTTCGAGTTTGAGCCGCCTATGCCCTCTGACAACGCTCCTGCCGCTTCTGCTGTTTCCGCCGCTTCTGCCGCTCCAAAGGCTGAACTGAAGAAGGAAGCGAAGGAAACACCCAAGGCTGATACAAAAGCCAATGCCAGAACGGCAATGCCCAAATCTACACCTGACAATGCACAGGTCAACCCTGTTTCTACCGAATACTCCAAGGTCAAGGAAAAGACTTCCATCTTCGGCAAAAAGACCGTTGACGTTGACGTCACTCCCCTTGATCAGCGTTCCGACACATGGACCTGCCCCAACTGCGGCAAGATCATGCCCAACTACGTCGGCACCTGCGGCTGCGGTGAGCCGAAGCCCTTCGAGTTTGAGCCGCCTATGCCCTCTGACAACGCTCCTGCCGCTTCTGCTGTTTCCGCCGCTTCTGCCGCTCCAAAGGCTGAACTGAAGAAAGAAGCAAAGGAAACACCCAAGGCTGATACAAAAGCCAATGCCAGAACGACAATGCCCAAGTCTACACCTGACAATGCACAGGTCAACCCTGTTTCTACGAAATATTCCAAGGTCAAGGAAAAGACTTCTATCTTCGGCAAAAAGACCGTTGACGTTGACGTCACTCCCCTTGATCAGCGTTCCGACACATGGACCTGCCCCAACTGCGGCAAGATCATGCCCAACTACGTCGGCACCTGCGGCTGCGGTGAGCCGAAGCCCTTCGAGTTTGAGCCGCCTATGCCCTCTGACAACGCTCCTGCCGCTTCTGCTGTTTCCGCCGCTTCTGCCGCTCCAAAGGCTGAACTGAAGAAGGAAGCGAAGGAAACACCCAAGGCTGATACAAAAGCCAATGCCAGAACGGCAATGCCCAAATCTACACCTGACAATGCACAGGTCAACCCTGTTTCTACCGAATACTCCAAGGTCAAGGAAAAGACTTCCATCTTCGGCAAAAAGACCGTTGACGTTGACGTCACTCCCCTTGATCAGCGTTCCGACACATGGACCTGCCCCAACTGCGGCAAGATCATGCCCAACTACGTTGGCACCTGCGGCTGCGGTGAGCCGAAGCCCTTCGAGTTTGAGCCGCCTATTCCTACCGACAGCGATACAGCAGAAAATACGGAAGCATTGCCGGACATTGCACCGGGTATCGAGCCTAAGAGCAAGCTGACATCAGAGCAGATGGCTGCATTTGAAAACGTACAGCCCTCCATTCAGGGATATAATCCCCAGCTCAAGCAGGATATTCCCGAAACACAGGGCAGCACATACAGCTACATTCAGAACGACACTGTCAACAACACAACTGATCCCAACTATCAGGCGCCTGATCTGTCGTTTATCCAGAACCAGAACGAAACTTTTAATAATGACGCCACCAACAACCTGAACACAGATCAGGATTTCACAGCGCCGTTAGAACCATTCAATTTCGGAGATGCACCGGAAGCCGCACCTATGAGGTTTGAAAACAACAACTTTGAGCCGATGAACTTTGATAACTTACCACCGGTTGCTCCCATGCGTTTCAGCGACGAGCCTCCGGCATACTTAGGCATCAAAAGCGACCCGAAACCCGAAGCATCAAAGTCTTCACAGCCTGGAAAGTCCGAAAAACCGGCTGTTCCGGAATACAAGAGGGTTCCTGTTGATGATTTTTCCACCGCCAAGAGTACAGGCAAAAAAGAAAAAAAGCATCTGTTCGGTAAGAAAGCAAAGGAAGCCGAAGTATTTAAAAAAGCTCAGGAAGCGGTCAACAGCCGAAAAGATGTTCCCAACAACGGAACATGGACCTGTCCGAACTGCGGCAAGGTAATGCCAAAATATGTCGGCACCTGCGGCTGCGGCGAACCACAGCCCTTTGAATTCTGATCGGCGCAACAGACAACTTAGATCAAAACGGTCAGACTCCTGCCGCAAAGCAAAATGCAGCAGGAGTCTGTTTTTTCTGTATTATGTTTTGATACAGATCGTCATACTGATTTTACTGAATCAGAAAGTCTTCATCAAACAGCTCATCTTTTCTGTTGAAAAAAACTGCTGCGGCTTGTCACTGCACGTTGGAACCTTTTTCCGGCAGTGTCTGTACACTCCCCGGCTGCAGGTGATGACTGACTCTGAAGGAATCTGTTCCCCGCTGTACCATCATCTGCTGCTCTTCCTGCTCTTTCGAGAGAGCAATAGCCGCTGTCATACGCAAAGCATCACAAATTGCAGCAAACGCTATTCAGCAACAGTCCCCACAAAAGGATCATATCACAGTGAAACAATCGCAGTGGTGCAGACAATATGACAACCACGTTATGATGATTGTCGTGCAGACGGTATATAAACGAGTCTGCCTGACCAATACTTGAAGTTATCCTGGAGCTGTGAAAGTCAGACAGCATCATAACGCCGAAAAACTGACAAGCACTGCTTTCTAAAAAATCGTTACTCGGATTTACACCAAGCAGGGGCAAAAAATCAAATATATTCAAATGCAATAAACTCCAGAATCCATGCGGATTTTTAGCATTTCTCAAAAACATTTTCACGATTCAGGGATATATAAAGAATCATACTGACCAATACTTGAAGTTATATCAAGAATCATTCGGTTGCGGCAGAATCAAGCGTACATTTCTGCCCATTTCTCTTGCCGGCACTCTTCTGTCAGCTCCCATTCCCTTAACTTGTTACTCACCATACTGCCGGCACCGCTTTGATTCGTCAGACAATATGCTTTCAGGACAGCACAGTTACCTGACTTCATCAGCATTTGCAGCAATCTGTTTTCTTGAACATTTTGTAAAACAGTCAATCGCCAATTATCACATACAAAGGAGAGAAAAAAATGAAAAAGGCAATTATTGTCGGTTCAGGTCCGGCAGGCATTTCTGCGGCATTATATCTTCAGCGCAGCGGAAAAGCAGAAGTCATCATCATTACAACGGGCATCGGAGCGTTGGAAAAAGCAGAAAAGATCGAAAACTATTACGGTTTTGACCAACCAATCAGCGGAAAAGAGCTGTATGAAAGAGGCGTTGAAGGCGCCAGAAGGCTTGGCGTACAGTTTATCGAAGAAGAAGTGGTGTCGTTATCGTACAACGCTGATATGAAGCCTGTTGTCGTAACAGATAAGCACGAATATACCGCAGACGCCGTACTGTTGGCAACAGGCGCCTCAAGAAAAACCGTTCCGATTCCGGGACTGCAGGAACATGAAGGCAAGGGGGTCAGCTATTGCGCAGTATGTGACGCATTTTTCTTCCGCAACAAGCCTGTCTGCGTCATCGGCAGCGGTGAATACGCCGTACATGAAGCGCAGGTGCTTGCCAACACCTCGCAGAGCGTCACCATACTGACTAACGGCAGTCTGATGACAGCCTCTATGCCGGAAAATATCCATGTCATAGAAAAGAAAATTGCGGCGGTGACGGGCGGTACGGTTGTTGAAGCCGTTCGTTTTGAAGACGGTGAAGAGCTGCCGGTCAAAGGTATTTTTATCGCCTTAGGTGTTGCCGGCAGCAGTGATCTTGCCCGTAAAGTCGGCGCCGAAACAGAGAATAACAGAATTAAAGTCAATGAAAAAATGCAGACCAGTCTTCCGGGTCTGTATGCCGCAGGAGACTGCATCGGCGGAATGCTGCAGGTTTACAAAGCCGTCAGCGACGGTGCTGCAGCAGGACTTTCCATGCTGAACTATCTGAAATCATAAAACACGCTGTCTGATATCGAAGGATTTATTCTCAGGCTGATGCTTTTCATTATCGACAGCATAGTCCGACGTTCTTTCATCGACAGATCTTTCATTCAGTGAGCATGATTCGTTTTGATTTTGCCCACCTTGATTTGCACAAAATCAATTTTCATAGCCCGATAGTCGACAGCATACTGATTCATCCATTCAGAACACTGTTGAACACTGTTTCAAAAAGATGCTGCACATCATCTCAGCGGGTTTATGGAATCATGGTTTTCTCAGGAAAGGGGTGCTTCTGTCTACGGCAGACACCTCTGCCACAGGCAGAAACGCTCGCCGAGCCGACAGGCAAGATAGAGAAAAGCCCCTTGTTTCCGCCGGAAAAGAGTTTCCCTGTGCAGCTTACCCCCACAAAATTGCTTCTCTGTTAATATGCCAAAGCTATTGACAATATTCTCTATAAGTGCTATAGTGTTCTTGCAGAGTAAATCTGTGTGCGTTAAGTGTCATACGAACGGGGAGTTGTCGTATGAACGAAAAGAGCTTCTTGCGGTACACAGGTTGCATCCCGCTGTTTGATAATAGTAAGCTCTTACTACTTCTTATTATTTACAGCGAGTCTGTCATAATAAGGAGGTTTTTTTATGTCAAAAAAAGAACATGATGTCCGTACAAAAGTCAACATCAAAGCATCAACCGTCCACATTGCCGTTTTGGGACTGCTGACGGCACTTGCCGCCATTCTTTCCCTGTTTACCATTCGTCCGAACGAAAGCATTAAAATCGCTCTGACCTTTATTCCCGTGGTTATCACTGCTTATATCTACGGACCTGTCGCAAGCGGCATCGTTGCCGGACTTGCCGATATTATCGGCTGCATTGTCAAACCAAGCGGCATGATCTTTCCGCCCATTACACTGACAGAAATTGCTATCGGCGTAATTTTCGGATTCTTTCTCTATAAAAAACGCAGCTTCCTGCGGGTTGCCCTTGCTGCAGGTATCACACAGTTGGTTATCAGCGCCTTTGTCACTCCTTTGTGGCTGAATCTGATGTATGGCATGGATTATGTTCTGCTGCTGGGAGCCAGAATCCCTCAGCTTGCTATTATGCTCTCTATCGAACTGATTTTGATTCCGCTGATGCTGAAAGCACTGGATAAAATCAATGTACATAAGCTCCTTCCGAAAATCACAAGCAAAAATACCGCCGCCCTTTCCAAAAACGGCACCGAAAAATCCTGATCTTTTCACAGTCCCATCTGTGAAAAGTCCGCATAAAGTGTGCATTATGTTTCCATTAAGTCAGTGTTATCATTGCAGCAGGCGTGTGTTATGTATGTAACAGTGGAGTGTTATCATTTAAGTAGAGTCGTCAAACGCCCAAAGATGTGATATAATAAAAAACATAAAAGAAAGGCGAGAAAAAAGATGACCTACGAAAAAAGCTTTAAAGAAGAAGCAGTAAAACT
>Ga0256405_10008601_pt1 | contig 14516 bp, 10 predicted proteins | sample RumenRJG_02DNA_FD_189096 | JGI IMG/M metagenome (GOLD analysis project Ga0256405, IMG submission 189096) | Bovine rumen microbial communities from Lethbridge, Alberta, Canada - RJG_02 | ecosystem: Host-associated > Mammals > Digestive system > Stomach > Rumen | place: Canada: Alberta...
AACCTATAAGCTTAGTATGATTATCTCCAGTCATAGTATCGCCAGTATAGCCTACAGCATATAGAGCATAGCCATTAGCATCATTGCAGAAGGTCTTGATGGTGGTCTTGCCGATGTTTTCTTGATAGGTGCCGTTAGCAATCTTGGCAGAGTGGGCAGAGTCTACAGAACTGCTGAGCGTGCAAGAAACTGGAACTGAAATGGTGGTGGTAGTGACGACGGAGGTATCATCCGCATAGACGGTAGTGACTGAAAAAGAGCCAGCAATAGCAGCAATGCCAAGAACCGAGCTTAGGGTTAATATATTAAGTTTGTCTTGACGTGATTGATGTATGGACCGCATTAGTACCTCTTAGTTAAGGTTAATTATAATATATACTTACATATTAGCATAAGCGTCTGTTATTTGACAAGTCTTGATATTTTTGGATTTTGTGTTGTTATATTTTTGCTACTGTGTGCTATTTAAGCATTGTTATATAATTATGTAGCATCTTGAAGTATTTCTCCAGATATGGTAAAATTATTCTTATGACTTTGAACAAAAATATGATACGTAACGTGGCGATTATTGCGCATGTGGACCATGGCAAGACTACGCTAGTAGATGGGCTATTGAAACAGTCGCATACTTTTCGCGAGAATCAGGCGGAGATGCAGCAGACGCTAATTATGGACTCGATGGAGCAAGAGCACGAACGGGGAATCACCATCACCGCGAAGCAGACCTGCGTGTATTATGATGGCTACAAGATAAACATCATTGATACGCCTGGACATGCGGATTTCTCAGGCGAGGTGGAACGGACACTAAATATGGCCGATGGGGTGTTGCTTATCGTGGATGCACAGGAGGGACCGATGCCGCAGACGAAGTTCGTGTTGTCGAAGGCGTTATTGCTCGGGCTGAAGCCAGTAGTGGTGATTAATAAGATTGACAAGCCGGCGGCGCGAATTGATGAGGTACTCTCTGAGATCGAGTCGCTGTTCCTGGAACTTGCGACGGACGAATCACAGCTGTTCTACCCGGTATACTATGCAATCGCGCGCGAAGGGCGAGCGGGTAAGACGCCGGAACTCGACAACGACCTACATGTGATATTTGAAGCAATTATCAATGACATCCCGGCACCCTCAGTGGATGCTGACTCCGACTCAGCGCAGCTCCTGGTGGCGGCTCTCGCTTCGGATAATTACTTGGGCAAATATTGTATTGGGAAGATTTTCCGTGGCAAGCTTAAAAAGGGGCAAAACGTCAAGATACTCCGGCGAAGCTCCAAAATATCCGCTGAGGACCATGCCCGACCAACGGGGAGGGAACGAGCGAGCGAGCCCCGTAACGACGGGCGCGAGCGAAGCGCGTCCGAAGTGGATGATTTGGAACTTCGCTCGGCGAAGATTGATAATTTGTTTACCTACAAAGGGCTAGGCAAAGAGGAGGTGCAGGAAGCGATTGCGGGAGACATTGTTGCACTCACGGGTGTATCCGAAGCGAATATCGGTGATACGATTGCAACTGGTGATAACCCCGAGGCTTTGCCTACGATTGAGCTGGAGGCTCCGACATTATCTATATATATCGGACCAAATACCTCGCCGCTGAAGGGGCGTGAAGGTGAATTTACGACTTCACGACAAATTGCCGAAAGATTAGAGAAGGAACTTGAGACCAATATTGCACTCAAGATTCAACCGGATGGTCTAGGCTATAAAGTATCTGGACGGGGCGAGTTGCACTTATCCGTATTAATCGAAACAATGCGACGCGAAGGGTACGAGCTGGAAGCGGGTCGTCCTGAAGTAGTCTATAAGGAAGTCGATGGTGTCAAATGTGAGCCGATTGAAGATTTGACGATAGAAGTGGAGCCAGAATACGTTGGGGCGGTAAGCCAGGAACTCGGTATTCGCAAAGCAGAGCTGAAGACCCAAGAGATTACGTCAAGCGGCGCGACGAGGTTCGTGTATGAGATTTCGACTGCGGCACTGATAGGGTTGCGTAATAATTTGTTGACCGCAACTAAAGGCACTGTAATTATGTCGTCACTACCTTCGGGCTACCGACCGGTGGATAGCAGATACAAGCCGGAACGGAATGGTGCACTGATTTCATTCGAGACAGGTACGTCAACGGCTTATGCACTGGATGCGGCACAGGCACGTGGAGTATTATATATACCACCACAGGTGCCGGTGTATCAAGGAATGATTGTGGGGCTTTCTAACAAAAAAGACGATCTCGATATCAATGTTTGTCGCGAAAAACAGCTCACCAATATGCGGACGCATGCGTCGGATGGGGCGATTCAGCTAACTCCGTATACACAGTTGTCGCTAGAGCAATGTTTGGATTTCTTGCTCGATGACGAGTTGCTGGAAGTCACGCCGAAGTCTTTGCGACTACGTAAACGGCAACTTGACCCAGTGAAACGGAAGCGAGAAAATCGGGCTTAATAGAATATTGGTTCCTTGTGGAAAACATTTTTCAAAATCCTTATTGTAATAAATTTGCATAATTGTTATACTTATAATAAGGTGAGTGGTATATATTGGAGTAGAGTGTGGATATCAAAAACCGCCTTTAAACATATAGTACGGATAACGGCATTTGTGTTGCTGTCGTTGGTATTGTATTCGGGCGACCGGGTTTTTGCGACAATTGACCCGAATGCATATTCGGTCGATGTTTCTATGCAAAATCAAAATACAAAGATGGAGCTAACGTCGTCCGGCGATTCGGAGCAATACGCCAGCACGAAGCGAACTATCAACGTCAGCACCAATGCTCCATCTGGCTATCGGATATATGTTAGCGTACCAGAAAGTGGGGCAAATAATGGTAATATGATTATTTCTGGCGGAACGACTTCTGACCCATACGTATCGCCACTTAACGCTACGCCGGCGACTGCTACCACCCTAGGCAGTAATACCTGGGGTTTCGGCATTCCAAGCACTACAACTGGCCTACCGAACAACAACTTCAGTACAACCTATACTGCTGGGACCCCCTCCAGTGATAGCACTTATTCTGGCGTAAAGGTGGGCTCTGACTATACATTGGTTAGGAACGTCACTAGCGCCGTAGCTGGAACTGATAGTTTCGACTTATATTACGGCGTAAGATTGGGTTCCGACGTATTGTCTCGGCCAGGTACTTATGAAACAAGTGTTAACTATTACACGTTTATCGAGGCGACCGACGTAGTGGGTGGCGAGGCTACAATCACGCCCGCTTCTGGGCCAAAGTCTGGCTATGAATCCGTCACAATTACTACTTCACTTAAGACTGATTTCGTGCCTTCTGGCATTAGTGTGACGGTTGGTGGCCAAACGTGCGACAACCCCAGAGGCAGCGTGAATACTGGAGTGCTGAATATTACCTGTGTGGTTCGAGCTCATACTCCGGAGGCGGTAGATGTAGCGGTAAGTATTGATTCGCTTGGATTATCCTATGCCATCGAGGATGGGTATACCTACCTTGAAACTGGCGACGTAAAAATAACCAACGTAAGCTATGTTTCTGGCGTAAACGTGAGCGGTACTCCTAGCCCATCAGTGGATGATGACAACAATATTGATTTTGACCTGACATTTAAGAGCGGAGTAACGCAAAACAATGAGACTTTCCAAGCCACTTATCAGGTAACCATGTCAAATACTACTTCTAGCGATTATATTTTCACCGCTCCATCGGCGAACTTAACGCTTCGACTTTCATCTACCACGACTAGCGACGTGTATTACGAACTAAGCGGAATTTCCGTAGGCGATACAATCCCGGCCAACAGCACTGTGACCTTCAACATCACCTTGACGGCTGACTATGTATCTGGTACTCACGGCGTGGAAGGTGAAATGGGCGTTGACCCAGTAGAAGATAAATCTGGTTCTTTGACTGGCAGTATCAACGGTGCCACTTCTGGTGATTTATCTGGCAGTAATGACTTGGCCCAGTTCCAGCTAACAGTCCAGAATACATATAAGTCTGACAAGGCCTTTACGATAGGCGTGCTCGGCTCGGACTTCATGATTGCAGACGCCAGCGGTGGCTATCTCAGTACCCAGAGTATCACCGCAGAATCGACACAGACTTATACATTTTATCTGAAGAAGTCGAGTGGGGCAGTGTTTGGTAGTGATTATGTAAACGCAATGATTATCGTTTCTTATGATGGCGTAGAAAGTAACTGTGGGTCACTAAGGATCCATGTAGACAAAGATGCTTCCTACGTAGACAATCAGGCTCCAATCATTAGTGATGTTGCGGTGACCCGTGGTGACTCTATAGGCGCAGCTACTCTCACATGGAACGGCACAGATAATGTAGGTGTAAAGAGCTACGGAATTTATGTCTGCACCAAGGATAATGATACTTATACCTGTGCTGATCCTATCCTTAATATTGACGGGAATACAAATTCATATAATCTGACTGGACTTAGCGATGGTATATATGGAATTGTGGTAGTTGGGTTTGACGATGAAGGTAACACCGCTACCCAGCAAGAAATAGATTCGGCCGAACATACAGCTGGTACTGCTTCGAGGACTGAAGATACAGAGCTCAGATGGACATTTACTATCACTGGCCAAATCACAAATGGATCTCTGAGTAATAATGGTAATACAATTCAGATGGGTGCGACCTACACTGGGACTATTAACCCCGCCAGTGGGTACAGAACTCCTGGGTCCGTAACGATTAAAATGAACGGTCGCAGCCTTAGCTCCAGCGAATATACCTATAGGAGCGGGAGTATCACCATTAACATCCCAGTAGATGGCGACATAGAAATCTCCGCAAGTTGCCCATGGGATTGGTGTTTGATTGAAGGGACAATGATTGCGCTAGCAGACGGCACGACGATACCGATTGAAGAGGTTACATACGACACGCTCCTTAAAGTCTGGAATTACGAGACTGGTAGCGTGGGCGCAGAGTATCCAGCTTGGATCGAAAAGCGGGCTACAACTACTGCCTACCAGCTAACTAAATTTGATGACGGGACAGAGCTCAAAACCGCCGGCTGGCATGGCGTATTTGATGTTGACAAGAATGCGTTCGTTTCTATAGATGGTGAAGATTTTGGTGTTGGCTCTAGGATTTATAAGGTTAATGAGAATGATGAGCTTGAAGCTATCACTGTGACCAGTATTGAAATAGTTGAAGAAGAAGTACACTATTATCATGTCGTGTCCAGCCAGTATTATAATATTATCGCTAATAATGTTATCACAACAGATGGCGCTGTATATCTATCAAATCTATATGGCTTCGACGAGAATATCAAGTGGCCAGAACTACGTAACGAGATAATGTCAGATCCAAATAACTTGTATACTTATGAGGACTTCGAGGATATTGGTATGCCACGCAAGATGTTTGACGATCTGCGCGTACGAGAAGCTAAATACCTGGCTACCGCATACGGTATTACGCTTGAAGCGTTCAAGGGTTACCTGATTTCTAATCAGCTGAATACGGATATTTGGCTAAATTACTGCGATGGTTCAGAAATACTGAAGGCGGAATACTGCCCGGTGATATCAAACAATAGCAGTGCATCTGTGCCGGATACGCCTGCACAGCCAGCTACGACCTCTACCTCATCAGATAATTCGGCGGCAGCTAATAATAACGTATCTACCGAGGAACCCAATGAAGAAGAAAACGTTGATGAGGATGCTGAGGCTGACTATACTGAACCGCTAGGAGAAACGACTACATCTCATTCTTCCACCGAAGAAACAGAAGGCGGCTTGCTGCCGGCTGCAATCGCGGCGGGTTCAATCGCTGCTATAACCACATTGCTTTATCTCGCCGTCAGGGATAATAAAAAAGAGTAGTTCTATATGTGATATAATATATCGTATGTTGCATTTGATTGATTCGCATTGCCACCTGCATGACCGAGAATTCTTTACCGCTGAACAGGCGGAAGAGATGTTGGAGCGAGCGCGAAAACGAGGAGTTACGAAAATTGTCTGTATCGGGACTGATCCGGAGGATTCGATGGCGGCTCGCGAGTTTGCATCTTGTCATGATGGTGTCTACTGGACTTACGGTGTACATCCCGAAAACTGTTCAGGAGCAAAAATGTCTGAAATGGCTCCTCTCGGGCCGCGTCCGGCCGGCCCATCGCCATGGGCGGCCGGCGCTACTCCTCGCGCTGCCGCGCTCCGTATTCCCTCGAGTGAGCCTTTTTCAGACATTGCCGCCCCCAAACGTCCTGTCGCTATTGGTGAAGTTGGGTTAGATTATCATTATGAGGGGTACGACAGAGATGCGCAGATAGAGTTGTTTGAGGAGATGCTACAGCTGGCGGTGGATAACGAGCTGCCGGTGTCTTTCCATATTCGTGAGGCATTTGAGGACTTCTTCCCGGTGGTGGCGAATTTTCCGAGAGTGAGAGGGGTGGTGCATTCATTTACCGATAGCAAGAAGGTATTGAGGCGGATTCTGAATGAGACCGAATTCTATGTTGGGGTAAATGGGCTGGCGACATACTCAACATTGCCGACTCCGCCGCTAGAGCGTACCCTACTTGAGACAGATGCGCCATTCCTGGCACCGGTGCCCTACAGGGGTAATACAAATGAGCCGGCATACGTCGCGGAGGTGGCTAAATGGTTGGCTACGAAGATGGAACTTGATGAAAAAGAGATAATTGAGACAACAACTCAGAACTGCCACGATTTGTTCGGGATTTGATTTGCGAGACATGATCAATTATTGGGGTAGAGTTGACTTTTAGCCTTAAGTGTGATATAATTAGGGTATGAATGAGGTCAGTTTTCAAATACCATCTTACGCACGGCAGGAGGCTTATAATTTTGACACCACAGATGACTCATATGAGATTTTTCGTGAGCTAAACGCTATATCGGAGGAGATTGAGAAATGTCGTTCAAAACATTATTAGGCGAACTTTGGGCTAAGCCCGCCACTTATACCACTAAGCTAAGCTTCGATGAGCTAATCAACGCGGAGTCGGCTTTGGGGCGGACGATTTTTGGACCGATACCAGAGGGGCATCAGAGAGAGTTCTTCAAACATAAGAATAATGTGTGGTTCTGGTATGAAAATTGGCTAGACCCGGTAGGGAATCCGCAATCGCTTACGATTAAGTACGAGGTACGCCCGGCGGGGGTATACAAGAGTGCCAATGGTGGCAGCTATAAGAAAATCGAAGGAGATGAGCTTAATAATTTCCGGCGGGCAGCACAGACTTATTTGCGACTAATCAAGACTAAGCTGTACTGTTAGAACTGCGCCATGCTAGGACTATGTTACTTGAGGTCAAGAGCCGTACCACTAAGGCACTTGCCAAATCATAACCCTATTGCTAAAATAAGGTTATGAAAGAAAAGCAGAAGAAAGACAAAAAGAAGATAATATCTATAATTGTGTTAATAGTTGGAATAATCACACTGGCGGCTGGTGTGGTTATGTTGGTCCTGAGGCTGACTGGCGCGCCAGCGATGGTTGATGCTGATTACCTGGTACAGGTGGGGAGCTGGGAAGAAGAAGACGCGCCGGGGGTGATTTGGACGTTTACGGAAGTGGGGCATGGAACCCTCACAACTAATAATCACCAAAATGATTACGATTTTGCCTGGGTGTTAGAAGATGGGAAACTAAGGATCCAGACGGACTGGCTATATATGTTAGATGATGAATTCGAATATTCGCTGGATCAGGGAGACAAGTTACTGACTCTATCTACGGATGGCTCAAGCGACATCCACTTCCGTCCCGCAAGTAGCGTCAATACCGAGGTTACTGAGAGTAACTAACTCGCTGTCTTTTAGCATGTGGGTGGAATGGAGCTGGGCGCCTTTGAGCTTGTCCAGGTTATCAAGCGCCTTTTTGGCGATGGGATTGGTAGATGAACAGATAGAGAGAGCAATAAGCACTTCGTCGAGGTTGAGATGAGTTTCTTTGAAATTGGAAATCTTATTTTTGATTTCGAGGATGGGATCGAGAACGGCGGGAGCGATAAGGTCGACTTCGTCGGGAATCTTGGTAAGCTCTTTGAGAGCGTTAAGCATAGTGGCGGATATCGGGGAAAGATTAGCCGTCTTGCGACCGGCGACGTGGCGCCTGCCGACCTGGATGGCGGCGGCGGGCTGACCGGAGGACTTACGCTTGGCTTCGGCTTCTTGTACGACTTGGCGGTCGGCTTCGGAGATGCCGAGTTCGTTCATGAGGAGTTTGATGCGCTCTGGAACCTCGGGGGAGACGGCGCCTTTTTTGAGGTCGACCATGGCGCGATAGTAGCGGCGGATGATTTCATCCTTGGCGGCTTTTTGGATGGCTTTGTCGTCGGTGATGCACTCGCCGATGACGTTGACGCCCATGTCGGTGGGGGAGTAATAGATAGTTTTGCCGGTGATGCGATGGAGGATTTCTTTGAGGACTGGGAAGGTCTCGAGATCGCGGTTGTAGTTGACAACGGATTTGCCGTATTTGTCAAGGTGGAAATGGTCGATCATGTTGATGTCACCTAGGTCGGCAGTGGCGGCCTCGTAGGCAACGTTGACAGGATGCTTGAGTGGCAAAGACCAGACAGGGAAGGTCTCAAACTTGGCATAACCAGCATTGACGCCTTTCTTGTACTCGTGGTAGAGCTGAGAGAGCGCCGTGGCGAGCTTGCCAGAACAGGGACCTGGGGCGGAGACGATCACTAGAGGCTTGGTGGTCTCGATGTATGGATTGGCGCCATAACCCTCGTCAGAGACAATTGTGTCAACGTCGGTGGGGTAGCCTTTGGTAAAGGTGTGGAAATATGGCTTGATATGGTAATCTTTGAGCTTCTCGGCGAAATCCTTGGCTTTCTTCTGGCCATCGAAGAGGGTAATGACAACGGAGTTTACCGTGATGCCTTTGTCGCGGAGGAACTCGATAAGGCGCAGGACCTCGGTCTCGTAGGAAATCATGTGGTCGGCGCGGATTTTGGACTGCTCGATAGCATTGGCATTGATACAAAGAATGACCTCGGCGTCGTCTTTGAATTCTTGGAGGAGACGGATTTTGAGGTCGGGGAGGAATCCTGGGAGCGTGCGAGCGGCGTGCTGGTCGTCGATGAGCTTGCCGCCAAACTCTAGGTAGAGTTTGTCAAACATCTTGATGCGCTCTTTGATTTTCTTTTTTTGGATTTTGAGATATTTCTCAGAATCGAAACATTTTTGCATATTACCTCCTTGTACTATTTCATTATAGCACGAATTAAAAATGTGAAAACCCCCGACTCTTGGCCGGGGGCTAGAAGGTGTTATTCTGGATGCGCCTTGGTAGCAAGCCGAGAACATCGCTTGGCCATGCGCACGGAGCGACGCTTCGGCACTATGCAGGAACAGTCTGCCATATATTCATTAATGATACGCTGACTCACCGGCGTATCTGGATGAAATATGTCCATGATATTAGGGTTGGGGGCTTTGCCGTCGTTCGGGATTTTGAAGTCATGGCCGAGCTCATCTATAAAGATTGCGTCATCGACATCGGGTGAGATTTTGCGAAATAGCGATAGCTCGTAAAAGAGATACGAGGTGCGCTGATCGCTTAACCTTTCTCGCATATCATGAGCTACTCGGTAGCTCCAGAAATCCCCCCAGGTGATAATTCTGTGGTATTTGACATCATACTGATAATTGTGAATCCGTTGAAGAACAATCTGCCTGTCACACCACGTCGGGTCAACGCACCACCAGAGCCTGTATGCCCTAAACTCCACCCACGAGTGCCATACTCTCGTGCCTTCATCAGTAGTAGCTCTGGCGAAGACCAGCCTCGAGGTACGATTGTTGCCGAACATGAGCATGTTCAACATCGCCATCTCGTAACATAGGCCGTGTCTTAAATAATGCGACAATCTGCCAAATAGGTCGCTGTCCAAGATTCGTCTTACCGTGTAGCCGTTCAAATAGTAGCCTGAGCTAGCGGCAAAATATCGGTAGATGAGATTAACTCTGATTTCCGATATCATGCCGATAATTGCTGCTGCCGTAAATAATATAGACCCGAGCCAGTAGGTAGGGTCAAGATAATAATAGTCGAGGACCATAGCAGATATCCCCGTAAACCAACAGACCACCCATAGCGAAGTGCGAGTGTCACTGTATTTCTGATCCGATAATATTTCTGCAATTATGGGATGCAACATATATAACACACCTTTCTCTTAAAGTTCTATAGTTTTACTATCTTATAATGTTTATATATTAGCATATTTTTGCTGTGCCGTCAAGTTGGGCAGTTGTGCGGCGCACGGGGTGGCGGTGCTATTGGCTTAAGCACATTAATTCCTAGGAAAAAGTGTGGATTGGTGCATTTATTCCTGTTTTAGGTGGTTTTCTGGCTAGCTACCAGCCACGCATCGCAAGGAGTAGCCGTCGCTGCGATCGTCGTTGAGCGCTGGGTAGATAGTGGAAGTACTCGCGCGGAGGCGGTACATGTAGTCGTCACTGCGGCGAGTAGAGGACCACCAGTAGCCGTAGCTACGCTGATCGTACGGCGAGCCATTGCGGAAGTAGCCCGAGAGAGGTAGATGGAGGGCAGCGCGGTAGTTTGCGTAAGCGGTAGCGTCATTAGTTGAACTGGTGGAGCCATATATAGCATTAGCTAGAGCAGAGAATTCACCAGAAGTACTACCAGCAGGCATTCTCCAACCAGCTGGGCAGATGTCTTCGGTGGCGTTACCACTAGATGTACCATAATTAGTGCCATTGCCGTAGCAGTAGGAGCCAGCTGAGGCAGCACAGTAGTTGTAGTAGCCACCTACTTTATACCCGCCAGCTGTACTAGTAGCGTCTGATGGAATCACGTCTTTACTTGCCATATTTACGAGTGGAGCGGAATAGCTATAGCTAGAAGTCCAGTTAGTGACTCCGGCAGTGGCGTATTGGCCACTTGCATCTGTGTCTGGATCACGGGTAGTGGTGCCTTTGAGATATGGTAAGCCAGTGCTGGCGTTAGTGTTATCAGAAGAAAGATTACTTAAAATGGTACTATTGGTAAGATCTAGAGCAAGGTTATCTAGCATCCAGCATTTACCATCTGCGAGTTTACCTACTGTGTAAGTTGTACCGTCACGAGAGTCAGTTAGGGTAGCTGTGTCGCCAATGGTAGTACCAGTACAGTAATCGTTACTTGCAAGATCTTGCATGTTGGTAGCATCGGCGAGAGTAGGTAGTTTTTGCCACATAGCAGTAAGGGAGAGGGTATTAGAGCTGGCACCGTCTAGAGTGTAGTTACTGCCGGCTGCATAGGTAGTACCAGAACAGGAGTCTATGCCGTCTGAGTTGGTGATGGTACCAGAGCACCAGCCGAGGAAGTTATGCTTATCCCAAGCAGGGGTGTTGCTAGACAAAGTCACACTGGAGCCGACTGATGTGCTGCTGATATCTGTAGGCATATTAGTTACTACGCCATCATTGTAGGTGATACTGTAATTTATGCCACCATCGGCGTAGGCGTTGCTAAGCCCCACAAAAGCTGGCAGAGCCAGAACTGTTAAGAGAGAGAGAGAGAGAGAGAGTTCTTTTTGCTAAGGGTTGCTAGGGGAAGGCGCAGGCTACTATTAGAGCAACAGGTTTTATCGCTAATAGATTTATTTCTTACAAAAAACATTATCTTCATGCTTATATTGTAGCATAGTGAGTTCAAAATGCAAGGGTGATGGGGCGGGGCGACGGTAATTCTACAAATCGTCGCTCAGTAGAAAATCTTCGAATCGTAGATGTTTGACGATACTGGTGGAGTAATCGATCTGGTCGTTCGTGATGAGAATCTTCTGAGCGTCGTTTGGTGCGACACCAAAGGCGTCCATTTCTCGCTGGTAAGCCTTGTCTTCGGCAACACTGTAGGCCACTTGGATATAGTATTTTTTGCCGTTTTTGGTGGCGACAAAATCAATCTCGCCCCGTTCGCCGTTGTAGACTTCAAGCTTGTAATCTCGGTAGATTAGTTCATTATAGATGATGTTCTCGAAATTGTGCGTGAGATCATATCTACCGTCTTTGACATGGATGGAGTTCAGCGAGACATCAGTATCGTATAGTTTAAAGGAGTAGGCTAGCTCGGCCTTAGTCTTGGGCGAAAACGGTCGGATACGGTCGATGGCATAGGCTTCCTCTAAATAGCCAAGATACTTGATGATGGTGTTGATGGAGCCGTCGACGTGCTCGTTCTTGAGATACGACTCGATCGAACGCGCTGAGAAAATTCGCGAATTAGACTTCAATACATAGTTTGCCACCCTGCGGAAAAGCTCGGTGTTTTGGATGTTGTATCTGACAATGAGGTCGTTCTGGATAATGGATTTGTTGAGTTCGTTAAGATAGGCTTCTCTAGCGGCGGGGGTCTCGAATTCGAATCGTTTGGGGAAGCCACCCCAGATGAGGTAGTCTAGGGTACTGACTTCGCGACCAAGCTCCTCGGCGTATTCTGTAATTTCTCGGTAGATGAACGGCTGCACCCTCAGGGAGATGTAACGACCGCTGAATTCCGTGGTGTATTCCTGTGAGAGTAGTTTGGAATTGGAACCGGTGATAAACAGGGAATTGTCGCGCAGACGCAGAGTCTTGCAGGCCGATGCCCAGCCTTCGACTTCTTGGATTTCGTCGAAAAACAGGTACTTTGGCAAAAGTCAATAGAATTGTTCAGTCGAGTGAACAATTTGGTGAAATTTGAGTGAATTGTTCAGTGTATGCCACGTTGTTTGGTCGGAAAATGTGTAGATTGAGCACATTAATTCCTAGGAAAAAGTGTGGATTGGTGCATTTATTCCTGTTTTAGGTGGTTTTCTGGCCGACTAAGACTGGTAGAGCGCAGACTGTCAAGAGAGAGTGTTGTAACATAGTGAGCTTGGAGTGTAAGGGTACAATGCGGTAAATGCGATGAATGTTGCAAATTAGCCTTTTGGCGGTCTCCGAGGCGGCTATGTCATACTTGCGTATATCTGTCTGCTATTTTTTTAGGCTTTCTTGGTCTAGGAGAAAATCGATAACATTGAAGATAACTATACCTTTGTCATTACGAGTGGTGGCGACGTTGTCGCCAGTCACGATGATCTTCTTGAAGCTGTCGCCAGTAGAGTTGAGCGGACGCTCCTCTTGGGAGATTTTATCGGCGTCCGGCATCGAGAAAGCTGATTGGATATAGTATTTTTCGCTACCTTTGGTGGCGATGAAGTCGATTTCGAGGGAGATGCGCTTGCGAGTGCCATCCGGCTCGGTAGCGCTAACCTCTACGACACCCACATCTACCAGATATCCACGACATATCAGCTCGTTGTAAATGATGTTTTCCATCAAATGATTATACTCGGACTGGCGAAATCCCAATCTGGCATTGCGGAGTCCAATATCCTCGAAGTAATACTTTACTGGGGTATCGATGTATTTTTTGCCTTTGATGTCATAACGAATAGCTCCATTTAGGAGGAAGGCGTCTTCTAGGTAGCTGATGTATGCGCCGATGGTCTTGTCGGTAATATCGCTGCCTTTGACCGACTTGAAAGTGCGTTCAAGCTTGGACGGGTTAGTGAGAGACCCCACTGCAGAGGCTAGGATATTGACAAGCTCACTGAGCTCGTTGGGATTCCGAAGGTCGTATCGCTCTATGATGTCTTTGAGGTAGGTCTCTTTGAAGAGGTCTTCGAGGTATTTGGATTTTTGTTCGTTGGTGGGGAGCTGAAGCACACGAGGTAACCCGCCGTAAATCAGATATTCTTGCCAGCCTTTGCGGGACTCGCCCTGATATACGCTCATGAACTCTGAAAAGCTGAGGGGATGCACTCGGACTTCGTCGCCACGACCTCGGAATTCGGTAATGATGTCTTTTGAGAGGAGCTTGGAGTTACTACCAGTGACGTAGACGTCTACATTATCGAAATGGAGGAGGCTATTGAGCACCTCTTCAAAGCGATCTACAAATTGGATTTCGTCTAGAAAGATATAATAATAGTGGCTAGGGTCGGAAATTTTGCTGCTTAAAAAATTATACAGGGCGTGGGGCTCACGTAGGTGGTCGTTCTCGATGCGGTCGAGAGCGAGTTCGATGACATCCTGCTCACTGACGCCGTCATTTATTAGATGTTGCTTAAACAGCCGAAAAAGCAAATATGATTTGCCGCTACGGCGACAACCGGTGATCACCTTGACGAGGCCGTTGCCGCGACGCTGTTCGAGCTGCTCGATGTAATGATTGCGTTTGATTTCCATAATATTCTCCTATTACTATTATAACACATCGAGTAGCCTATTCCGAAAAAAGTGGCACTGTGCAGAAAATTCGGAATAGGGTTGCATGGGAGTGGGGGTAGCGTGAGTGTATTTATTCCTTGAAAAAGTGTGGTTTGAGCACATTTATTCCTGTTTTAGGTGGTGAACCGTACCCCATTTGGTAGACACCCCGTAGAGTTGAACCATTAGCAGAACAGAGGCAGAAAAAATCTCTATGCTTAAGCGGTTTCGTAGCGAGTATCCTTATGTTTCTTGTTTTATGTCTTACT
>Ga0256405_10008602_pt1 | contig 14514 bp, 10 predicted proteins | sample RumenRJG_02DNA_FD_189096 | JGI IMG/M metagenome (GOLD analysis project Ga0256405, IMG submission 189096) | Bovine rumen microbial communities from Lethbridge, Alberta, Canada - RJG_02 | ecosystem: Host-associated > Mammals > Digestive system > Stomach > Rumen | place: Canada: Alberta...
AATCAAAGAAGGCAGAGCCGAAGAAGAGCGTATCTCTTGTGATCGAAACACCGCAGGCAGTGCCTGAAAGCGTTCGTGTGGGACGGGCTTCGCGTACACGGGAGAACGGTAAAAAACACGAAAAGACCGAGCCGAAAAGGAAAGAAAAGAAAAAGGCCGAAAAATCAGGTCCTGCAAAGAAAGATAATAAGAAAGCCGGTAAAGCAGCCCCTGTAAAAAAAGAGAAGAAAAAGGCTGCAAAGCCGGCCTCTGCAGAAAAGACGCCGGTGAAGGCGCCGGCAAAAGAGGCCGCAGGCACACGTGCCGGACGCGCAGAGTCCCGCTCGAAGGATTCGGGGAGCAGGCACGGGGCAGAGCCTGAGAAGAGAGGGTGCCTGAAATGGGTGCTTCTTGCGGCAGCGCTCATGCTCGTTGTTGGCGCAGTTTCGTTCGGCTTTTTCAGATATAGGTCGATGATGCATCTGTATACGGCATCATATATAGCGAGCACATCCAAGGATGCTGCTGTTTATACCATAGAAAAGGATGAGAAAGCAGATGCCGAAGCTCCCGGAAAGGCAGTCGAGGCCGAAAGGCTTGTCAGAGGCACCCAGGTAAAACGCTATGCCGACAAGGTGGACATAGACGGAGTGACATATGTCAGAGTAGACAAGACTCTGCCCGGCACTTCGCTGAAAGAAGGAACTGAGATAGCGGACGATGACAGATACGATGCGGATCCGCTCTATGTAATGGAGGACAACCTCGTATCATCTCCGGACGATATAGTACAGGAAAAAGAAGTCTATGTCAGGACTCCGGCGACGATATATTCCGAGGAGACCGGCCCCGCGATCGAATCTTTCGCGCCTAAAGGCAGCTGCCTTGAGGTTACCGGATTCGATAAGATAAGACCGGACGGGACCATCAACAAGTATCAGGTGAAGTATACCGACGGCGAAGGCGGCTCCGTGAAAGGTTACGTATACGGCAAATACATGGCCGATACACAGGAGAAGGCAGATGCAGTATATAACGAAAACGGAATAGCTGATGAGGTCGCGGACGATAACTACGGTTATGATCTTTACGGAGGAAGGGCTTCGAACCTTGACTACTATCCGTTCGAAAAACCCGAGATAAAAGGCAACGAATTCTGCGAATACGCGCGTGCCATGTACGTAAACTGCGAGGCTGCAGTCAACTGCGGACCATGGGTGGACCTCGTAAAAGAGACCGGCTGCAATGCTGTGGTCATCGATATAAAGGACGGAGTGCTCGCGTATGAGTCGGATGTCGCCAAAGAGCTTTCGCCGTCTTCGTACGACACTGCGTACGTTTCAAAGGACGCATACAGAAAAGGGATCGAGGCGTACAAGGAAACGGGAGCCTATCTCATAGGCCGCATCGTGGTATTCAACGATCCTATATACGCCAAGGATCATCCGGAAAACTGCATAGAATACGGAGGCAGCACAACATGGCCGAGCGCATACTCGCGCGAAGTCTGGGAATACAATGTAAGGCTGGCGCAGGAAGCCATAAGGGAATTCGGCTTTGACGAGATACAGTTCGACTATGTAAGGTTCCCTGAGAACTCCTTCGAGATGTCCAAGTCCGGAAGCGCCGATTTCCGCAATATCTACGGCGAAGAGAAGGGCCAGGCTATACAGAACTTCTGCATGTACGCGGCAGATCAGATACACGACGCCGGAGCATGGTTCTCTGTGGATGTGTTCGGAGAGAGCGCATACGGTTACATGACGGCATACGGCCAGTACTGGGCCGGCATATCCAATGTCGTAGATGCCATAAGCGCCATGCCGTATACCGACCACATGGGGGTTGACGGCGGCTGGGAAGATCCGTACGGCATTATGAACAGCTGGGGCAAAAGAGCTGAGAAACAGCAGGAGATACTCGAAGATCCTGCCGTGGCAAGGACATGGATCACGGGTTACGATACGCCTCACTGGAACCCGACCTTCATATACGGGACGGCTGAACTCAAAGCGCAGATAGCCGGACTTGAAGACGCCGGACTTGACGGAGGCTTCATACCGTGGAACGCTGTATCGAGCCTCGATAAATACACGCAGTACAAGGATGTGTGGAACGAAGAACAGTAACTGAACATGCGTCCGGACTAAAGTCTTGAAATGTGTTCCGGTCAGTAGTAAAGTAATATCATAAACAAAATATACAAAAGGGGAGCTTGCTTACGTAGGCTGAGAACGGACGCTGAGTCCGGACCCGTTGACCTGATTTGGATAATGCCAACGTAGGGATATACAGACTGAAGTCTTCTTTTTGCGGATGACAGCAGATATGCCTGCGCGGCGTATCTGCTGTTTTAAGTTTACAGGAGGAAGATATGCTTGGAAAATGTATCGACAATGTAAGAAAGAACGTGCCGCTGGTGCATAATATCACGAATTACGTGACCGTGAACGATGTCGCAAATGTTCTGCTCGCCTGCGGCGGCAGTCCTATAATGTCGGATGAGCCTGCAGATGTCGAAGATATCACATCGATATGCGGCGGCCTGAACATCAATATCGGGACGTTGAACAAAAGCAGCATAGAAGCCATGCATAAGGCGGGGAAAAAAGCGCAGGAACTCGGACATGTGCTGCTCCTTGATCCTGTCGGCGCAGGTGCATCGGCTCTGCGGACGGATACCGCAGTATCACTCATGGATGAGCTTCGATTCACGGCGATACGGGGCAATATCTCCGAGATAAAGACTCTCGCGTCCGGGAGCGGTACCACAAAGGGCGTTGACGCCGATGTCGCAGATGCCGTAACAGAGGATACTCTCGACAGCTCGGCCGCGTTCGTGAAAAAGCTTGCGGCAAAGACGGGTGCCGTGATCGCGGTCACCGGCGCTATCGACCTAGTGGCTGACGCTGACAGATGCTTTGTGATCAGAAACGGCCGTCCGGAGATGGGAAGAATAACAGGTACAGGCTGCCAGCTTTCCGGCATGATGACAGCGTTCCTTGCTGCGAATCCTGACGCGAAGCTCGAAGCGGCAGCTGCAGCGGTGTGCGCAATGGGACTTGCGGGGGAGATCGGATGGAGCCGCATGCAGGACGGAGACGGCAACTCCACATACAGAAACCGTATAATCGACGCGATATACAACATGGATGCGAAGACTCTCGATGAGGGAGCGAAATACGAAATAAGGTAAAGTGATGATCGATAAAGACAACAGAAAAGAACTTGCGGATTCGCTGCTTCTTTATGCGGTGACCGACAGGCACTGGCTGGGGGAAAGGACACTCGCAGAGGTCGTGAGAGAAAGCCTCGACGGCGGTGTCAGCTTTTTGCAGCTTCGCGAGAAAGAACTGGATGAAGACCGCTTTTACGAAGAGGCGGTCGAACTCCAGGCCATGGCCGGTGAGTATGGCGTGCCGTTTGTTGTGAACGACAACGTGGATATAGCGCTCAGGATGGACGCTGACGGCGTCCATGTAGGACAGAGCGATATGGAAGCGGGCGATGTGCGTGCGCTTCTGGGACCGGACAAAATACTGGGCGTATCGGCGCAGACGGTCGAACAGGCCGTGCTCGCAGAAAAGCGGGGGGCGGACTATCTCGGGGTCGGAGCGGTTTTTCCGACCGGCTCTAAGGATGATGCAGAAGATGTTTCGTATGAGACTCTGAAGGCCATATGTGAAGCTGTAAGCATCCCTGTGGTGGCGATCGGAGGCATCACTCTCGAAAACACTCCTGATCTCGCCGGGAGCGGCATATGCGGCATCGCTGTCATCAGTGCGATTTACGGACAGAAAGATATAAAGGCGGCGGCATCGCGGCTCAGAAAAGCTACGGAAGAAATGGTGAAGTCATGACTGAGGGCATAAAGGGCGTTATCTTCGATGTGGACGGAGTCCTGCTCGATTCGATGGAGATATGGACCGATCTCGGAGCAAGGTACCTCATGAGCATGAACAAAGAACCTGAAAAAGGACTTGCGCATGTTCTCTTTTCGATGAGCATGGAGCAAGGCGCGGAATATTTGACAGAACACTATTCTCTCGGCATATCCTCTGAAGAGGTGATGGCCGGGCTGAGCGGTATGCTGCGCGACTTCTACTTCTATGAGGCCGCAGCAAAGCCGGGTGCGGCTGAATTGATGGAGCGCTGCAGATCAGACGGAGTTAAGATGACTGCTGCCACTTCGAGCCCGGCGGAGCATGTCGCAAGGGCGCTTGAGCGCAACGGCCTCCTCGGATATCTCGACAGGATATTCACCGTAGCTGAGGTCGGAAAAAGCAAGCATTCTCCCGAAATATTCGATGAGGCGGCCGCGTTCATGGGAACGTCCCGCTATGAGACTCTCGTATTCGAAGACTCGCTTTATGCTCTGAAGACAGCGGCGGAGGCGGGATTCCATACAGCCGGTGTCTTCGACGCCAGAGGCGAGGCCGACCAGGAGGGCATGAAGGAGACCGCTGAGATATACATAAAGGATCTGAGTGAGATGCTCATTTAAAACAGAATAAAAAGCGGCAGACCGGGGGCACCACTCTCTGCCGCTATACAAAAGTGAATGCTTTGACGAAAGGAGAAAAACGAACATGAGAAAAGCATTGACGATCGCAGGATCGGATTCCTGCGGAGGCGCCGGTATCCAGGCTGACATCAAGACGATGACCATGAATGGAGTCTATGCCATGAGCGCGGTAACGGCGCTCACCGCACAGAACACTACCGGCGTAACAGGCATAATGGAGGCATCGCCTGACTTTCTGAAGAAGCAGCTGGATGCAGTATTTGAAGACATCTTTCCGGATGCTGTCAAGATAGGGATGGTATCGTCATCAGGGCTCATAAAGGTCATAGCGGACAGGCTCAGAAACTACGGAGCCCGCAACATAGTGGCGGACCCGGTGATGGTCGCAACGAGCGGAGCCAGACTGATAGAGGAGGCTGCCATAGAAACTCTGAAGAGTGAGATACTTCCGCTTGCGACGGTGATAACTCCGAACATACCCGAGGCGGAGATACTTTCCGGCATGAGCATATCCGGTGAGGAGGGCATGGCGGAGGCTGCAAAAAGACTTTGCGGACTCTACGGATGCGCGGCTCTTGTTAAGGGCGGCCACAGGGTGAACGATGCGAATGATGTGCTGTACGGACCAGGGATGACAGAAACTGTATGGTTCAGAGGCCGGCGCATAGACAATCCGAATACTCACGGAACGGGCTGCACGCTTTCGAGCGCGATAGCGTCGAACCTCGCCAAGGGCTTCGGCCTTGAAGAATCGGTCGAAAGGGCAAAGACATATCTGTCGGGAGCTCTTGCTGCGATGCTCGATCTAGGAGCCGGGCAGGGCCCGATGATGCACAACTTCGATCTCTCTGAAGAATACAGAAGGGAGGCCTGAGGACGTGAGTGAAAGACGAACAGGTATATTTGACAATGCCCTCATCTGGTTCGGCGCCGGAGTCAGCATCGCCGAGATCCTGTCCGGCACATATCTCGCGCCGCTGGGATTCGGAAAGGGACTTCTGTCGATAATCGCAGGACATATAATAGGGTGCTTCCTGCTGTTTCTGGCAGGCTGCATAGGCGGTAAGAGGCGCATGAGCGCCATGGAGACCGTAACTCTCAGCTTCGGGAACAGGGGAGCGTTCCTCTTTGCGGCTCTGAACGTTCTGCAGCTTGTGGGATGGACCGCGATCATGATATACGACGGAGCGCTTGCGGCAAACGGGGCTCTTTCATGCGGGCGATGGATATGGGCTCTGGTCATAGGCGGTCTTATAATACTCTGGATATCCATAGGGATACAGAGCCTCGGAAAGGTCAATGTCATTGCCATGAGCGCTCTGTTCATACTGACTGTCATACTGTCTGCCGTCATCTTCAGAAAAGGGGATCTTTCGGCGCCGGCAGCGGGAGGGATGTCCTTCGGAGCCGCCATGGAGCTCAGCGTGGCCATGCCGCTTTCATGGCTTCCTCTGATAAGCGATTACACAAGAGAAGCTGAAGAGCCGGTAAAGGCTTCGGCATGGTCGGCGGCTGTGTACGGCCTTGTGAGCTGCTGGATGTACATAATCGGCATGGGAGCAGCTTTGCTCACCGGAACGGGCGACATAGCAGAGATCATGCTGAAGGCAGGGCTCGGCATCGCGGGACTTGTGATAATAGTGCTTTCCACTGTTACGACCACGTTCCTCGATGCGTATTCGGCCGGAGTATCGAGCGAGCTTTTTTCTGAAAAGATCAGAGGAAAGCATGTAGCGATCGCTGCAGCGGCTGCAGGGACGATCGCTGCCATACTCTTCCCGATGGATGACATAACAGGATTCCTATATCTGATCGGCTCGGTGTTCGCGCCGATGATAGCTGTGATGCTGGCTGACTGCTTCATACTTAAGCAGAGCCATGAAGAGAGTCCGTTCTGCGTCCGTAACCTGGTCACATGGGCCGCCGGCTTTCTGCTGTACAGATGGCTCATGACTGTCGATCTGCCGCTCGGAAGCACGGTGATAGATATTGCTGTCACTATTGTGATCTGCGTCATAGCAGGCAGTATAGCAGGTAAAAAGAATGCGTGAATCGATAGCGGGCATATGAAAAGGCCGCCGCAGCAAGCGGTGGCCTTTTTGACTGGATCGCTCCGGAGTCAGACTCCGGAGCCGGACTATATCTTCATAGCGACGTCCCAGGCTCCCCAGATGACTTCTCTCAGAGCTCCCCACTTTACGCAGGTACCTACTCTGTGGACACGGCTGTCCTTGACATCTGCGAACTGGTCGTTAGGAACGAATCCGATGCCGTTGACTACGCAGTCGCATTCTTCCTTCCACTCTTCGCCTGTCTCGAAGTTCTTGATCATGCAGTAGCCGTCACCGATCTCTGTGACAGAACTTCTGAGATGTACAGGAACTCCCTTGAACGGAAGAGCCTCTCTCAGGAACGATGAGTTGGCGAGGCATGTGCCAGGAGCGACGATGAGGTCGTCGAGGAACTCAACGACTACAGGCTTCTTGCCGGCGAGGACTGCGTCATACGCAGCTTCGCAGGATGAAAGTCCGCCGCCGAGGAATACGATCTTCTTGTACTTCTTGGCGTTAGGTCCGATCAGCAGATCTGTGAACGTGATCGTCTTTTCGAAGCCAGGAATGTTGAGAGCCTTAGGGAAGGTTCCAACGGATACGATGACATCGTCATACTCTTCGAGCAGAGGCATGACATCGGTGATCTCCTGGTTGTAGCGGATCTCGATGCCCCATTTTTCGAGTTCTCTGTCATACCACTTCATGAGTTCCTTGTCGGCGTCCTTGAAGGACATTGCAGAAGCGGTGTTGTAAAGACCGAACTTCTTGTCCGACTTTTCGAAGACAACAGGCTCGTGGCCTCTCTTCTTGAGTACGAGAGCAGCTTCGAGTCCTCCGAAGCCGGCGCCGATAATAGCGACCTTCTTCGGTGCTGCTGCAGGCACGATCTTGTACTTGTTATGCTGCATCGTCGACGGTGTCAGAGCGCAGCGCGCGAGCTGGAGCGAGTCGAACAGAGGCTGCGTGTTGGCGGTGTGTTTCGACTTCGCGAAGTTGAAGCAGGCGTTGTGGCATCTGATACAAGGTTTGATCTCGTCTTCTCTGCCTTCTCTGAGCTTGGTCACCCAGTCAGGGTCAACGAGGTTCTGACGGGCGATACCGAGAGCGTCGATGGAGCCCTTCTTGATCTCTTTGGCCGCGAACTTGATATCCATCTTGCCGGCGCAGACAACAGGCTTGTCTGTGAACTTCTTGATGTGAGCGACATCCTCAAAGTTGCAGTTGTCAGGCATATAGACAGGCGGGTGAGCCCAGTACCATGCATCGTATGTGCCGTTGTCGCAGTTGAACATATCGTAACCTGCGTCGGAAAGGTATTTGATTGCTTTTTCGGATTCTGCCATGTCGCGTCCGAACTCTTCGAATTCTTCGCCCGGCTGAGCGCCCTGGAGCCATCCCTTGGTCTTGGATACTACCGAGTATCTCAGTGCGACAGGGAAGTCGTCTCCGCATTCCCTCTTGATCGCCTGTACGATCTCGACAGGGAATCTGAATCTGTTCTCGAACGATCCGCCGTACTGGTCTGTCCTGTAGTTCATGTTTGCGATCGTGAACTGGTCGAGGAGGTATCCCTCGTGAACAGCGTGGATCTCAACACCGTCTACTCCGGCGTCCTTGCAGAGCTTGGCGGTCTTTGCGAATGCTTCGACCATCTCCTGGATCTCTTCGATGGTCATCATTCTGGACTTGATCGAAGGATACCATCTGTTCGGAGTCTCACCGGCAGAAGCGCAGCAGTATTCGATGTCCACGAAAGGCTTCGCGATAGCGCCGAACGCTTTGTTCTCGAGCATTTTCACGAACATATCATTGATCGCCATCGAACGGCCGAATCCGCCTGCAAGCTGTATGAACAGCTTCGATCCTGTCTTGTGGAATTCTGGGATCCACTCGGCGAGATCCTTGAACATCTTCTTGTTCTGATAAAGCCATCTGCGGCCCATCGTGTCTCTTACGCACTGCATGCCCGGAAGAACCAGACCTACACCGTCCTGAGCACGGCCGAGGATGTGGTGAGCTGCCTCCTTATCGAAGTGGCAAGGCTCGAGCCAGCCGAACAGGGATGTTCCTCCCATGGAAGTCTGAACGATCCTGTTAGGGATCTCTACGTTGCCGATCTTCCACGGCGTAAATAGAGGTTCATATTCTTTCTTCATGTTGTTTATCCCTCCTGAAAGACTATATAACTGACCTTTGCGAACGATATTTTTATACCTTTCCATGAGTCAAAAACATATTAAATATATTGTAGAACACGTGAAAACAATAGTCAATTGCGGAATAGACGGCAGGGTTGACATCTGCATTTTATTATTGCGGCGAATTGTGGTAAAATACCACTATATATGGACAAAAAATGAAAGATCATGCCCAAGGGAGTGTGATGATCAGTACAGGACAGGAGAACCGACATGGCCCGTGAGTTTAAGATCACAACGTTCACAGAGGAACGCGCATATCACAATACGGCGATACTAGTCTATCTGAAGGCGGTCAAGAGCATCTTTGAGAATGCAGATGTCACGATCGGCAATTCTCTGAACCAGGGCTACTACAGCTACATCAACCTCGGCGGCAGGCGGCTGACCACTCTGGATATCAACAGGATCAGAGACCATATGAACGCCATCATAGAAAAAGACTATGAGGTCGTCATCGAACACGACAGCGTTGAGCATGCCATAAAGAAATGGTACTCGCTTGGATATCCTGAAAAAGCCAGGCTGCTCGAATTCAGACCTCCGGACGAGACCATCGATATAGTCAATCTTCACAATTACAGGAACTGCATGTACACGGTGATGCTCCCCTCATCGGGATATATCAACCTCTTTGACATCAGACCTTACAGGAACGGGCTGCTTCTGAGACTGCCGAACGCGCTTCACGGCCACACTATCCCCAAGTACAGGGATGACGAAAAACTGTATGAGGCATACGCCGAGACCACGCGCATGCGCAAGCATACAGGCCTGAACTATCTGGCCGATCTGAACGAGCAGATCAGAGCCGGCAATGCCGATGATGTCATCAGAGCGAGCGAATGGCTGCAGACGAAACAGCTCGAGGAGATGGCCGCAAGGATAGTCGAAGAGGGCAGGCGGGTGGTGCTCATCGCAGGACCGTCATCCAGCGGCAAGACCACTACGGCAAAAAGGCTCTGCGCTGAGATCGGAAAACTGACCGGAGAAGAACCTCTGTATCTGGGTACGGACGACTACTTCGTTGAGCGCGAGGACAGCCCGATAGGGCCGGACGGGAAGCCCGACTATGAGGGGCTGGACTGCCTGGACATGGATCTTTTCAATGATCAGATGGAAGCTCTGCTCGACGGCCGCGAGGTCGATATGCCTGAGTTCGACTTCATAGAGGGCAAAAAGGTCTTCGGAAAGCGGATAACGAAGCTCAGAAAGAACCAGCTGCTCGTCATCGAGGGAATACACAGCCTGAATGATGTCCTGACTGAGAATATAGAAAGGAAGGACAAATTCAAGATATATATCAGCCCGTTGACACAGCTGGCGGTCGACAGGCATAACAGGCTGTCCACAGCTGACGCGAGACTGCTTCGCCGCATGGTCAGGGACAATCAGTTCAGAGGGTCCGATGCCGAAAAGACCCTTGAATCGTGGCCGAAAGTCAGAGCCGGCGAAAGCGTGAATATATTCCCTTACAGTTCTTCGGCCGATGTGGTGTTCAATTCGAGCACGGTATACGAGACATGCCTGCTCAAGACTTATGCGGAACCTCTTGTCAGGGCCATTCCGGAGACCAGCGAACAGTATCCGGAAGCGCTCAGGATACTGGCTTTCATGAAGTATTTCGAAAAGATAGAGAGTGCGGAGGCTGTTCCTGACAACTCCATACTGAGAGAATTCATCGGTCCGCGAAAGAAAGAGAAGTGAAAAAAGATGAAAAACATATTTACTGACGAAAGAGAGATCAAGACAACAAAGCTGTATCACGCGCTAATAACATTCCTGGTGCTGGTCGTCGTCATGTCGGTGGGCATCAAGGTATTCGAGGTAGACCCTCACATCCCGATGTTCATCGGGGTCATCACGGCAGCGGTGATGGCGATGGTGCTCGGCTACAGATGGCCGGACATAGAAAAGATGATGGTGGACGGTATATCCAAGGCGATGCAGTCGATACTCATACTGGCGATAGTCGGAATGATGATAGGCACATGGCTTCTGTCAGGGACGATCCCGACGATGATCTATTACGGACTCAAGCTGCTGTCGCCTAAGATCTTCCTGGTCGCCGCCGTCCTTATATGCTCTATAACGGCGCTGGCTACAGGCACCTCCTGGGGCACTATGGGCACCATGGGACTCGCTCTCATCGGCATAGGTGCAGGACTGGGCATGCCTGTCGGACCTACCGCGGGAGCAGTCATATGCGGAGCGTATTTCGGAGACAAGATGTCGCCGCTTTCAGATACGACGAACCTGGCACCGGCGATGGCCGGCACAGATGTGTTCACCCATGTGAAGTACATGCTGAAGTCGACGATCATCGCGTATGTGATAGCGCTTGTGTTCTTCGGCATTTACGGCTTCATGCATGTGAGTGGAGGCAATGTGGACACATCGCAGGCGACGGTGCTTATGGACGGTCTCAGGGACAACTTCAATATCAGTCCGCTGCTCCTTCTGCCGCCTCTGGTGGTCATACTGTCGATAGCCCTCAAAGTGCCGGCGATACCTGGAATAACACTGGGAATGATCACGGCTGCGGTCATGGCGCCGATCTTCCAGACCGGAGTCACGCTCGGAGACATTCTCGATGTTGCAAGGAACGGCTTTGTGTGTGAGAGCGATATAGAGTCTCTCAACGACCTGCTTTCGACCGGAGGCCTCATGAATATGTCAAGTTCCATACTCATGACAGTCATAGCGATGATGTTCGGAGGCATCATGGAGGGCACGGGACAGCTCTCAGTAATAATCGAAGCTATAACGAAGCACATAAAAGGGGATGCCGGGCTCATCGGCGCTACGGAGGCGACATGCATACTGTCGAATATCGTGATGCCTGAGCAGTATATCTCCATACTCGTGCCGGGCAGGATGTTTGCCCCTGCGTACAGAAAGGCCGGACTTCATCCGAAGTGCCTTTCGAATGCGCTCGAGTCATCGGGAACCGTAACCTCGTGCCTCGTGCCGTGGAACACCTGCGGCATGTTCATAGCGGCCACTCTTGGAGTCACCACTTCGGTATACGCTCCGTGGGCGGTATTCAACTACCTGATGCCTGTGATATGCTTCGTGCTCGCGTTCTTCGGAGTTACCGCAACAAAGATGACTCCGGAAGAGCAGGCCAAAGCTGATGCGGGCGAGCTTGTCTAGATCATCCTGTTCGAAAGGCGGCATATAACAGATATGGAAAAAAAGATAATCACTGTTTCGGACATCACGTCGGCTCTTGACGCCGCAGGGATGCTCAGACATACGGAGCACGCTGCGGAATGCGGCGCTGTCGTGACGGGCGTTACTTATGACTCAAAGCAGGCGTGCGAAGGAACGGCTTTTGTGTGCAAGGGAGCGCACTTCAGAAAGAAGTACCTGAAAGATGCCATAGACGCGGGAGCTTCATGTTATATAAGCGAGAGCGACTATGGTCTCGGATCGGAAGCTTGTCCTGAGATCCTCGTCACTGACATCAGGGTTGCGATGCCGGTCATCGCAGAAGCCTTCTACGGAAGGCTTTCGGATAAACTGGAGATGATCGGGATCACGGGCACAAAGGGCAAGTCGACAACGACTTATTATATGAGGTACATTCTTGACGACTGGCTCGGATACGAGGGAAAGGGCAGGAGCGCGGTATGCAGCGGCATCTATAACTACGACGGAGTGATAGACGAGGAATCACACCTTACCACACCGGAAATACTTGAACTGTACACGCACATGGACAACGCCCTGAGAAGCGGTATACATTACCTCAGCATGGAGGTGTCCAGCCAGGGGCTCAAATACAACAGGCTTGACGGCATCACCTTTGCTGCAGGCGCATTCCTGAATATAGGACGCGACCACATAAGCCCTATAGAACACCCGGATCCGGAGGATTACCTCAGATCGAAGCTCTCCTTGTTTTCTCACTGCAGAAAAGCCTGCTACAATCTGGACTGCAAAAGGCAGGAAGACATCAGAAAGGCATCGAAGGTCTGTCCTTACGTGATCACTTTCAGCCGCAAGGATCCGTCAGCCAACGTATACGGATACGACGTAAGATCTGAAAACGGCAGGGTAAGTCTGCGCATGCGCATAAAGGATATCGATGGGTATCCCGATACCGATGAAGAGGTCGTGCTCGGGACCTTCGGAACTATAAACGTCGAGAACGCTCTTGCGGCGGCTTCTCTTTCTGCTCTGATCGGGGTACCTTTTGCCCATGTACGGGGAGGCCTCGCAAAGAGCAATTCGCCTGGACGCATGGAGGTGTTCAGAAGCGATGACGGAAAACGCATCGCCATCGTGGACTATGCTCACAACAAGCTGAGCTATGAGAAGTTCTTCGCGACCATCGGCGAGGAGTTCCCGGGAAAGAAGATGATCATAGTATTCGGCTGTCCGGGAGGCAAGGCCTATGCAAGGCGCGAAGAGCTCGGTACGATCGCCGGTAAAAACTGCTGTTATTCCATCATCACCGAAGAAGACTACGGCGAAGAGGACGTGAACAAGATATGCGAAGAGATAGCAGTGCACGTCGAGGCGGCAGGAGGAAGCTACGAGATAATAACCGACAGGGTGGAGGCCATAAAAAAAGCCATAAGCCTCATGGATGACGACACCATACTCTTCCTTCCGGGCAAGGGGCGCGAGACCAGAGAGAAAAGGGGCATCCAGTACATCGATACTCCGTCCGATGCGGACGTTGTGATGGAATACATGAAATGACACGGAGGATAAAATGAAGAAACTGATCAAAGACAGAAAAGGCGCTGCAACGATAACGATCATTCTGGTGGCGGCGCTGGTGGTGATACTGTTCGTGATAGGACTCTACATAAAGCTCAACTGGAGGACCTTCAAGGCGGAGGCGAGCTTCGGCTTTGCCATCGCGATGCTGATAGTGTTCATCATCGCTGCGATCTACATACTGATAAGGCTCAGCCTCAGAAGATCCAGAAAAGAAAAGGAAAAGGCAAAACTCGAAAAAGAGAAGGCTGAACTCGAAGAGGAACAGGCTAAGCTCGGGAATAATCAGCCTGAAAGCGCAGATAAAAAGGAAGAATGATGAAAAACGTACTCATCATTGGCGGGTCCAGAGGCATAGGCGCCGAGACCGTCAGGCAGTTTGCAGGGGCCGGGGACAGGGTGGTGTTCACCTTTCTGAGATCAGAGCTCGCAGCAGATGCTTTGAGACAGGAGACCGGTGCGGCTCCTCTCAGATGCGATGTCAGTCACAGCGATTCGGTAAAGATAGCTGTAGACAAGGCAATCAGCATTCTCGGACATATCGATGTTCTGGTGTGCAACGCCGCGATAGCTGATTACGGTCTTATCACGGACATCAGCGAGAGCAGGTGGGAAGAAGTGATAGACACTGACCTTAACGGAGTGTTCTACTGCGTGAAGAATGTGCTTCCTTCCATGATCAGCCGCAAAAGCGGATGCATCATCACGATCGGCTCGATGTGGGGACAGACGGGCGCCTCGTGCGAGGCGGCCTATTCGGCAGCCAAGGCCGGTGTGATCGGATTGACAAAAGCTCTGGCCAAGGAAGTCGGACCTTCAGGCATCAGGGTGAACTGCGTATCTCCGGGATTGATCGACACGGATATGAACAGCGCAGTGAGCGAAGAGGCCAAAGCGGCTATTGCCGATGACACTCCTCTCTGCAGGGCCGGAAGGCCGGAAGAGGTCGCTTCCGTCATCAGGTATCTGGCATCCGATGATGCATGCTTTGTAACGGGCCAGGTGATCGGCGTGAACGGGGGCC
>Ga0256405_10008603_pt1 | contig 14512 bp, 14 predicted proteins | sample RumenRJG_02DNA_FD_189096 | JGI IMG/M metagenome (GOLD analysis project Ga0256405, IMG submission 189096) | Bovine rumen microbial communities from Lethbridge, Alberta, Canada - RJG_02 | ecosystem: Host-associated > Mammals > Digestive system > Stomach > Rumen | place: Canada: Alberta...
CAGCAAGATTAATTTTGAGGTGCTTCAGCGCGAATTCGCCAAGACAAAAAACAAGCGCCTTGTGATGAAAGACCTGCAAGAGGTTATTGCCCAGGCCATTGCCAAAATCCTACGCGACAACCCCAACTCCGGCACCCATATCGACTTCCTGAAGAAATATCAGGAACTCATCGAGGAGTATAACGGAGAGCAGGACCGGGCTATGATAGAGCGCGTTTTTGAGGAATTGTTAAAACTAAGCCGTGAGCTGGATGAGGAGAAGAAGCGTTATATCCGGGAAGGCTTTGACAATGTGGAAGAACTGGCCATGTACGACCTCCTCTTCTCTGACAACCTCTCAAAGGACGATATCAAGAAACTGAAAGCCGTCTCTGTGGATCTCCTCAACAAACTCAAGGAGCAGATCCGCAAACTCGACCACTGGACCGACAAGGAAGAGACCCAGGCTGTCGTGGCCATTATCATCCGCGACACCCTTTGGGCGGAACTCCCGGAGGACTGTATGTCCAACTTTGACACCTATCGTGACAAGGTCTATAAATACATGTATGATTACTACAAATTTGTAGCTTAGCTTTGTTGTGCGGGCTCACTGCACAACAAGAGATTACCTTTGTCCGTGGAAACAAGAGAATAAACAGTTATGGCAGAAATACGGCTCAGCAAACTAATCAAGCAATTCAGTGTTGGACTGGATGCCCTTGTGGATTTCCTAAATACGCAAGGTTACAACCCGCCTCGCAATCCGAATGCGAAGGTACCAGACACCGCTCTTCCGGCACTTCACAAACAGTTTGGGAGTGATAAAAAGCTGGCGGAGCAAGCTGCGCTGATTCCTGTAAGGATGGCAACAATTCTAGGAGAGGGCAAAGGAAAGAAAAAGGTCCAGGTTGAGGGTACTCCGGCGCCTCAGCATCTCTCAAAAAGAAAGCGGATAGCCCTTTCAAGACAAAAGACCGAAATACCTACGGCTCCTTCTCCTAAAAAGACACCTCGGTTGGTAACCATTAAGGCGATCAACCGTCCAAGTCGTATCATTACTGAGTCATTCGACAAGTTTAAGACCGGCGTTCTTTTCACAAAGGACATCCTTTTCAACGGGAAACCTGTTTCTGTTGAAAACGCCGACCTGATTATAAAGAAGCATTTCCAAGTAGGTCAACAGATTCCTTGTCATATCTATGAGGTTTCGCCGGATGTCTCTACGGCCTTCCTCTGTTGTGACATAGCTGATTTGCAGGAGGTCCAGGATAAAACCTTTACTCAGTTAAAGATAGGTTCTAAATATCCTGTTCGGCTTGAAGGCACTACGCCCAATTATTTCCTCGTCTCGATTGTAGACACCAAACTCTATGGCTTGGTTCTCAAGAATCAATTTGATGAGGGTGCCGTCTTTGACAGCCACGGCAATATCAAGCTTCAGCTTGTCGAAAAACCAGAAAGTCCCTTCCAGCTTCTGCGCTTTGTAAAACCCATATCTGCTCAAAGGCACATTGATGTTGGGAATCTTGACGAGCTGGTAAATAACTTCCTGTACAAAACAGAACTGGACGCCATCACTCCCGATGATCTGGATGTTGTCAAATCTATCCTTGGACGATTCCCGGAACTCAAACGCAAAAAGGCTGACCAGATTACAGGAGTTCAATTGTATTGCCGTATTCCAGAGAAGAGTCCGATGAATTACTTCATCAAACAGGATTCTACATACTTTGCCCGCCATTCTTTCTGGGTTTCTGTCAATCAGGAAGATGAGGAAAACCCTTCTATAGCCTTGTTCACGGAGAGTCCTACCGTTGTTATTGAACTCAAGGCATTTAGCGATGATGTCTTCACCGTCGCCGAGTTTGACTCTCGTAAGACAAATCTAACCCGGAATATCCTTCAGAAATACAACAAACGTACACGTCTCAAGATAGCAGGGACCAATCTCCATTTCATCACTCGGTATGATCCCGTCCCGTCTGATTATAACACAGAAGATGTCGTTGACTTTCTCGGAAAACTATATTATTTCAACAGTAGTATTATTCCGAGCATACATGAGGCCATCCGTGAAAAGACTCTGCTCAGTGCGAAGGATTATAGCATCCTTTCTTCTTTCCTTAAGTTCCAACGCAATAAGGAGTACGAGAAAGAAAGCGAAAGCATTTTCATATCTCCGGGACGTGTAGACACTTCCTCTACTATTCGCATAGGTGACCATCCATCCTTGCGGTTAAAATTGTTTGACAATGAAGTCGAAATGCTCATTGGCTCGTCAGAAGAAGAAAGCGGGGCGTTTCATGTTGCTGTTGTAGATGAAGATGGCGAAGAGATACTCACCGGTGTTTTGGATACCGAAGGTGAGGACTTTGTCCTTCGCTTTGACCATGGACATGTAGATTTGAGCGAATTCCTCAACGCTGGTATTCGTCTCCAGCGTCGAGCCAATATCAAACACATTCAAATTCAGATGAATGCGATTGAGGATTTTGTTCGTCGCGATTCATTAAAGATATACCAAGACCTGATCAATAATCGCCTGGAGACGCCCGATATGTCACAGGCAGAGGGTGTTGAATTTAAGAACCCTCTTTTCTACACCGCTGCAGGCGACAATACTCAGTCTGAAGCAGTGAAAAAAGCTTTAGGTAATAAGAATGTGCTTCTTATCCAAGGCCCTCCAGGTACCGGCAAAACTACCATTATCGTTGAAATCATTGAGCAGATGGTTGCAAGAAGGAAAAAAGTCCTTGTATGCAGCCAGGCACACGCTGCAGTGAAGAACATTTATGATCGTCTGCAAGCTCGTTGTCCAGAGATGGAATTGCTTGCCCTCGACGAGAAAGATGAAGTTACTGCGGCTGCCAGGAATTTTGATGACGAAGCATATACGCAGTTCTTGAAGAACAATCTCGCCGTTATCGGTGCCGCCCGTAAAGGTGCCGATAAAGCTGGAATTGATACTTTGATTAACTCGTTCACTTACAAATCCCCGGAGCGGACAAAGGACTTCAGGAAAAAGCATCATCATGTTGTTGACTATAGAGAGGTTATCTCTTCAATACCACCTATGAGTATCACATCCTTACTGGAACGCTTGAAAACCGAGACCAGGGATCTCAATACAGATCTTCTGAAAGCTCAAGTTTACAGGGAGAAGGATGTGATTCTGGGAACCTGCATCGGCATCGGAATGGATCCGGTTATGCGTGACAAGGATGCCGTTCATTTCGATACGGTGATAGTTGATGAGGCAGGTAAAGCAAATTTGGCAGAAACCATTGTTCCCCTCCAATTGGGAGACCGTTTCATTCTCGTGGGGGACCATAGGCAACTGCCTCCGTATTTCGACCGTGAAGAAATTGCTGAATACAGAGAATCCGTCAGAAATAATACGTATTCGCAGAATTTTAGCCAGCCGGAAGTAGAAAAAGCCATGAACAAATCATTGTTCTCGGACTTCTTCGATCACCAGTATTTCCCCAATGCGAATAAGGTGACCCTGAACTATCAATTCAGAATGAACCCTCAAATCGGACAATACATTTCTGATTTGTTCTACGGTGGTCAGCTATTGTCTGGAAAAGGAACAGAGAAACAAACTGTTTCTGTAGAAGGTTATTCAGACCCTGTCACCTTTGTTGATACCTTTGTATACAACATTAACGAGGAGAATGATCCGAGAGAGACAAAGTCTCCCGACGGCAGTGTGTACAATATGCGGGAAGTGAAGGACATTTGCGAAAAGGTTCTTCCCAGTGTCAGTGTCGCTTTGGATTCCAATCCTGAACTTACCGTTGGTATTATTACGCCGTACAAAGCTCAGTATAGAAAGTTGTGTGAGGCGCTCAAGGATAGTCGCTTCAAGGATTCAATCTATACAATTGACTCCATTCAGGGAAGTGAGTTCGATATTGTAGTCTTCTCATTCGTTCGCGCTTTTTCAAGCCGGTCCAACAAAAAAGTTGGTTTCTTGGACGACTTGCGTCGTCTAAACGTATCGCTTAGCCGGGCTAAAAAAAAGTTGATCTTAGTTGGCCACCTACCGACTTTGAAAAATCCTGCAGCGCACATTGAAGCGCCTATTCCAGGTATGGTCAGCCCAGTTGAGGTTTTCACTTCCATAGCGAGCCGTATCAAACGATATGGAGAGCTCTCTCCCATTGAGCGCTTTATGTCCCTCAACCTTGAAGAAGGTCACATTTTCAAAGAATGCGATTTCCACGATGATGGCCAACCTTTCATCGTTATTCACTTAGATGGCTTTGACCTCACATCTAGGGTATCACCTAAAGGATTCAACAAATACAATGACGGTGATTCTCTTGAGGTTATCCTGTCTGGATATGATGCCACAGGACGCCCTCTGTTTGACTCCGCCGACCTCTACTACTTCAAACAGAACCACAAGGAGGGGGAAGTTTATGAAGCCATCGTTTCCAGATCATTCCAAAAGGAAGATGGATGGAAAGTGGTATACGCTAAGGTTGACGGCTTTGAACTGCCTCTGAACCTTCCGAATTTCCTAAGAGAAGAGCACCCGGAGTACATGGTAGAGGAAACAAAACTGATGGTGATGCTCGGCCATAATGAAGAAGACCCGGACAAGTTATTCTTTAAGCCATACCGAACCGATGCTGAGAGAATCCTGGGGTCGCCTCATAAGTTCTTTATGTTTTCGGCAACCGTGGTCGGTTTAGAGGATTATCCCGCAATTACACTCCAGTGCAATGATGGCTCTCAGTTATCTCTAAGTTGTCCAATTCTATGGCATACGGCTGTAGAAGACGAGAAATACGAATTGGTATTGCTCAATGACGGTAAATGTAAACTGAATGATGACTATTACTTCAACTTTATCAAGGGTCATCATAAAGGAGCCAGGTATAAAGGCCTTGTCGTATCTGAAGACAACGATAATTATTATGTTGAAGTAGATAACTACTGCGGAATTGTCGAAAAGCAGTGGAATCGTAAAAGGGGGATAGAGATGGATGTTGAGTATCCGGTTGAGATCTCCTGGGAAGACAATGTTAGGAAGCTCGTAAAATTCAAGTTTGTATGAGGATAGAGACATTCGATGATTTTGCCAAATCTGTAGGTCGCACTATTCACGGTGCGGTCAAGATTCAGTATCCTGTGTACAACCTGCACTTGAAGATGCTGACAAAAGACGTTGACCCTTACTTTCCTATAGACCGGGCCATCGTAAAATACACGACCCTTCAGTCAGATATGAACTTCGCTTATCTTTCGGCTCTGATAGGTTTGGATGAATCATTTGTTCGGTGGAGAGTTCATACACTGATGGAGGCGAATATGCTTGTTCTCAACGGAATAAACTATATCGTCACCGAGAATGGAGAGCACAAGTATCTTGCAAAAGACCCCGTCCAGAAGGATCGGGTAATATACGGAAACCTCGTCGTTGATGGCAATACACTTGATCTGCTTGACGTTTCATTCTATCAGAATAAGGCCTGGCTGTTAGACCGAAAATCCGACACATTGCCCCATAGGCCAATTATGAGTGTAAATGACATCGGCATCCAGAAGACTCTGAAGGCGCTGGAAAAGCTTGCGCCGGAAGAGAAAGCAGAGTACTGTCTGGAAGCGGCGTCACACGGCTACGAAGTCACTGATTATGATGCCCAGTCTCTTGATGATGTATACGTAGTATTTTCGTCAGACAACAAAACAAAAGAGTGCTATAGGGATATTCTGTACAAGAACAAGGTCCTGAAGTTGAAGAATCTCGCCGAAGAGGCCAAGAAGTTCTATTTCTCCGTATTTGACGGCATTGTCTACAATAGTCAGGGCTATCATCCCAGGCCGGGAGACCCTCTGTTCAGCTTCTCTGCAGAACAGATTATTACGTACATGCAACAACGTTATGATGCCAAAGAGATTCGTCCTTCCGATTTCGATTACTGCGAAAAAACAGACAAGAAACATCCTTATCCTTTTACTATAAAGGTGACAAAGTCGTTGCTGGACAGGGTCAAACGCCGCAAACGCTTGATTATTGATGCAATCAATGGCACCATCTCTCAAACGTTACGCGTGGGATCCATGCGGAATATAGAAATCGGTTTCTTCAATATCCATGTTGAGGATTTCGTCCCCGATTTTACCTCTTTATATTCCAAGATGGCCAGATGGGAAGGAAGGCTTAATCACAAGTTTGTAGAACAGGAGCTTTCTTCCATTCCTGATTGGCGTAGAATCCTTGTTTACCTGAGGTGCTACGAAGAATTGGAAGAGATTGATATAGACCAATTTATCAATTATTGTGGAAATGAGTAGGTACTTGATTAATGACAAATCCCGCCGAGAATTAACTACTCAAATCATTGAGACAATCCGCGGCGCCGAGAAATATATTAAAACCGGGAATTTCCTTTTCCAGGACTATGCTATTATAAACGAACTCCAGGATGCTCTTCGTCGTGGAATAGCCGTGTTCATTTTGTCAAATACTCCAGAGCTTGAGCGAGATGTGGCCAAAAGTGCAGATGGTGACAAGATTAATATGCATCTCACCAACCTGAAGAAGCTGCATAAGGAAGGAGCACATTGCCGGTCCTTGGATGACCTTCATGCAAAATTCATCATTGCAGATGGAAACAAGGGCATCATGATGAGTGCTAATTTTGCGCCTACAAGTCTCGATAATAACATAGAGACGGGGCTCTTACTTGATTCTGCCGAGTTGAAAGAATTGGAATATACCTTTGATATTCTGTACATTAATTCCGACACTTATCTTCAGGAATCCGACGAACGCCATCAAAGCATCCGAGCCGAGTCACCTGTTCCCCATAGCGCGTTTGGCTCTGAGCACATTGCCAGTAGGTTACGTCTGACTGTCGCCCAAAATAGAGATTCCGATGAAGATAGCCGGCATGCAACCAATCTTAGGTACTGCGATGTGCATTCTATCTATGATGAAATTCTCGGAATCATCAATAAGGCCAATGAGTATGTCTATATAGTCAGTTGGCACTTCAAAGCTCTTAATCTGTTGCCGGAATTCACGGAGGCGATTAAGCAGGCTGTTGATAGGGGGGTATGGATCTATCTGTATTCAAATACTGAACAACCCAATTACTCCCGTCAAGAGTCTCTCCGACAGATTGAATACCTGGAATCCTTAGGCTGTAAATCCAAAGGCGACGATAATAATCACTCGAAGTGTGTAATTTCCGAATCGGAAGGTGTCGTCTTTACGGCCAACATTGATGGTGTGCACGGATTGAAAACCGGTTTTGAGGTGGGTTGTGTTCTTCAAGGAGAAGAGCTTGACGCTGCCCGCGAATATGTAGAACAAATAATTGGAATCTAATATGAAAAAAACGCCCTCCGAAAAAGTCGAGAAGTGGTTAAAACTCAATAAGGAAGGCCACTTTCAGGAAGCAAAGGACTTCTACTTTGATAGCCTCTTTGCCGCTATCATCGAATACTTCAAAGAACGCACTGCAGGTCGGTTCAAAAAAGGCGGCGTGTTATTCTCCATCCTTGGATATACACCCGAGCCTATTATCCTTACCCAGCAGGCCCTGGAACCCGAAAAACACATCATCTTCTATACGAAGAACGGGGATCATTTCGATAATGAGATTGAGCCCTATCTGGAGAAGTATCTAACCAGCGACTATGAACTGGTAGAGTTTGAAGACACATCCTTCGATACCATTTATAAGGTGATGAAGGAGCAAATGGCCCTTAATAGCGCCAGGGAGTACTATGTAGATATAACCGGTGGCAAGAAGTCAATGGTGGCATCAGCCGCAATCTTCGCCCGCGATTATGACTGCAATCTTCTCTATGTGGACTACGACGAGTATCTGCCTGAGCTTCGCCGCCCTCTGCCCGGAACGGAAGATCTGCTCCTCGTATATAGCCCGTATAAGAACCTTCCCGACGTGAAATAATGACAATGATTGTGGATCTCTCCAGAAAGGGTGAAGCTGATTAAAAATGCTTTATCTGTAAGGCAGATCTGAAATTATTATTTGGACATCCTTTAGACCCACGGAGTCCAACCATTGAATCAAAGAAAATGATGCTTGCTTGGGGTTACATCTTGGCCCTAGCCAGATTACTTTTAATGACTCTATGGGGAAGTGATTCTCTATGAAAGGGATAAGCTTATTGTGATCCGTTCTGAACAGAGGAACATCATCCGTGATAGTAACAAGTCTATATTCCTCTTCATGTCTATAGGCAACATGCTTGACAAGTTTCTGTAATAAAATGAGGTATTTCCGAAATACCGCCAATTCATTTTCTCCTTTACGTGGTGAAATGAGGCACTGGCGCATTACATCTTGAATGTTTGCGCGGAAAGCCCCATCGTCATATATACACTGGAAAAGCTTGCTTTCTTTTCTTTGAAGAAGGTCAATATCAAAACCTAAGGCAACGCCTTCTCCGTCGTGTCCATACATTTTCCACATCGGTAATCCATTAATCACAGATGAGAAAGAAGTGATATACACGTTGTCTAAAGGTAGATGGTATAATTCTTCTTGGGAAATATCTTTAAAATGCGGGACAATAATCTTAGAGGCAATATCAAGTCCATATTGAATTTCGCCAGGATCATTGAGGTACTGGCAATTTGTGGCACGTAAACAAATCTCAGGATTGCCACAGCTGTCTTGTCGTATTATCCCATTAAACAGGGCTTCCCAACTTGTGTATTGAAAGACAACCCTCAGCAATTGTTTTGAAGGTAATGCTGTTTTCTCATTAATGAAAGTGTAAAGAGGAGTGAGATCTCCCTCTGGAAAGAATAGGCGATTCTTTTGGTGATACTTCAGATTATTCTCCATACAATCCTTTTCTTATATGCAAAGATAGTAATAATCAACATCGTTTTTATATAAAACTGAACAGTATGGTGATTAGAGAGTCTTGCTCATTATTTTTGTTGTGCAGACTCGCTTCACAACTTGACCATACCTTTGTACCGTCAACAGCAAACATCCCTGTTGACGGTACATTGCTTTATGTTCGTTTTGTTCTACATCCTCTGCGCCATCTCCTTCATCCCCGAAGTGCTAAGCGAGAAGCGCTAACCACCCTGTAATACCATTAAACCATTAACACCGTTATCATGAAAAAGTTCATCTATCTTCTGCTCGTTGCCTTCGTGGCTGTACTGTCTCTCTCCAGCTGTGAGAAAACTCCTGAAAAGGAGGAAAACCCGCTTGTGGGCACCAAATGGTTCGCCTCTTACTCTGACTATCTGATGGTTCTTGAGTTCACTTCTGACACCGAAGTCACCGGCTATTTTGCCAAGGACAACGGCGTCTATTACTCTGGACGGACCTCAGGAACTTACACCGTCTCTGGCAACAAGGTGACATTCAACGACCTTACGTACCGTTGGATATACGCTTATTACAAGCTACAGTCTGCCACCATCAGTGGATCACTGCTCTCAGGAACCGGCCAATATACCTTCAACATTGACAAAGGAGACTGGTCTCCATGGAACGAGACCTTCTCGAAGCAGTAGGCCAAAGCCAACACAGCACTCCGCTCTCAGAATTGAGGGAGGGGTGCTGTTTCATCCATTATAAATCAAAATGGCAGTTCATACATGACAACAATTATTTTTCCAATATCATTCCGCTTCGATTTCAAAGAGTACCAAGAAACGTCTTTCCAGCTCGACCTCTCCGATGAGGAGATTGCGTTCATTAAAGCCTTTGTAAAGGAAAACGAGGGACAACCATTCTGGGCAATGGATTATGACAATCCGGCTCTTTTTGAGCGGATGCTGGATGCCCAGATGGAGGCAATTGTATCCTGCGTCAACAAGAAAATCATAGAACCAGAAGAGAACCCTTTTACCAAGGAATCCGTCAATTGGGAATATGTCCCGGTCATTTTTGCCTGGCCAAAAGAACTTTGCTGATTCCACTTAAATAGCATTATCTAAAACAAAAATATGGCTTAATTCTATGAGAATCTGTAAATTTGCATATTATGAAACTCGAAGAAGCCATAGTCTACCTCCTGGCCAGCTCCGGCCACGGCATGAAAACCGAGCAGATTGCCCGGGAGATCAACGCCCGTGGTCTCTATACCCGCCGGGATAAGGCCCCGGTAACGGACAAACAGGTTTATGCCGTAATCATGTCCCACCCGGATACTTTTGTCAAATCCGAGGGCCGGATACGACTCATAATTTAAGCTAATGGAAGAAATACGAAAACACGGTCTCGCCCCACTGGTTGGCACGTCCCCGAAGATTCTCATCCTCGGTTCGCTGCCCAGTGACGAATCCATAGCCCGCCAGGAGTATTACGGAAATCCCCGCAACCTGTTCTGGAAGGTTATGGCCGGTGTGTTTGGAGACAGTGTCCCAGCGTCGTATCAGGAAAAGAAAGCCTTCATCTTCCGTCACGGTGTCGCGCTATGGGATGTCTTTGGATCGGCCGAGCGCGAAGGAAGCCTGGACGCGAACATTCGCGAAATTTCGTGTAACGACATCGCCGGATTCCTATCGGAACATCCAACCATAAAAGTAATTGGTCTAAACGGCGGAAAGGCTACCAAAGCTTTCCAAAGAATCATGAAGAAAGATCCGGGAGCCTTTGGCGAGGTAAAGGTTTTCCCGCTTACAAGCACCAGCGCCTTGAGCGTTTCGGCCGGATGGCCACTGGAACGTATTACCCAGCAATGGAAACATCTTATTACCGCATATGAAGACATTTGACTATAAACACCTTAACTGCTCATTGCCATCCGGAGTAGGCAGAATGATGACCGAAATCCGCAAGCTAGGCAAAGAGGGCTGGGAATTGGTTTCCGTCTGCCCGACTAGCAGTTCCGAGTTTGGCGTTGATGAACTTACGGCGTTTTTGAAGAAAGAAACCGAATAACTATGGACCAATACTACCGCCATTTCCGCAACGGGAAATTATATCGCATTATCGAGTACGCCACCATTGAATCCACGGAGGAAGAAGCCGTGGTCTACGAGGCCATGTACGATGACCATCGTGTATGGATTCGGCCCAAGAGCAATTTCTTCGAAGAAGTCTCCTTTGAGGGAAAGATTGTTCCCCGTTTCCTGCCCGTTCCCCATGAAGAGATTCAAGAAGAACTTGACCAGGAGTTTAATAAAGGATTTGAGGAAATTAAAGCCCTCCACAAACAGATGATGGACGAGCTTCATGCCAAATACTCTGATGCCGAGATACGTGTTGCGGAATACAGCCACCGCATGAAATCCGTTCAGGATGCGGTTGAACAAGGATGGATTGCCCTCGATATGCTCCAGGACCAGAAGGATAACATCGGACTACTGGACAAATACTACGCAGAGGAATGGAAATCCGACTTCGAGGCCGACGAAAAGGGAGAAATCAACAAAGACATAGACCGCAGTATCCTTGCCGAAGACACCCTGTATAACCTGCTGGACGAGATTCATGAGCTCCACGACAGCCTTCGCGAATTCGTGGACTCTATCCGTTATCCGTCCGATGATGACAAAACTACAGAGTAATGGAAACACGTAAGCACTTAGCCGCAGAAAAGAAGCGGCAGAATACTCACAACTGTGCCCAGAGCGTGGTTTGCACCTATTGTGACCTTGTGGGTCTGGATGAGCAAACTGCTTTGGATATTGCCGGAGCCTACGGGACCGGCATGGGCAACATGGAAGGGACCTGCGGTGCGCTGGTAGGCGCAGGGATGGTTGTCGGCCTTGCTACCAGGGACAGAATCAAGTCCCGCGCCCGCATGAAGGAGATGATGGAGAAGTTCCAGGCGCGAAATGGCGCTACACAGTGTCGGCTGCTAAAAGGAATCGGCACGGGAAAACCGCTCCGCGACTGCCCGGACTGCGTAGCGGACGCCTCGGAGTTTTTAGAAGAGTACCTGTAGTGAATCGCCTTCGTCTCATATTCCTGATGGTGCTGGGCCTCCTGCTTTGCAGCGTGGCTTACGCCCAACGCGTCACCAACAGCAGTTACCAGACGGTTGCACATATCAAATCCGACGGTACTATTCAGGATGCATCATATAGGACTATCGGCCACATCAAGTCCGACGGAACCGTGCAGGATTCCAGCTATAGGACGGTCGGTCACCTGAGAGATGATGGCACTGTCCAGAGCGCAAATTACTCCACCATCGGGCATATCAAGAAAGATGGAACGGTCCAGGACAGTAGCTACCGCACCATCGGCCACATCAAGTCCGACGGCACCATTCAAGATTCCAACTACCGAACCATTGGCCACGCCCCGGACATCCCCATGGCGTGGGCAGCGTGGTATTTTTTCTTCTAACTTATGAGAAAGTTCCCTTTTCTTAAAGATTTCAGACAACGTCAGGGCGCTGCTGGAGGTTTCCTTTTGGATGCAGAGGAAGGTATTCCATCAGAACTTGGAGGGCACGCAGGTGTATATGTAATAGAGGCCACCGATAATTTCAAGTTCCCTTATCCGAAGGGGAATAGCAAAGTTATTTATATCGGCAAAGCAGACGACCTTCGAGCAAGGCTTAAGCAACATAGACACAGGTTGAATCAACTCATAGACACACATGGCAAATATGGTTTGGCTGATGATGAACCATGGGTAAGTTCCAAATACCAATACATGTATTATCATGGCGCCCGCGTTTTCTTCTACAAATGCCTCGGAAAGCAGGAGGCAAAAGAACTTGAAGCGCGTGTCATGTGGTCTTTTTATAAAAAATATCGTGCGTTGCCTGTAGGAAATGGAGCAAAGTCATACTCCAAAGAGTAAGTGTCAGGAATTGGGCGAAATAATCCCGTAGTCTTGCCCTGTATCATCTTTCATATCGATGTGAACTCCGCCTTCCTCAGTTGGACGGCGGTAAAGATGGTGCGTGAAGGCAAGCCCGACATCCGGCTGGTGCCGTCAGTGGTATCCGGAGACCCTTCCGACAGGCGGAGCATTATCACGGCAGCCTCTATTCCGGCCAAGAAACTGGGCATAAAAACGACCCAGCCTGTATCCATGGCGCTTCGTACTTGTCCATCACTCGTGATTGTTGGCGGCGACTGGATGTGGTACAAGCAGTGCTCTGAAGGATTCATAGATATTTGCCGGAGTTATTCGCCCGTGCTGCAGCAGTTCAGTATCGATGAATGCTTCATTGACATGACGCTGCGCTGCACGCCGGAGAATGCCGTTGCAGTGGCAACGCGGCTCAAAGACCAGGTAAAGAATACGCTGGGATTTACCGTGAATGTGGGTATAGGCTCCAACAAACTACTGGCTAAAATGGCTTCCGACTTTGAAAAGCCGGATAAGGTCCATACCCTCTGGGAGAGCGAGGTCAAGGAAAAGATGTGGCCCCTGGGAGTACGGGACCTTCTTTGGGTGGGTAAGAAAACCGAGGAGCGCCTTACCGCCTACGGGATTAATACCATCGGCCAGCTGGCCAATCTGGGGATTGGTTCGCTCGTGCGTCTGGTCGGTCAGAAATTTGCACAGCAGCTTCACGAGAATGCCAATGGCCGGGATAACTCTCCCGTGGAAACAGAGGTGGCCGAAGCTAAGAGCTATTCTGCGGAACGCACCTTCTCTAAAGACTACACAAACCCCAAAGACATTGACCGTGCGCTGTTCAACGTGGCCTGCATCGTGGCGCACCGTATCCGTCGGGACGATTTCCGTGCATCCTGCGTGTCAATGTTCGTCAAGTCCAAGGACTTTGTTGTCGCGCAGAAGCAGACCTCTCTGGCACAGCCTACTGATGTGACCGCCGTTATTCTGAACGAGGCACGTAGGATGCTCGTTGATGTATGGGACGGTGCCACGCCGCTTCGGCAGGTGGGGCTTGGCGTTAGCAAACTGACGCACGAATCGGCCGTTCAGATGTCCCTGTTCGAGGATCCGAAGATGGAATATTACCGGGAATGGGACCGGCAGTATGACGAGGAGAGGACCCGTGCCGAGGATGCCCGGATGCTGGCGTATGAGCGCAAGGTGACCGTCGCGTCGGTTCAGTCGGCTCCGGCAGAGCGCTTGCCGGATGTCCCGATTCCGCAGCGTCCGAGGCCGAAGCGGTCTGTACCAAAGGATAATGCGCTCATCTTCACATATCCCAATGGTGAAGCGGCATTATCCGCCGCCAAGAAAGCCATCAAAGGCCATCCGACCTACCGTTTCCATCGTCAGCTGATGGAGGACGGAACTGATTGCTTCGAGGTTCTGGATGACGGAAAAGTAATAGAGCGGCATACGGTAGCCAAGCCGTAACTGTAACGATAGCAGGCCTTAGCGGTGACCTGCTATCTCCCTGCATGGGCATCAACGGGCTGATGCCAAAGCGGGTTTCTCGTTGGACCCGGGAGAGTAGAGAGCATAAAAAAAGCAGGCTCCCATATTCTCCCCGGTATCTAACCTACCACAGCTAGCACAAGGGAGAAATGGTAATAGCGCCTGCATATCGCAGGCGTATTACCACTCTTGGGCCTGTGCTTTAAAATGCTGTGGTAGGATTTTTACCGGTCCAAAAGCGATAAAAC
>Ga0256405_10008604_pt1 | contig 14511 bp, 13 predicted proteins | sample RumenRJG_02DNA_FD_189096 | JGI IMG/M metagenome (GOLD analysis project Ga0256405, IMG submission 189096) | Bovine rumen microbial communities from Lethbridge, Alberta, Canada - RJG_02 | ecosystem: Host-associated > Mammals > Digestive system > Stomach > Rumen | place: Canada: Alberta...
TTCGTCATAGGCAACATTTGTGCATACCCAGTCATAAAGATAATAAGCTTTATCCGCATCAGTGGTGCATTCGGGCGGTATGCTTTCAACTATTTCTTTGGCGGCGGCAATTACTTCATCAGTGTGAGAGGCGGATTTCAGCACCGAATCCGAAAGCTTCAATCGGTAATAACCATTCTCTGTAAGTTTGTATTCACAGCCACCTGCCGTCATTGGCACATCGGGAAATGAGAGCCCTGCATACTGCCAGCCCAGATCAATAAGGGCAGAATCATATTCGACAGGGAATTCCAGTTCCTCGATCCCGTTCTCATAGGCGTAGCGTATAGCAAAAGCCACAGTATCCAGAGCAGTGTAATATCCGCTGTCATCACTGTATAACATAGGCACATATTCATCATATGGGCTTACATATGAAAGCCATTCCTCATATGGTTTGTCAAGATAATTGAATTTGATCTGCTTGTTGTATACCTGATAAAAACTGCCGTCTATCTCAAGCTGATGTGTCTTTGTCTCAAATTTGTACTCGCTGTTTTGTGCGACATCGGAACTTTCCACCGTCTGACTTGACAGATTATCAGTGTTTTGAGACTTTGAAGTTTTATTGCAGCTTGAAGGTACAGTCATTGTAAGCATAAGTGCGGCTGCTGCCGACAAATATTTTTTTATGTTTATGACCATTTTGTTCTCCTTTGCAAGATCATCAGAAATAATGTATCTGTCGGGTACAGCATGAGCCATACCCGACAGAAGTCGTATTATTGAGGTGATTTGGTGTTTTTGCAAATTACTGCTCGATTATCTCAACGTCGTTGGCGCTGAGCTTCTTTGTCTCTTCCTCTGCAACTCTCTGGATAGCTTCCTCGCGGGACTTCTCCAGAGCGTCCTTCATGTCCTTGCCAAGGAACTCGGGCAGTGACATACCAGCCTGCTCGAACAGATCGTTCAGAGGAGGTACGCTCTTCATCAGACCGCTGAGGAAGTTAGCGGTAGAACCGCCGCCCTGTCCGCCGTTAGCGCCGCTATCCCAAACAGTGATCTTGTCGATCTTGATGTTCTTGATAGCTTCTACCTGAATAGCTATCAGCTGCTCCATCTTGTCAGCGATGATAAGTCTTACAGCTGCATCTGCATCGCCGCCTGCAGCAGCAACTATCTGCTTCAGACCTTCTGCCTGCTTGGTGAGTATCTCCTGATTACCCTTAGCCTCAGCTTCCATCTTAGCGAAGATAGCGTCAGCTTCACCCTTTGCCTTGCGTCTTGTAACTTCAGCCTGTGCCTCAGCCTGGATCTCAGCCTGCTGCTTGCTGATTTCAGCCTTAACGATAACGTCAGCCTTCTGTGTAGCCTTTTCCAGCTCTGCTCTTGTAAGCTCTGCTTCCTGCTGAGCGATGTAAGCTTCCTGCTTAGCCTTTGCAGCCTGAACTGCCTCGGCAGCGGTAGCCTTACGCAGAGATTCAGCTTCTCTCTCTCTTCTCTCTGCCTCGGACTGTGCAACAGCTACCTTAGCGTCGTTCTCACCCTTGATAGCGTCAGCATTTGCAGCTGCAACTTCGATTCTCTGCTCTTTCTGTGCGTGAGACTGTCCGATCTCACCGTCTCTGTGCTTCTCAGCAACGCTCTTCTTAGCGTCGTTGATAGCCTTAGCAGCAGCTTCTTTACCGAGAGCTTCCAGATATCCGGATTCGTCTGTGATATCGGTAACGTTAACGTTTATCAGTTTAAGTCCGATCTTTTTCAGCTCGATCTCAACGTTGTTGGATACTGCCAGCAGGAACTTGTCTCTGTCGGAGTTGATCTCTTCGATATCCATTGTAGCGATGATAAGTCTCAGCTGACCGAAGATGATATCCTTAGCCAGTTCCTGTATCTCCATCAGCTTCAGTCCGAGAAGTCTCTCAGCGGCATTCTGCATGATGCCGGGTTCGGTAGAGATACCAACTGTGAATCTTGAAGGAACATCGATACGGATATTCTGCTTTGAAAGCGCATTTTTCAGGTCAACGTTTATGGATATAGGTGTCAGGTCCATGTACTCATAGGACTGTATTACAGGCATGATGAATGCCGCACCGCCGTGGATACATCTGGCGCTCCTTGCCTGACCGTTCTTGTCTGTACCTACTTTACCGTAGATTACAAGCACCTTGTCAGAGGGGCATTTTCTGTATCTTGAAAGTATAGCCATAAGTGCTGCGAAAAGTACCGCAACTATAACGCAAATAATAATGATCGACTCGGTTCCCATAGTTATTCTCCTTTATCTGTCAAAGAATTTGTTTTGTGTGAGATGTTGTCTTTTTTTCTTTGTTCTGATCTTCTTTATCTTTCTTTCGGGAATGGGCGTTAACATCGGTATGTTCCCGTGAACTGCTTGCCGTCCGATTCATATCGGTATACGGACTTCTGAAGTATGTTTTTCATGTTCTTCTCCTTTATTTTTCGGATATGACATATCCGGCTTTTTCAACTATCATATCTTTGAACTTTCTGTCTTCTTTAGCATCATTTCCATCAAAGGTATATTTTTCACCGCTTATCACATAGGCGGCAGTCTGATCAATCACTTTATTTGCATTATTTGATGCGCCGGGTTTCATGGGTGCAATCGAATCTGTATCATCACCTATCATATTTACTATATACCTGTAATTACCGCCGTATTCAGAAACTGCCGCGTATCCATCAAGCATATCTTCAACTTTTTTGATATACTCATCTTTCATTTCAAACTTGCTTTTATCGGTAATACTTAGTTGAAAATTCAGCATATAGGTACTGATGTTTGCAGCTGTTTTCATGTCCATATCCGAAAGTACAGGACAGTTTTCGGGTGATAAAAATTCCTTAACTTTGTCATTATTGTTGTATAATTCCCCAATATAATTTACCCTTAGATCAAAAGGCATACATATTATCGTGTAGCCGTCACACTCTGCTTTAAACATTATAGAGAATCCATTTGTTTGCTCAAATTCAAAATAATTTGGCATAATATTTTCGGATATATCATCATTTACTATTTCATCCATTTCCAGTATGATCGCCTGCATCATGAAATAATCTGCTTTGATATTTCTGTTTTTAATGTACTCAACAGCGCTTTCATCAATGCCGCTATATGACTGATATCCTTCCCTGCTGTCAAGTTTAAAATTTCTTGTATTGCCGTTTTTATCTTTGTATTCGATATCATATATTTTGTATCTGACAGGTAGCTTTATCGGTGTTTCATCATCTATATCAAACCCGCTTTCGGTAACGGTTATCTTGTAATCCCCTTTAAAAGTCTTGTCAAAGAGATCTTTGTATCTCTTCTCATAGTCGATGCCTCTGCACCACGAAAACCATATTCCTCCTGCTACACCCACAATGGCTGCTGTGGATATCAGTGCGGCTTTTGCTTTTGTTCTCATTCAAATTACCTCTTCTCTCTTTTTTGCCTTATCAAAAGCCGTTTTGTTGTCTTCCTTCTTCTGTCCTACACATAAGATATTGTCTATTTTTTATGTCTCTTTCTTTTGTTTTTTATACGTCCTGTTGTCTTCTTTCTTCTGCCCTACACATAAGATATTGTCTATTTTTTATGTCTCTTTCTTTTGTATTTTATTCGTCCTGTTGTCTTCCTTCTTCTGTCCTACACATAAGTTATTGTCTCTTTTTTTATGTCTCTTTCTTTTGTTTTTTATACGTCCTGTTGTCTTCCTTCTTCTGTTCTACACATGGATATTTTTGCCTCTTTTATTCTTTTTGTCTCTTCTCTTGTCTTATAGTTTTTTATTTATTTCCCGTGTCATTTTGACTTTTTTCTATCTTTACCGTGGAGATAACTGCGTATATCACAGCGCCTGCTATCAGAGGTATCTCGATAAGTTCGAGTTTTGTATTCTCAAATATCACCGCAAGTCCCAGCACGATGAATACCGCGCTCATCAGTAAAAATACAACAGCGGACTGTCTGTAATACGGCTTTTTGTTCATTGACTCCCGTTCTGTTTTCGGTGCGGATATATACGCATTGTTTAATAAGTATCCCCGTTCGAGAAAATGCCTTATGCTGCATTTCGCTAACAGTGCACTTATCACGAATAGTATTATCGAAGTAATTGTCCTCGTCATATCCCGCACATCCCGGATCTATCAAGCATCTTTTTCAACTATCACATCGTCCCCGCGGACATCTACCACAACTACCTTGGTACCGGTTTTCAGCATTTCCTCGCCATCATTGAAAGCACCAAGCTCCATCATCTGCCCCTGCAGCGTCATGGTTATCTTTCCCATTCCCTGATTTTTCGGCGGGCAGGGGATATATACCGTTGCGCTCTCGCCAATTGCGTTTCTCAGGTCAACAGTTCCGTTCTCTGCAAGTCTCATGGAAAGCTGTACCATCTTTGCTACCAGTGCCATCGTACCGATACCAAGCAGTATTCCTACTGGAAGAGCCGCAAGGCTTGGCACCTTTGAACCGACCAGCACTATCGAAGACCAGCTGAACACTGTCAGGAAAGCAACTATTGTCTGTAAAGTGAAGAAGTGCATCGAGGTGTCCGTAACGTTATCATTGATAGAATGATCGTGGAAGTCGCCGCTGTGGTGTGCGTCGATATCGCCGTGTCCGCCGCTAACATCGTGGTGGATATCAAATCCGTGATGTCCGCCGATGTCATGACCGATATCGAAGTTGTGTCCTCCCACATCGGTGTGCATATCCAGTCCCGAGGTATCGCTTACGTCGTGAGCGCCGTGGTGCATTCCGAACATTGCCAGCAGGGTTTGAAGTATAAGTAACATTGTTGAAGGAAAGGCGATGCAGTAAAGCACTTTCAGCAGTCCGCTGAGCCCGTTCCACCATATATCAAAACTTTTACTTTGTCAAGAGGTTTTTCAAAAAAATTTTTACAGAATCGTAGCATTATAATATATAATACCTTTATTATATAGAAAAATCACTTCTGATTTACCTTTTGGGTAAATGACATATCCGCATAAAGTAAATGTCTCATTCTAGCAATGTAAATCTAAATGTTAAATTTCTGTGAAACTCTTGCAATTTTATAAAAAGTGTGGTATAGTATACGTAAACAGAATTGACACGTAAAGGAGGCTAACAAATGGACGCAAAGAATATAGGCCGTATTATAAAGGAAGCCCGCCTCGCAAAAAAGATGACACAGAACGAGGTGGTAGGTGATTTCATAACAAGAAATATGCTGAGCCAGATAGAGAGCGGCAGTGCGATGCCGTCGGTAAAGACCCTTGAATATCTCTGCAAAGTGCTTGATATACAGCTTGAAGCCTACGATACCTCACCTGCCGCAGATACAGGTATGGTGAGTTATATCGAACTTCGTAACCTCTACGCAGCAGGCGTTTATGAGGAGATAGTAAAAGCGGAGCCGCCCCACGGCTACATCGATGAGTTTACAGCACTGAAAGCCCGTGCTTGCCTGCATCTTGCGGAACAGCTTACAGAGAATGACGACATAGCAGCTTTTCAGCGGGCAGTAGAACTTGCCAAAAAGGCACAGGAACTCTCAGCACAAGGTATTTTTGCAGATATAAACGCTCATGACAAAGCTGAACAGCTCATAAAAAAAGCCGCTGCAAAGCTGAGCGCTTATTACAGCAGCCTTATCTGATAATAGATAAAGGAGAACAACATTATGGATTTCATTATAGATATAGCAGAAGAATTTGTTATCGGTTTTCTTAACAGCAGATATGTACCCCGTCCGATAAGACTCATCCTCCGTACATTATTTTTCATTCTCTGCATAGCAGTAAGCATATTTGTGATAGCCGCAGGCATCTATGTTATTCTGAAACATTCCATCGCCATAGGTTCGATTTGCGCAGTTATGGGTGTGACTATGCTGATACGTTCAGCAAAAATGTTCATCGGTGCACTCAGCAGAAACTGAAAATCCAAATTTCAAGCCATAGTATTTCCGATCATTTGTCAGAAGTACTATGGTATTTTTATTGACATTTCTTCACCGCTGTGCTATAATGATTTCTAACAAAAATCGGAAGAGAGCAGTACAAAAAATGACGGCTATAATCTTCTGCCAAATATTTCTTTTGTACCACTTGCAATATTTAAAAAAATGTGTTATAATATAGTATAATTAATTACAACGGAGGTGCAGCTTTGAAAATACAGGAATCTGCCGAGAATTATCTTGAAAGCATACTCATGATCAGTGAGCGCAAAGGCGATGTAAGAAGCATCGATATAGTCAACGAACTTGAATTTTCCAAGCCCAGCGTCAGCATAGCCATGAAAAATCTTCGTGAGAACGGATATATCCTCGTTGATAAGGATGGCTACATCACACTTACAGATAAAGGTATGGAGATAGCTGCAAAAATGTATGAGCGTCATAAGCTGTTTTCCAAGCTGTTCGTATCATTGGGCGTAAGCGAAGCTACTGCTTCCAAAGACGCCTGCCGTGTTGAACATATCCTCAGCGATGAGACATATGCGGCTATCAAGAAGGTTTTGAAAGAAAAAGGTCTTGTGGAATAATTTCAGAAAAATCAACGGCGGAGCATGTAGCCTCGCCGTTTTTATTTTCCGAGTTTATCAAGTGTTTCGTCAAGTATCACTTTTCGGAGTTCTGTCAGCCATTCCGAGAAAGCCACTGTATCTGTACCGTAAGTCAGATTTAACTCACGTTCATTTTCAGACCATGTATCCAGTGGTGATTCATTGTGCTGTATCAGGGCTTCAAGCTTGTCAAGTGCCTTGAACAGTTTTGCTTCTATCGTTTTCTGTTCTTCCATCTCCCGATACAGTGCCTTGAAATAAGAAGAAATTTCCGCGGGCAGAGAACCTACCCATTCATTCAGAAGTCTGTCTTCGGTCTCACGGTCTTTGTCAGTTTTGCTGAATGTTGGTATGTCACCTGTGAAACATTCCCCAAGGTCGTGTATAATGCACATTACGGTCAGCTTGTTTATGTCGGCTTCGGGAAATTCTCCGCGAAGGAGTATCGCCATCAGCGCCAGCCGCCAGCTGTGTTCTGCCACACTTTCGGTACGTCTTCCTGAGGTCGTGCAGTGTCTTGTGGTGTCTTTCAACTTTTCTGCGGTATGAAGAATCTCAAGATATTCTTTCGGTGTCATGCTTCCTCCGTATATCATGGCGCTATCTCAGCCATTATCTTCAGTGCTGTGTTCAGACCGTCTACTGCCGCACTCATTATTCCTCCCGCATAGCCCGCACCCTCACCGCAGGGGTAAAGATTTTCACAGGAAAGGGAAGTCATTTTGTCCTTGTCCCTTGTTATTCTCACGGGTGAACTCGTCCTCGTTTCGGGTGCACAGAGAAGTGCTTTTCCGTCCCCGAAGCATTTCATCTTTCTTGAAAAAACTTTCAGCCCCGTGCGCATCATTTCTGTCACCTGCTTAGGGAAAATTTTCTCGTAATCCACTGCTGTTACTCCGAGAGAATAGCTTGGTTCTATGTCCGTATCTAGGTCTGCTTTGCCATCAAGAAATCCCTTTACGCTTGAAGCGCAAGCCTTGTAACTGCCCGCAGCCTTGTAAGCTTTCTGCTCTATTTCCCGAGCAAAGTACATACCGTCAAGGGGCTTACTGCCGAAATCTTCCGGTGTTACCGATACCACCAGCGCAGAATTTGCATTCACGCCGTCGCGGGCGAATACGCTCATACCGTTGGTGACAGTACCGCCAGTTTCCGAAGCAGCTGGCACTACCGTACCACCCGGGCACATACAAAAAGTGTACGCCGCCCGACCGCTTTTGTCGCGGTGGGAAAGCTGATATTCGCCCTTTGGCAGCATGGGACTTCCCGCATACTCTCCGTACAGACTTCTGTCAACCTCCGTCTGTCTGTGCTCTATCCTCGCACCAACCGAGAACGGCTTCGCTTCAAGAAATATCCCTTTCCTGTGAAGCATCTCGAATGTATTTCTTGCCGAATGTCCTATCGCCAGTACAACAGCGGAGACTTCTTCTCGTCCCTCCGTAAATTTTACAGCCTCGGCACGCCTGCCATCCAGTTCGATATCGTTAAGCTCTGTACCGAACCTTATCTCTCCCCCAAGCTCGATAATGCGTTCCCTTATCGCTTTTACAACGCCCCTCAGCCTGTCTGTGCCGATGTGGGGCTTAGCCTTTGTGAGTATCTCCTCGGGAGCTCCAAAGTTCACCATTCTCTCCAGCACGTATCTGCAAAGTGGGTCTTTTATCCTCGTTGTGAGTTTTCCGTCCGAGAATGTTCCTGCACCGCCCTCACCAAACTGTATGTTGGATTCTTCATTGAGTATTCCCGTGCTCATGAAACTTTCCACCGAAGCCACACGGTCTTCAATGCACTCGCCCCGTTCAAGTATAAGGGGACGATATCCCTGTTCAGCCAGCGCCAGTCCGCAGAACATTCCTGCAGGTCCGAAACCTGCGATGACCACACGTCCCCTGACTTTGTTCTTCGATATCACAGGGGCGAATCCCGCAGGCGCAGCATAGATAAATGCTGCGTTCTTTTCCGCTGCACGTCTTTCCGCTTCACTGCTTCCAAGGGTGAATATCACCGAATGTACATAGTGTATATTATTTCTCTTTCTCGCATCGAGAGAAGTCTTGTATATATGGGCGCCACGTATTTCAGCAGGCGATACCCCGAGCTTTTTTCGTGCCGTTTCAATTACACTTTTCTCATCTGTTCCCGGTGCGGAAGTTATCATATTTACTATAACAGGCATTTTTGTACCTCCAAAAAAGCGGCTCGACATTTTCCGCGCCGAACCGCTGTTTATCATTTTATTATGAGATCGCAGAGTCTGCAGAACTGCTTTCGTTTGTTTTCGGTTTGGATACAGTGATCTGCACCTCGTTTGTACCGAAGCACCAGACGTTCTTTTTGCCCTCAGCGTATACAGTTGCTTCCTTGGTATATGAACCGACTTCCTTGATATCACTGAGTGATACTTTTGCGTGGATATCATCGTCTGTCAGGCTCTCTATCACTTCGGTCGGGCCGTAAAGAACCACATTCGGCAGCTTTTCATTTTCTATCTCGCTGGTGAATACGGCTGGAGTACCTACAAGGTCTATGTTCTCCGAATCTAGTGTGAATGTTGCAGAGCTGTAACCCTCTTTGTCGAAGCTGACAGTTATTGAATCACTGCCGCTCATATTGACTTCACCTTTGTTCTTCTGAGGTATCTTAAAGGAGAATTTTCTTTTGAGGTCGATACTGCTCAGTGGAATATCACCAAGTACTATATCCTCCTCGTCGGGATCGTCAAGATGCGGCGTTATCACCGCTACCTTGTCATCAGAGAGCTTCATCGGTATCGAAGATGTATCAAATCCCTCAGGCACACCAGTGATATTCACCTTCAGGTTAAGCACTTTCTTTTTGAAGATCTCGAACTTTACATTGTAATCCGAAGCACTTCCTGCAGTGAATTTCGAGCTGTCCAGCTTGTTGCTGTCAGCATCGTAGAATACCAGTTCCTCCGCCTGCATAGATTTATCTTCCGAAAGCTTTTTGGATTTCGATATCCTTGCCGATACTCTGTCTATCTTGTCAAGCTCGTTTTTGGGACCGCTGATAGTTATTTCCTCAGGTGTCACCGAGGTCTTATTCAGCGTGTAGCCTTCTTCCGCTGAAACCAGCGGAGCTTCAGCAGTTACTTCGATAGTCTTCTGAGTTATCCTGTCAAAATCTACATCAATGGTATCTGGCGATACCGACACTATCGTACATCTGTCCGCGGGATGATTGCTTTTCACGTCGATATCCAGCGTATACATGCCTTCTTTTGTCACATCTTTAAGATTCACCATAGCGATAAGATCATTTTCCGTATACGTTCCTATCTCATAGTTCATGCCTTTTATTTCCACATCTACGGTAATATCCTTGTAATTCAGAGCCTCCAGACCTTTATCCTCGGCTATGGTGCCGTTCATATTGAAATCAACATGAACACCCGTTATAGTCTTGTTTATGGTCGGGAACTGGGTTATTGACATTATGAACCAGCTTATCACCGCGATAATGAAAGCCAGTATCCTCAGCGAAAAGTCTGTGCCCTTGTCTTTGATGTTTTTGAACTTCTTGGATATCGGAGTGTTCTTGGCGTTATCTTTTACTTCTTCCATCTTGAGAACACCCTTCCTGCTAAAGATTTTTCTTTGCCCGAGCTGCTTTCCTTATCGGTTATCAGCGAGGAAGTCAGCAGCTTTTTCAGGGATTCCTTGGTGTATCCCCTTGTAAGCTCTCCGTTCTCAGCCACCGATATAGCACCTGTCTCCTCGGATACAACTATTACCAGTGCGTCCGAATTCTCGCTCATGCCGATAGCAGCTCTGTGTCTTGAACCCAGCTGCTTGTTTATCAGCTCGTCTTTCTGCGGCCTTGGCAGAAAACAGCCTGCCGCAAGTATTATACCGTCCCTGACTATCACCGCGCCGTCATGCAGCGGGGTATTGGGGTAAAAGATATTTCCGAATACAGCAACGGACGGCGTACAGTTGAGTACTGTGCCCGTAGCTATCTGCTCACCCAGTTTTGTCTTGCGTTCACATATTATCAGCGCACCCGTTTTGCTGGATGACAGATTCTGTGCCGCGTCGCATATAGCTTCTATCGCACCGCTCCATTTCATCTCATCCGAGGTCGCGTCCTGCGGATTAAGGAAACTCAGCTCTGCTATCTTTGTACGTCCCACTTTTTCCAGCATACGCCGAAGCTCGGGCTGGAAAAGTATGATAAGTGCCAGAAAGCCCCACTGAAAACACAGTTTCAGCAGAAAGCGCATAGTGTTGAGATTGAACAGGTAAGCCACCGCATAGCTTCCAAGCAGCACCGCGATACCCTTTGTCAGCTGCTGTGCCCTTGTCTCACGGATAAGCTTGATGCCGTTGTATATAAGAAAATAAAGTATGATTATGTCAACAATATCGTTTATACGTATATTGAGAAACACGCCCCATATAGAATTCAAGGTCTCTTGTATTGACTGAAGCATATTCCACGCCCTTTGCAAAAAAGTAAATGAACTCTACATTCTTTAATATTATAGCATAATCCATAAAAAAGTACAAGACTTCACACCTGAAATTTTTATACAAATTGTAACTTATCTCCCAATATTTTTCATACTTGTTACAAAAGCGTATCAGCCCGATAATACGCACTATTCCCGCTCTTATAACCCTCTCCGAACCGTATTTGCAGCTCCAAATGGTTAAAATTTCGGTACAATTTTCCATATATCATTGACAAAAATAAAATATCAGCGTATAATAAATATGTATGTGCGATAAGCCGCATTACCCCTCCGAAATGGAAGGGGATACTATTATTAATGAAGGAGTGTGTACAAGTGGACGATGCCGATAATTGCCGAACGTGCTGTGCTGCCGTGATAAGGCGTTTTCCGCCTGTGCAGTTTATATGATCTGACTCATGGCAGCAGCATGATCGTGCATGGTAGCCCTTGACATTTTGGAGGGATAGATATGTATGAAAAAGTTTTGCAGCTGCTGACAGAACGTGATTTCAAGAGTATCCGCGGGATATTCATTGAGATGAACGAAGCCGATGTGGCTTCTCTGCTCCAGCGATTCCATGATGACCATGAAGCCGATAAACGCGACCTTATCGTGCTTTTCAGGCTTTTAAACAAAGATATCGCTGCCGATGTTTTCGCCTATATGGACAGCGATATGCAGATGATGCTCATCAATGCTTTCTCCGATAAGGAGCTTCAGGAGGTAATCGACGACCTCTACGTAGATGATACCGTTGATATCATCGAAGAAATGCCTGCCAATGTGGTGGCGAGGATAATCAGGTCGGCTGATACCGAGACCCGCAAACAGATAAACCAGATACTTAAATACCCCAAGGACAGCGCAGGCTCGGTAATGACTACCGAGTATGTCTACCTGAAAAAGGAGTATACCGTTAAGGAAGCTTTTGAATGGATACGCCATGTGGGCGTTGTGAAGGAAACGGTCTACACCCTGTATGTTACCGAGAGCCGTGTACTTATAGGCGTTCTTTCTCTCCTCGATCTCATCACAGCCGATGAGAACGATAAGATAGAGGATATCATGGAGACCAATATCATCACTGTGAGCACTCTTGAGGACAGAGAGCTTGTGGCTTCAAAAATGGCTAAGTACGACTTTGCAGCCATGCCCGTTGTGGATAAGGATATGCGCCTTGTTGGTATCATCACCTACGATGACGCCATGGACGTTATCGAAGAGGAGACCACCGAGGACTTCTCGAAGATGGCAGCCGTTGCTCCCAGTGAAGAATCATATTTCAAGACCTCTGTTTTCGCTCATGCCAAAAACAGGATAATGTGGCTTCTGGTGCTGATGCTTTCCGCTACCCTTACAGGCGCGGTGGTAAACCATTATCAGGAGGCTTTCGCGGCAGTACCCGTGCTGGTGTCCTTCCTTTCAATGCTCAGCGGCACAGGCGGTAACTGCGGTTCCCAGACCTCCACTCTCGTTATCAGAGGTATGGCTCTGGGTGAGATAAATATGCGTGATTTCTTCAAGGTTATATTCAAGGAATTCCGCATAGCCATCGTCTGCGGAATTATACTTTCAATAGTCAACGCAGGCAGGATAATACTTGTTTACCATAACGATACTTCCGTTAACTGCTATAAGCTGGCGTTTACAGTAAGCGGCGCGATACTTCTTACGGTTATACTCTCCAAGCTGATAGCGGCAATGCTCCCCATGGCGGCGAAAAAGCTCAAACTCGATCCCGCCATAATGGCAGCACCCCTTATCACAACTATCGTGGATACCTGTTCCACCCTTATGTTCTTCGTGCTGGCAACAATAGTATTCGATATAAAGTAAAACCAACAGCCCCCGCAGAGTTTTCTCCGCGAGGGCTGATCTTGTATATCAGTAAAAAAAGCGCTCCACAAAAGTGAAGCGCTCAGTTTATTATCAGTCGATCTTAACGGTCCAGCCGAAAGTATCGGGAATCTTGCCCCACTGGATACCTGTCATGGTATCATACAGCATCTGGGAGATCTTGCCTATCTTGTTGTCGTTGATAGTCATTACCTTGTCGCCCCACTTCAGGTGGCCAACAGGGGAGATAACAGCAGCAGTACCTGTGCCGAATACTTCGTCAAGCTTGCCCTCGTCGTAAGCCTTGGCAACTTCCTCGATGGTAATGCGTCTCTCGCTGCAGGGGATACCCTTGCTCTTACATACTTCCAGCGCACTCTTTCTTGTGATGCCGGGCAGTACCGAACCTGTCAGCTTAGGTGTAACTACCTCACCGTCGATTACGAAGAATATGTTCATTGAACCAACTTCTTCGATGTACTTCTGCTCAACGCCATCCAGCCACAGAACCTGCTCATAGTCCTGATTGTGAGCCTCATCCTGACCCTTCAGGGAGATAGCGTAGTTAGCAGCAGTCTTAGCAAAACCTGTACCGCCGCGAACCGCTCTTACGTACTTCTGCTCAACATAGATCTTAACAGGGTTCAGACCTGTGGAGTAGTAAGCGCCGGAAGGCGAAAGGATTATGATGAACAGATAGTGATCTGCGGGTCTTACGCCAACATAAGGATCGGTAGCGAAAATGAAAGGTCTGATGTACAGTGAAGCACCATCGGTGTGAGGTACCCAGTCCTTCTCGATCTCGACCAGCTTCTTGGTAGCTTCTACCATGAATTCTTCGTCGATCTGAGGGATTACCATTCTCTCAGCAGATACGTTCATTCTCTTGTAGTTTTCGTCAGGTCTGAACAGCTGAACACTGCCGTCAGCAGTTCTGTAAGCTTTAAGACCCTCAAATATCTCCTGACCATAGTGCAGGCACATTGCGGAAGGAGAGAGTGAGATGTTGTCAAAAGGAACGATGCGTGCATCGTGCCAACCCTCGCCGGCATCATAGTTCATAACGAACATATGGTCTGTGAATATGTGACCGAAACCAAGCTTAGTCTCGTCAGTAGGCTTAGCCTTAGGAGTTTTGGTCAGTTCGATTTTGATTTCCATAGTGATCCTTCTTTCTTAAAAATTGATCTGTATCTATTATAATACACTTTCTCTGATTTTTCAAGGGGTAAAATGACATTTCTTGAAATATTTCTTATTTTTTCCTGCAAAATTACTGCCTGCACTCACGAAGAATCCCCATTAAACCACTATAGCTTGCATTTTTTGCATCACGATTCTCCAAATTTTACTAAGTTCTATCTTACACAATATCCCGTCTCCGATATATGTTCACAAAAAGTGCTTGACAAATCTCTGGAAAAGTTGTATATTATAGACTATATTTGTGTACTAAGTCAATTAATTTTAAACGGAGTGATGAAACAATGAGTTTTAAGACCAAAGCAGCAGCCCTTGTTATGGCTGCTGTTGCTGTCGGCAGCACTTTGTCGGCAATGCCTGTGTCTGCAGCGGTACAGACCTCTGCACCCGCAGCTTATAATATATCTTCATCAAAAGCCCCCACCGCGAAATCGG
>Ga0256405_10008605_pt1 | contig 14511 bp, 9 predicted proteins | sample RumenRJG_02DNA_FD_189096 | JGI IMG/M metagenome (GOLD analysis project Ga0256405, IMG submission 189096) | Bovine rumen microbial communities from Lethbridge, Alberta, Canada - RJG_02 | ecosystem: Host-associated > Mammals > Digestive system > Stomach > Rumen | place: Canada: Alberta | collected...
CAGATGAGATTCACTTGGGACGCTGTAAATGGCGCTGACAAGTACGGCATCGCAGTTTATCTGGCAGGCAAGTGGAGAGTTCAGGATTCCAATATTTCCGGTACTTCTTACACTACACCCAAGGGCCTTACTCCTAACATGAGCTACAGAGTAGCAATTGCTGCAAGAGTAAACGGTAAGTGGGATACTGCAGGCGCTCTGGACAGCTACGTAGTAGTTACTACCAGATCCTACAACAACATTCAGTACCGCACCCCTATATACACTAACAACGGCGGAAACAACAACGAAGGCAACAATGGCGGAAACAACAACGAAGGCAACAATGGCGGAAACAACACTCAGCAGCAGCCCAACGGCTACTATGTTGACCCCAGCAAGCCTATGGTAGCAATCTCTTTCGATGACGGTACTGCACAGGGTTATTCCGGTCAGAAGATCATCGACGCTCTCTATAAGAACGGCTTCCGCGCAACATTCTTCTATGTTGGCAACTGGATCGGCAAGCCCGATCAGGTTCGCGATGCTTACAGCAAGGGCATGGAGATCGCAAACCACACCACTTCCCACCCAAATCTTACGGAAATATCTGCTAACCAGATCCGTTCTGAGTATGATAACTGCGCAAGCAAGCTGAGAAGCATCATCGGCGCAGAGCCTTCCAAGCTGATGAGACTGCCTTACCTGGCTTCCAACTGGCAGGTACAGCAGACTCTGTATGATGTTCCCCTGATCAGCTGCGCTATCGACACTCAGGACTGGAACGGCGCATCTGCATACCAGATCGAGAACACTATCAAGAATGCAGCTAACAACGGTTCTCTGGACGGCGCTATTGTTCTTTGTCACGAGACTTATGACAATACAGCAACTGCTATGGAGAACGTTCTTCCTTGGCTGAAGTCTAAGGGCTATCAGGTAGTTACAATCTCTGATATGTTCAAGGCTAAGGGCAAGTCCCTTAACGGTGGTCAGGTTTACACAAAAGCAAGCTGATAATTTCATTAAAAAGACCATATAAAAAGATCGGAGGAGATCTCATTTGAGGTCCCCTCCGATCTTTTTGTTAAAATATATGTCAATTACTGAAATTTCTGTGAAAATGATTGACGGAGTGTATAAAGTGTGATATAATATAAAAAATTACTTATATGGCCGTGGCATATATTTTTACGGTTATGAGATATCAAAAAACAAAAACGGAGACATATATACCGTAACCCGAGGCCGGTATCGGCTGAGGTGAGAGGTATATCGGAAATATGCGCTGTGCGCACTGTTGATGTTCACGTAAGGAGGAACAAGCCAATGAGTGGAAACAATACTCTGAAAAAAGCAACTGCAGGACTTCTGGCATTTGTGCTTGCGGCAGGAATGATGCCTGTCAGCGCAGAAACTATTTCAAAAGATGGAACAGCTGTTGTTGCTGTTACCGCTGAGAAAGAGAAAGAAGAAAAAGAGATCTGGAGCGGTAAAGGAAAGGGCACTAAGGCTGATCCTTTTCAGATCGCATCTGCTGAGGAATGGAAACAGCTTGCAGAAAAGGTAAATGAAGGCGAAAGCTTCAGCGGCAAGTATTTCAAGCTTACAAAGGATATAACAGTTACCGAGATGATCGGCAAGAACGAGCATCCCACAGAGACCGTGAGCCGTCCTTTCTCAGGTATATTTGACGGCAACGGTCATACAATGACTTTAAAGATAGATGAGTCCAAAAAGGACGCAGATAAGATGACTCACTGCGCTGCACCTTTCTGCGGCGTTAAGGACGCTGTTATCAAGAATCTGACAGTAGACGGTTCTGTCAAGAGCGGTATACATTCTGCGGGCATCGTAGGCGCTGCTCTTGGTACACTTGAGATCGAAAATGTTCTGGTAGCTGCCGATATAAGCGGCGGTACTCACAACGGTGGTCTTATAGGTCACAGCTATAATGCTGAAGTAAAGCTCAAAAACTGCGGTTTCACAGGTACTGTAAAGGCTACCGACGTTGCCTGCGGACTTGTTGGCTGGTGCGGTTACAATGCAAATATTACAGTAGATAACTGCCTGATAAGCGGAAAATGCACTGACGCCGGAAAAGTAAATCCCATCGCTGATGGCATGAGCGGTACTGTAAATATAAAGGATACATATTCCACATTTGTAGGTACAGGCTCAAACGCACTTTCTTTCACAGGTGAAGTAAAGGCGATTTCCGATCTAACTGCTCCTGTTGCTGTTGAAGAGGAACTGGTATATGACGAAGAAGAGCATGAGCTTGTTAAAGCAGGTTCTGTAAAGGGTGCTAAGATGGTCTACAGCCTTTCGGCTAACGGCACTTACACCGAGGAAACACCTAAGGTAACTGATGCAGGCGAATACAATGTATGGTATAAGCTCGAAGGCATGGGCAACTGCACAGCCAAGGCTGTGAAAGTTACTGTTGGAAAAGCAGATATCGAACCCTCTGTATACGTAGCTAACTGGGCTATCGGCGATGAACCCTCAGTTCCTGTTGTTGAAGGCAACAAGGGCGATGGCGAAGTTACTTTCGAGTACAAGCCGATCGATTCTGATGACAAGACCTATACCGATAAAGTTCCTGCTGAGGTCGGTAAATACGTTGTAAAGGCAACAATACCCGAGACCGAGAATTATTTCGGTGGTGAGGCTTATTGCTTCTTTGATGTCGAGATAAAGTACACCTGGCATGAAGCAGCTGATGCTTCATGCGATAAGGATGGCAATAGCGGTTATTTTGATGGTTCTGACGGAAAATTCTACATTTTTGCAGACGGTGCATATCAGGAGATTGAGAAGGATTCCTGGAAGATACCCGCAACAGGTCACACCTATGGCGAGCCTGAGTGGAAGTGGGCAGAGGATCACAGGTCGGCTGTGGCTTCATTTAAATGCGAAGACTGTGACCACGTTGAGAATATAAAGGCTGTCGTAACTTCTAAGATCATGGACGCTACCTGTACCAAGGATGGCGAGGGTTATTATACTGCAACTGTATCCTTTGGCGGTGAGGTATACACAGAAACAAAGGAAATAGTTCTTCACGCAACCGGTCATTCTTATACCAAGACCGAGTGGATATGGAAAAAGAATGCAAGCGGTGCAACTGTAAATGTCATCTGCGATAAGTGCGGTGATACTCTTACAGCCGAAGCTGAGATCTCAGTTAAGATCATCAATCCTACATACAACACCGAGGGCAAGAAGATATATACTGCAACAGCGACCATCGAGGGCGTTGAGTATACCGATGTCAGAACGATAAAGATCGACAAGCTGTCTACTGCTACTAAGCTTTCTTACGAAGCAGGCAATGGTTCTGCAGTGCTTTCATGGACACCTGTAGCCGATGCCGAGAAGTATGCTGTATGTGCATATATCAGCGGTGTATGGCGCAAGTTCGAGGAAGTAGACGGTACATCTTACGAGATAAAGGGTCTGAACCCCGGAACAGTTTATAAGGTAGCTGTTATCGCTTATGCAAACGGCAGCTGGAGCACCGATACCTCCAATGCTATTGGTGTTGGCTGCAAGTCGAAGTTCCCGGGTGTGGATGTTGAAGTATCCCACAAGAGATTCAAGCTCACCTGGACACCTGTTGAAGATGCAGAAAGATACGCTATCGCTATCTATAAGAACGGTGAATGGGTCGTAGTTGCAAGAGAAGACGCTGACGTTACAAGCGTTATCTCGCCTGAATTTGAGCCAGGCACCTACAAGATGGTTGTTTGTGCAAGAATAAACGGCGAGTGGGATCTGAGAAAGTTTGAATCCAGAACTTTCGAGGTTACTATCAGAGAATAACAGATCATTGATATGAATATCACAGGACAAAGAGGCTGTTCTCTTTGTCCTGTTTTTGTTTTGGTAAAATTGCACGTTTATTTCTTTGAGATTATGTAAGGTATCGATTTTTTAGTAAGTATATGCGGCGGAAAAACTTGTCTGTATCTGCGAAATTTGTATGTTTTTCGGAATAATCTGCACTGATATGATAAGATAAAATGTGTATACGTTAAATGATTTTGTTTCATGTAATCGTTTAATTAATTATATTAGCTATTGACAAACAACAAACAATATAGTATATTTTAAAAATATAGGGATATTATATTTATTATGCCTAAACCGGAAATCTTTAATTATCGAGAGGAGAATGGAAATGATATTTAAGAAGATTACCGCAGCAGTTTCGGCACTTGTTATGGCAGCAGGAATGGTTTCAGTACTGCCTCAGAACAGTTCACCGGTACTGACGGCAAATGCAGCTTCGGCATACAACTATGCAGAGGCACTCCAGAAGTCTATGTTCTTCTATGAGGTACAGCAGTCGGGTGTACTTCCCGAGTGGAACACCGTACAGTGGAAGGACGACTGTATGGTCGATGAAGACGGCAATGAGACTGACTATGTAAAGGGCGGCTGGTTCGATGCAGGCGACCACTTCAAGTTCTGTCTTACTAATGCTTATTCAGCTTCAATGCTTGCATGGGGCTACCTTGAGTACAAAGATGCTGTCGATAATGCAGGCATGGGCGAGCTTTACAGAAACAATCTCCAGTGGGGACTTGACTATGTAATGAACTGCGATATGGGCAACGGAAAAATGGTCGGAACTATCGGTGATTTCAAAGGCGGTTCTACTGACCATAACATCTGGTGCAGCTCAGAAGTTTATCTCCGCAAACACCACCTCAACAACGGTGACTGGAAGCGTCCGTATGATGTGATCGAAAATGCTTCTGTTGCAGGTCTTTCTGCTGCTGCTCTTGCAGAAGGATATCTTGTATTCAAGGATACAGATCCCGACAGAGCTAACGAATACCTCAAGCACGCTAAGTCCCTTTTCAAGGGTGCTGACCAGATAAGAGACTGTTCAGATATCGGCGGTATGACAGGTATGTACAAAACAGAGTCATGGGTAGACGACTGTATGTTTGCTGCTCTCTGGCTTTACAAGGCAACAGGTGATAAGTCATATCTCAACAAGGTTGAACAGGATTATATCCCGTTATTCCCGAAGGAAGAACAGGATACAGCTCGTAAGTTCACATGGGGTCTCTGCTGGGACGATACCTCACAGGGTGCGGCGTTCCTCTACGCTCAGATAACAGGCAACAAGGAATGGACCGCTCACGTAAAGCGTCACCTCACTTACTGGATGGGCGAGGATTCCAAGCCTTTCTTTGGCAAGATAACACCTAAGGGACTTTCATGGCTGTTCCAGTGGGGTTGTCTGCGTCACGCAACTACTACAGCATTCCTTGCAAAGCTCGGTTCTGATACACTCTTCAAGGGTACAGATGTTGAGAATAAGTTCAGCAAATGGGGCGATCTCCAGATGAACTACTGCTTTGGCGATAACGAAATGGGCTACAGCTATGTTCTCGGTATGGGCGATAAGTCTCCTACTGCTATCCACCACAGAACAGCTTCCGGCGTACACGATGACCACTGGAACGAGCTCGGTCAGGAATCCGGAGGAAACGAAGGCTGGCAGACAGAATATGCTCATACTCTCTATGGTGCGCTTATCGGCGGTCCTGACAGTTCAGGCGACTACGGCGATTACAAGGTAGCTGACTTCCAGTATACAGAGGTTGCTATCGACTACAACGCAGGCTACACCGCTTGTCTGTGTGCTATGATCGACGATTATGGCGGAAAACCTCTCAATAACTTCCCCGTAAAGGAAACTCCCAAGTGGGCTGAATGGGAAGTTGCAGCAGTTCTTAACGGCAAGGGCAACAGCTACTCCGAGATCAAGGCATGGGCTATGAACCATACCGCTTGGCCTGCAAGAGTTGCTAAGGATATCGAGTACAGATACTTCTTTGATGCTTCCGAGATTTTCGACGCAGGTCTGACTATCGACGACATCAAGGTAATAAGCAACAGCCAGCAGTATAAGGAAGGCGAGCAGGGTTACGGTACTGTAAGTGGTCCTTATGTATACGAGGGCGATAAGTCCGGCAAAACACTTTATGCTAAGGTCAAGTTCGAGGATGGCAGAGCTATCCAGCCTACTGGTCAGAGCGAGCACAGAGATGAAGTACAGTTCAGGATCTCTATCCCCGATGCTATAAACGGCAAGTCTACCGCAGGCGCTTGGGATCCTACAAACGACTGGTCTTACAAGGGCGGAATAGCAACAGCTACCGATATCAAGAGCGATAGTGCTCTCAACCAGAATATACCTATGTATGTTAACGGCGTACTGGTTTGGGGTACTGAGCCCGATGGTACTAAGGCAAGCGGTTCTGAATATGTATTCAAGAGAAACGGCGGCGAATCAAGCTCTACAATAAGCAATCCTACCGTTAAGTGCGATAGTGTAACTACCTCCTCTGCAAAGATCAGCTGGAACAAGGTAAGCGGCGTATCCAAGTACGGCGTATACATCTACAAGAACGGCAAGTGGACTGGTCTTGCTGAGACTACCGCTAACAGCTACACCGTCAGCGGTCTGGCAGCAGGTACAAGCTACAAGGTAGCAGTTCTTGCAAACAACAACGGCAAATACGATGGTGACTACTCTAAGGCTATAACAGTTACAACCCAGAAGAGCAGCACTCAGACAACTGACTATCCTACAAACGTAAAGGCTAATTACAATACTCAGTATCATCAGGTACAGTTCGTATGGGATAAGGTACAGGGTGCTGACAAGTACGGCATCGCTGTATACCTGGCAGGTAAGTGGAGAGTTCAGACTTCCAATGTTACTACAAACAGCTATGTAACACCCAAGAACCTGACTCCCGGCATGACCTACAAGGTAGCAGTTGCAGCAAGAGTTAACGGTAAGTGGAATACAACTGATCCTATCAAGAATGCTATAACCGTTACTGTAAAGTAAAAAACAAAGTTTAACATATCCTATAACGGCAGCTTTTTCGGAAGCTGCCGCTTTTTTTGTCGGTAAGAATGATCAAAGGATGTAATGAACAAAATAATCAAGAAAACGTTTGCGATAATTGTTAACAGCAACAAATGTTAAATATTTTTTAAAACTCAGATGCGAAGATATTGACTTGAATTGTGAAATGAATTTATATGGACATTTCAGAACTTTTTCAGGGATATCTGCCTGAAGTAGCATAAAAGAATATTGATTATTGTAGGTATATTAAGCTTTAACTCGTGATAATACAACTTATTCATATGTAATCTGCTAAGAATTAACAGACTATACGATAAATCAGTTTTTACTTGACTTTTGACATATCACGAGTTGTACGTATTGTATAAATAAACACGTGCGTAATCGTTAAAGTAAATGAAATTTAATCAAAACAATTGACTTTTTTGAGAAATCTATTATAATAATAACAGGTGGAAAAAAGGGTGGTGCAAGTCGTGCAAAACGGCTTCCTTATTTCTCATTCAACAATGAGCGTGGTTGCGACAGTCGCACTGATGCCGCAGCACAAACAAATTTAATTTTTTCTATTTTTTCAGGGAGGGTTAATTCATGCAGAATCCAATGAAGAAAATTGCCAGTGGTCTTCTGGCAAGCGTTGTTTCTCTGTCCACAGCAGCTGCAATGGCTCCTTTCAGCGCATTTGCAGATGGCCAAATGCTCGGAGCAACTGATTTTGATGACGGCGTAGGTCTGCCTTGGCACACTTGTGAGACCAACCCCGCTAAGCAGTCTTTCGACATCAGCGGTGGTACTTACAATGTAACTATCGAAAACAACGACGGCCCCGAGTCCAGATGGGATCTCCAGCTTCGTCACAGAAAGCTCAAGATCCGTGCAGGCAGCAAGTATACCGTGCACTGGGAAGTTGATTCTACCAGCGATGGTGAGATGTACACCAAGATCGGTAACTACGGCGGAACTGTTGAAGTTTGGCACAACAACAACACAGACGGCACATTCAATCAGTGCTGGAACTGCGTAAAGATCCAGAAGGGTCATAATGAATTTGATGCAACATTTACTGCTGAGCAGGATGTTGAAGTTGCTGAGTGGGCATTCCACTACGGCGGCAAGGGTCAGTATCAGGATGTTGACTGCTTCCCTAACGGTACAGTCCTGAAGTTCGATAACCTTTCACTTATCGGTGTTGATGAATGGGATCCTTCCGATGAGATGGGTGTTGTAAGACCTGAGAGCAACGTTCGTCTGAACCAGCTGGGTTATTATACCAAGCTCGCTAAGAAGGCTTCTTATGTAACTGACGCTTCTTCACCTCTGCAGTATGAGATCAGAGATAAGAACGGCAACGTTAAGTATAAGGGCACAACAAAGGTATTCGGTGATGACCCTGATTCAGGTACAGGCAAGACTACTACTGTTAAGGTAGGTAACCAGAACGTTACCAGACTCAAGGACAGCGGTTCTTATGTACATATCATTGATTTCTCCGACTTCCAGACCAAGGGTACATATAATATCTTCGTAAAGGATACTGTTGGTGTAAGCGGCACTCAGGTTCTGCTTAATAAGGGTGCAAACGATACCAAGTACAGCAATGGCAATCTTGTATGGACAAATCCTAAGACCAAGAAGCAGTTCGTAATGAACAAGAGCCATGATTTCGAGATCAGCGACAGCATCTATGGTGAGCAGCTCCTGAAGGACTCCATGAACTACTACTATCAGAACCGTTCCGGCGTTCCGATAAAGTCTCAGTACATCACTTCCGGTGATAAGAGCAAGCTGGCTCACGATAAGTATGGTCATAATCCTGATACTGCTTACGTTCAGAGCAAGTGGGTCAAGTCTTATGACAGCGATTTCTCCGATGGTGAGAAGAGCAAGACTATCGACGGTACAGGCGGATGGTACGATGCTGGTGACCACGGTAAGTACGTTGTTAACGGCGGTATCTCTGTATGGACTCTCCAGAACGACTATGAGTTCACCAAGAAGAACGGCACCACCAAGAAGTGGACAAACGGCACTATAGCTATCCCTGAGAACACTGACAAGGCTCCTGATATCCTTGATGAAGCAAGATATGAGCTGGAGTGGATGTTCAAGATGATCGACAGCGACGGATTTGTATATCACAAGCTGCACGACCATAAGTGGACAGGTCTGGCTACCAAGTCTTGGGACTATGATAAGGAAAAGATGGAGAACGGCGAGAAGGGCTGGGGCACAGTTCGTATAGTTAAGCCCGCAACCTATGCAGCTACATTCAACATGATCGCTTGCGCAGCACAGGCAGCACGTCTGTGGAAGGGCATCGATGACAGCTTTGCTCAGGAGTGCCTGAACAACGCTAAGTCCAGCTGGACAGCTATAATGGCTAAGGAGAGCAAGTGGAATGTTAAGCAGGGCGATTCTTCTACTGATTCTTACTTTGCTCCTCTGGATCAGGCTATCGGCGGCGGTGCTTACGGCGATACCTATGTAGTAGACGATGCTTACTGGGCAGCTTGCGAACTCTTCGCAACAACAGGCGATTCTACTTACTATAGCTTCCTCAAGAAGTACAGCAACCCCAACGATAAGTCCGGCAATGATAAGGCATTCAGCCTGACAACTAACCTGGGCGGCGGCGAGAACAACGGTTCATTCAGCTCCTTCAACTGGGGTTGTACATCCGGTCTGGGTACCCTTTCTCTGTACCTGAACTCCGGCAAGCTCTCTTCTTCCGAGCAGAGCGCAATCAAGTCTTCTATCACATCTGCAGCTGATGCTTATGTAACTCAGATGAGCAAGGAAGGCATGGGCATTCCTTACAAGGGTGCAACATTCCAGGATGCTATCAACATCGGCGAAGGTATCGATGTAACAGGTTATGAGTGGGGTTCCAACTCCTTCGTAATCAACAACGCAATGGTACTTGCTTATGCTTATGATGCTTCTAAGAGCTCTAAGTACCTGAACGGTGCTGCTGAAGCTCTGGACTACATCTTCGGACGTAACGGTCTTGGCTTCTCCTATGTTTCCGGCTACGGCGACAAGACTATGGAATGGCCTCACCACAGATTCTGGTCCAATGGTATAGATCCTGACTTCCCGAAGGCTCCTGATGGAGTTCTGTCCGGTGGTCCTGGTGCTGGTATGCAGGATCCTTACATCGGCGGTCTGGGCTACAAGAGAGGCACACTGGCTAACCAGAAGTGCTACGTAGACAGCGCAGAGTCTTGGTCTGTAAACGAAGTTACCATCAACTGGAATGCTCCTCTGGTATGGATGACAACATTCATGATTGATAATGCAGCTGGCGGTTCTACAGGCGGAGACGAGGATAAGATTGATTATCCTAAGAACGTAAAGGCTAACTACAACACTCAGTATCACCAGATCCAGTTCGTTTGGGACAAGGTACAGGGCGCTGACAAGTACGGCATCGCTGTATACCTGGCTGGTAAGTGGAGAGTTCAGACAACTAACATCACCACAAACAGCTATGTAACTCCTAAGAACCTGACTCCCGGCATGAGCTACAAGGTAGCAGTTGCTGCAAGAGTTAACGGTAAGTGGAATACAACTGATCCTATCAAGAACGCTATCACTGTTACTGTTAAGTAATATATAGTTTCACAGAACCTAAAACGGCAGTTTCTTCGGAAACTGCCGTTTTTTACGTAAATACGTGTTTATGCGCTTGACGTATCGAAGTAAATAAGATATAATTATTAAAGCGATGATTCTATGAATATCTTGGAACAGGAGAAAGATCATGAAAAAGATAATGATAATCGAAGACGATACCGTACTGCGCGATGAAGTGGCAACTCTGCTAAATAATTCAGGGTATGATGTTCAGGCTGTAACTGACCTAAGTACTGCACTTGAACAGATGAAGTCCTCGGGGGCTGACCTTATACTGCTGGATATAAACCTCCCCTTTGTGGGCGGCGAGACCCTTTTGCAGGAATTCCGCAAGGTCAGCGATACCCCTGTTATTATGCTGACCAGCAGGAGCACAGAGATAGATGAGGTGCTTTCCATGAGCTTCGGCGCTGATGATTATATCACCAAGCCCTATAACCCGACGATACTTCTGCTGAGGATATCCGCTGTGCTTAAACGCTTTACCAAAACAAGCGGTTCCCAGATGTATCACGATGCCGAGGTCAGCACCGTCAAGGGAAGCATCGACCGTAACGGCAAAGAGCAGGTGCTTACTAAAAACGAGATGATAATTTTTCAGCTGCTGCTTGACAGACAAGGTGAGATAGTCACCCGCGATGACCTTATGACCGCCCTATGGGACAATGACGAGTTCGTCAACGATAACGCCCTCTCCGTAAACATAAGCAGGCTCCGCGGAAAGCTTGCCGACCTTGGCTTTGAAGACGCCATCGAGACCAGAAAGAAACAGGGGTATGTACTGAAATGAGCTTCACCGAATATTTAAAGGACAGACTTTCTGCATACATGATATACCTTTCCGCATTGGTCATAGCGCTGATATTTATGTCAGCTTTCCATATCAGCAGGGAGTGCATCATCATAGTATATGTGATACTCCTTATCGGCGGTGCCTTTTCCGAACTATGGACATTTTTCAGGAAAAAGAGTTTCTATGATAAGCTTACATACTGCCTTGATAATCTTGATAAAAAATATCTTCTGGTAGAAATGACCGAAACTCCGGACTTCTTTGATGGCAGACTCCTATGCGATGTTCTCAGGCAGTCCGACAAAGCGATGTGCGAACACATAGCCGAGTACCGCCGCGAAAATCTTGAATTCCGCGAGTATATCGAGATGTGGGTGCACGAGGTAAAACTCCCCGTGGCAAGTCTTCAGCTGATGTGCCACAACGACGGAAGTACACGTTATTCAGAACAGTTGAAACGCATTGATGATTACATCGAGAACGTGCTTTACTACGCTCGAAGCCGCAACGCTGAAAAGGATTATATCATTAAGTCGGTTTCGCTGAAACGTGTATTCAGCGAGATAGCGATAAAGAATCGCAGTGAACTTCTGGAACGCAATATTTCGCTTTCGGCTGAAGGGCTTGATATCGAAGTAATGACCGATTCAAAGTGGCTGGCATTTATGCTGGGGCAGCTGATGGGCAACAGCATAAAGTACGAAGCAAACGAGATAAAAGTCTATGCAGAGGACTACGATGACAAGACCGTACTGCATTTCCGTGATAACGGCATTGGTATTCCCGAAAGCGACCTGCCATATATTTTTGAAAAGTCATTCACGGGTGAAAACGGAAGAACTCATACCAAGTCAACAGGCATGGGTCTGTATATAGTAAAAATGCTCTGTACGAAGCTTGGACACAGCGTGCAGGCAGATTCGGTGCAGGGGAAATATACCGAGATAACCATAGTTTTCGGCAAGGATAAGCTTCACGATATTCAGCAGTAGAATACATCTCTCCCATATTCCGATCACGGGATATGGGAATATTTATGCCGCCGCTAACATTACAAAACTGTAATGTCAGGTAATATTAAAATATCGACCCGATCACCTTTTTGTGTTATACTTTGATCACAGCAAGGGGAAAGACCCTACGGACAAAAGTAACAAAAGAAGGGATGATATTTTATGGAGAACACAAGAAAAGTAATGGTGATAAGCGCACTGGCAACGATCGTTATGTTTCTGATAGCGGTGATAAACTACTCGCACACAGATGTGTTAGATCCCGCACTTGGCACGATGATAGCTTTCGGTACAGGCATCTACTGTTGCGCTTCACAGAAGTACAAAGAGGAGACCGAAGAGGCAGAGGATGAAGACCCAACATTACAGAATTGTAATGTTGCGTAAGATAGAAATAACGACAGACAGCAGAACGTATGATATAATATAGATACAGTAAGGGGAACGACCCTGAGACATTAAATTGAGCTAAAGCGGAAAGGTCGATAATTATGAAAAAGGTAAAGATCTCGGTAATGATTTGTTTTGCAACGATGATGGCAGTTCTGGCAGGAATGGTAATAAATACTGTTCAGACAGGCAGTTTTGATACTCAGGGAACTACGGTACTTGCAATATGCACCGTAATGTACTGTTCGGCAAAGACAAAGTATGACAAAATGAAAGCTGAGCAGATTTTATAAAGATATCAACATTACAAATCTGTAATGTTGCGTAAGATAGAAATAACGACAGACAGCAGAACATCTGATATAATATAGATACAGTAAAGAAAACCCAACAGAAGAAAGGTGACAGGTATGAAAGAGACAAGAAAAATGCTCATGATGAGCACAGTGCTTATAGCATTTATAATGATATATATCGCAGTACACTGCGTAAAGATAAGAGGATTCGATATCATGAGCATCGCGGCTTTTGGTACTGCTTCACTGGGATATGCTTTTGCGTATCTGGCTTACCTCAATAAAAGAGAAGATCACTGCGAGATATGCAGTCTTAATGAATATCAAAGATAAGGAGAAACAGATAATGGAGAAATTACTGAGGATAGAGAATATCGAAAAATACTACGGCAGCAGATCGAGCCTTACCAAGGCGATAGATGATATATCCATGAGCGTATCAAAGGGCGAATTCGTTGCTATAATGGGAGCATCGGGAAGCGGTAAGACCACACTGCTCAACTGCATTTCCACCATCGACCGTGTTACCGCAGGTCATATCTATCTGGAAGACAGCGATATCACCGAGATAAAGGGCAAGGCGCTGAACAAGTTCAGAAGAGAGAAGCTGGGTTTCATCTTTCAGGATTTTAACCTGCTGGATACCCTGACAGCTTACGAGAATATCGCGCTGGCACTGTCTATACAGAAGAAACCTGTCAAGGAGATAGAAACAGCAGTTAATACAGTTGCAGAACAGCTTGGCATAACCGAGGTACTCTCGAAATACCCTTACCAGATGTCAGGCGGACAGAAACAGCGTGTTGCTTCTGCCCGTGCCATTGTTACTTCTCCTAAACTTGTACTTGCGGACGAACCTACGGGTGCGCTGGATTCAAAGTCGGCAAAGATGCTGCTTGAACGCTTCCGTTATCTGAACACCGAGTGCGGCACCACCATAATGATGGTCACCCACGATAGTTTCACTGCAAGCTATGCGAGCCGTGTGGTATTCATAAAGGACGGCAAGATATTCAACGAGATAAATCGCGGCAGTGATACACGCAAGCAGTTCTTTGATAAGATAATAGATGTAGTAACTCTTCTGGGAGGTGACATGAGCGATGCTCTTTAAGCTCTCGATAAGCAATATCCGCAGAAGTCTGCGGGACTATGCGATATATTTTTTCACGCTGATGATAGGCGTTTCGGTCTTCTACGTTTTCAACGCCATCAGCGGACAGGCTGCCATGATGAAGCTGGACGAAAGCAGCTATGAGATAATTGATCTGCTTTCCACCGTCCTCTCGGGCATAAGCATTTTCGTGGCAGGCGTACTGGGTCTGCTGATAGTTTATGCCAGCCGTTTTCTGATGAAGAGAAGAAAGCGGGAGTTCGCGCTTTATATGACTCTCGGCATGGGCAAGGGCAGTATATCAAGGCTGCTGCTGATAGAGACAGGTATCATCGGTCTGGGTTCACTGGCAGCGGGTCTGCTGGTGGGCATAGGACTTTCTC
>Ga0256405_10008606_pt1 | contig 14509 bp, 26 predicted proteins | sample RumenRJG_02DNA_FD_189096 | JGI IMG/M metagenome (GOLD analysis project Ga0256405, IMG submission 189096) | Bovine rumen microbial communities from Lethbridge, Alberta, Canada - RJG_02 | ecosystem: Host-associated > Mammals > Digestive system > Stomach > Rumen | place: Canada: Alberta...
GAACGAGTTATGGAAATAGTTGATCTGTTGGAATATAGCGAACGGGCACAACTCAAAGAGTGGTTCGAGCAACATGCAGCAACCGAAAAATGCTGCTGGATTGCTATGTACCGCGGCAAGAAGAAACCTGACGGCGTGTGCCTGCCGTACTTGGATGTGGTGGAAGAAGCACTCTGTTTTGGATGGATTGATTCGACGCTCAAACGATTAGGCGACGGAAGGCTTGCACAACGTCTCTCCCCTCGGCAAAAACGGAGTCACTGGACCGAACTGAACAAACAACGCTGTGCCGACTTGGAAGCCCGCGGTCTAATGACCGACCTCGGACGGGCAGCATTACAACGAGCACTATTATGAATCGCAAATCAACGAAAAGGAATAAATTATGGACTATCTACCGCAAAATCCTGCCATATTAGTTTCGAGCATCAATATGCTTTTACGCGATGAGGAATTTGATTCGCTAGAATCGTTGTGCTATAACTTCAATACCGAGCCGGAGAAGATCAAAGCCATCCTCCTCGAAGCCGGTTACGTCTATAGCGAAGAACAGGAACAATTCAGACCCATTGGATATGACAACAATTAAAACAATAGAACTCACTCGCACGTCGCAGAGTTGGGATGGAGCTGCCTTGCCGGACTTCCCAAAAGGCAAACCGGAGTTAACGGTATTGCGTATGACGTTCCCTGTGGGAGCTGTTACCGGTTGGCATCACCATACGGCCGTCAACTACGGCATCGTTGAGCAAGGCGATCTCACTATTGTCTGCCAAGACGGTAACGAACGAACCTTCCATGAAGGCGAAGCGTTGGTGGAAGTGGTAGGTACGATTCATCGTGGAGAGAACCGCGGCTCGAAGCCTGTCATTCTCAATATGTTCTACTTCGCCGAACCCGGACAAGTATTAACCATCCAACATCCGGACGGATACTGCCACCTGCCCAAAGCATTGTTTGACTTCGCACGAAAAGCAAAACAGTTGTAAAAATGTATACCACTATTACCAACCATATAGAACTTGACCGCGAACAGCGGAGCGTACGCAAAGATGGACAAGCGGTTCATCTGACCGGACTTGAGTATGGCTTGCTGGATTTCCTTTCTGCGCACCCGAATCGAATTTGCACACGGCAGATGTTGTTGGATCATGTATGGGGAGACCGTTTTCAGTACGATACAGGCACAATTGACGTGCATCTCAATGCCTTGCGGCGCAAGTTAGGCTGGACGAAGAAAGAACCCATAGAGGCCATTCGTGGCGTTGGATTCGTATTTCATGTAGAGCAGAAGGTGCCACACTATACCATTGACTTACAGACTTTTTTGACCGAATGGTTACGCAGCCGTGAAACGGAGATTAACGCGAAAGGTCTTGTCGCACAAATACGGTTGACGCCCTTTGTGAACGAGATTACGATTGAGCCAAAAGCCTTACAACAACTCTTAGACAGCGTGCTGACTGCCCTACTCCCTTCGGCTCAACCGGGTGTCCTTCGCTTAACATCCCAATTAACTATGCACCATTTCATCCTCTCTTTGGATGTTAACGGAACCATCAATGAGTTGCGCATCCCCATTTATGGTGATTTTTGATTTCTTAAGAAAATCTTAAGTAAAGTTTAAGAAAAAAGCAGTACCTTTGCCGCCGGATTTTGAAACGCAAAGGTATTATGATTAAAAACCATATTGACAAACGATTTCTATACCTCATAGCTGCGGCTATTTGGGGTGTTCCCGGTTTGATGATTGCGCTGAAAGGCATTCGCGCCTATACTGCCATGCCGGCAGATGAGTTATGGTGGCTTTGTTTAATAACGGCGGGTGTCCTGATTAGCTTTATATGGATGTTCCGGCGCATTGTGAACAGGTATTGTAACCTTATAGCGGCATTACCGGACAAAACCACCATCGGGCATACGTTTCCTCTCCGAGGATGGGTATTGATTGTATGTATGTCCGGCCTTGGTATAGCCCTTAAATTTATTCCTTGCATCCCCGCAGAGTTTACCGCATCCTTCTATTCCGGTCTTGGTCCGGCGCTCGTGGTAGCAGGTTGTTTGTTTGTGAAAAAGTACATGACACGATGCGAATAAGGATATTATTTATATATATTTTTTTCGCGTGCGTGGCATGTGCGCAAGTCAGTGAAGGCATCGTAAAAAAATAAAGTCTATCAGGGTTTCTCCGGTGGTATGATGCTGCATACCGGCTATTTGTTTGGTCAGGACAATAACGCACCCAAAACGGCAGACGGTCGGTTGTGCTCTCCGCAAGGGGCACTATTCGGCATCGGAGGCGCTTTGCGTGTGCATTTGTGGAAACATCTGCGCACGGGTTTTGAAGGCTTCGTGAGCACGATGCCAAGTGCCATGACCGATTGCCATGATGTTCTCAAAAACGGCAGTTATGTACGCGTCGGTTGTGGGGGCGTACTGGCGGATTGTTGTTGGCGATTGGACAAAGCATGGCCGTATATCGGCGGAGTAATAGGCGGCGGGTCCATGAAAGGGCTCTATATTCTCGAAGGCGATCAGAACAGCTGGACACAGGATGCCAACAGCACCTTCCACAAGCAATCCTTCTTCTACGTCACACCCTATGTCGGCTGCGATTATTGCTTGACGCGCAAAGTGCATATCACCTTCCGATTGGATTGGATGTTGGCTTTCCATAAGAGCGAACTATGTATGCCCACCGGACCACGCCTCTATTTCGGCTTTATGATGTGTCACTAACATTTTAACAATTTAACAGTTTAACGATTTAACAATGCATATTGAAGGAATTCTTTTGGGCGCAGGCGCGTTCCTGTGTATCGGACTTTTTCATCCGCTGGTCATCAAAGCGGAGTACTATTTCGGTGTCAAGTCCTGGTGGGCGTTTCTCATTGTAGGGATACTTGGCTTGATAGGTTCATTGTTTGTGAATAACACGTATATCTCCATCTTCCTGGGCATCTTTGCCTTCTCTTCCTTCTGGAGCATTGGCGAGGTATTCAAACAACGCGAGCGTGTCCGCAAAGGTTGGTTTCCGATGAATCCAAAACGCAAAAATGAGTACTAATTTTCGTGCAAAAACAAAAAAATCCCGTATATTCTTGCGTATATGGGATTTTTTTTGTACCTTTGCACGCAAAACGTGCAATGACTTATGAAACAGATCGACACAACAAATATGTGCAGCCATTTGCAGCGGAAGTTGTTTGAAGGTGAGTACCGCGCCATCCGCGAGCAGATAGAGTCCGACCCGACGTTGACGGCTGTCGTTCGTTCGCGGCAGTTGCATATCTACCGCGACGGCAAAAAGATATTAGTATTGGCGGGCAAGTCTGCGCCGAAAATCATTCGAGAAGATAGACTGAACGAGTTATGGAAATAGTTGATCTGTTGGAATATAGCGAACGGGCACAACTCAAAGAGTGGTTCGAGCAACATGCAGCAACCGAAAAATGCTGCTGGATTGCTATGTACCGCGGCAAGAAGAAACTTGACGGCGTGTGCCTGCCGTACTTGGATGTGGTGGAAGAAGCACTCTGTTTCGGCTGGATCGACTCTACGCTCAAACGTTTAGATGACGGTCGTTTGGCACAACGTCTCTCCCCACGGCAGAAACGGAGTCACTGGACCGAACTGAACAAACAACGCTGTGCCGACTTGGAAGCCCGCGGTCTGATGACCGACCTCGGACGTGCCGCACTACAAAAAGCAAAATAGAAGCACAAAGTCGATAGAACATGAGAAAATCCGTTACATTATTGTTTTTACTATGGGCATATTCGCTAATAGGAGCCGTGCCCGGATATGTCAATCCGATTCTTCCGTACGACTATTCTGACCCGGATGTGATACGCGTCGGTGAAACGTACCTCATGACTTCGTCCTCGTTCAATAATGTTCCCGGCTTGCAAATACTGGCATCTCAAGATCTCGTGCATTGGCAGATAGTGGACGCAGCGATCCCTTATAGACTTCCCGGGTACCAAGAGAACGATAAGGTCTTGGGGAATTTCGTGTGGGCGCCGTCCATACGGGAACACAACGGGCAACTGTATATCTTCTATGGTGACCCGGATCGCGGCATTTACTGTATTCGAGGCCGACTGCACGCATGGGAAGAACCCGTTCTCGTTATGCCGGGCAAAGGGCTGATAGACCCTTGCCCCTTATGGGACGAAGACGGACGCGTGTGGTTGGTGCATGCCTTGGCAGGAAGCCGCGCAGGGTTGAAAAGCGTGCTGCTGATGGCCGAACTGAATGAAGACGCGATGAGTGTCAAAACGCCAAGTCGTATCATCTTTGACGGTCACGCAGAACATCCTACTTGCGAAGGGCCGAAACTGTACAAACGGAACGGATACTATTATATCATGCACCCGGCCGGAGGTGTTTCTACCGGCTGGCAAGTAGTACAACGAAGTAAGCATATCTACGGCCCGTACGAACTTCGAATAACTTTGTCGCAAGGCAACACGGCTATTAACGGTCCCCATCAGGGAGGCTGGGTAGAGACGCCGGAGGGAGAGAACTGGTTCGTGCATTTTCAAGATGTGGGCGTAGCCGGTCGCATCGTGCATCTGCAACCCATGCAGTGGGTAGATGATTGGCCTGTGATGGGTAAGGATGGGGAACCTGTCTCGTCCATCGGTAGCCTCAAGCAGGACGAAAAGACGTATGACAATTTCTTCCGACGTGATGAGTTTGATCAACCGGAGTTAGCACTCGATTGGCAATGGGCAGGAGGGTATATCGATCCCAAATGGTACTTCTGCGATGCGGCGAATAGCCTGATGCGGCTCTATAGTGCGGAAGCGAACGACGAACTGGCGCCGAACATGTTATTGCAAAAGATCCCTTCTGTGGCGTTTACTGCTACAGCTCGTGTCCGTTTCCATCCTTGTCCTGACAAGAAAATGGCAGGTATGGAACATGCAGGAATGATTGTTTTTGGACGCAAGGTATTCACTCTTTCATCTTCCGTTTCCAATGAATGGACGTATCTCCGCCTTACGATGAACGAACATCAGCAAGGACAGTTCTATACCTCTTCAGACGGTCAACAATGGACCAAATCCGGTGACCTCTTCCAAGCGGAAAAAGGATACTGGACCGGAGCACAAATAGGTCTCTTCTGCACACGAAACAAATCCATCAACGATGCCGGTTGGCTCGATGTCGACTGGTTTGAAATAAGGTAAACCGACCCATTGGTTACGATGGCAGGTAAGTCTGCACCGAAAATCATCCAAGACGACAAACTGAATGAGTTATTATGATAGACCAGATTATTGATTACAATCGCTCCTTCGTGGCGCAGAAAGGCTACGAACAGTACATCACCGACAAGTACCCCGATAAAAAACTGGCGGTACTCACCTGTATGGACACCCGTCTGACCGAACTCCTTCCGGCAGCGCTCGGTCTCAAGAACGGAGATGCCAAGATCATCAAGAACGCAGGCGGACTCATCATCACGCCTTTCGACTCCGCCATGCGCAGCCTCATCGTGGCGATCTACGAACTCGGCGTCCAAGAAATCATGGTGGTCGCCCATTCCCAATGCGGTGCATGCCACATGAGTTATGCGCATTTTCACCACGTCATGAAAGCACGCGGCATCAAGGACGAGACGCTCGACACCATCCGGGAATGCGGCATCGATCTCAACCACTGGCTCGAAGGATTCCGCGATACCGAGACCTCGGTGCGCAAAACCGTCAAAACAATCCAGACCCATCCCCTCATCCCGAAAGACATCACCGTCCGAGGCTTTATCATCGATTCCGTAACAGGCGCATTGCAGGAAATAGAATAGCACTTACTCTTTGTGCTGCCGAAAATCATTCGGCGTGACACCGGTATGGCGTTTGAAGAAGCGGCAGAAAGAAGGTGAATCGGCATAACCGAGGTGGTCGCTTATCTGCTGGACAGACAAGTCCGGTCGAGAAGAAAGCAGATTCTTCGCCTGAATAGCCAAATACTGCTCAATGTAATCGCTGGCAGAAAGACCTATTACTTCCTTGATTATCACCGAGAAATGACGCGTTGTAAGATGCGCATTTTCTGCATAAAAAGCCACCTCATGCTGCTCGCGATAGTGGATTGCCACCTGGTTACAGAAGACGTTAAAGATAGAACGATTGCGGTCAATAGGCTTCGCATCTTGATCCATATCACGGCGACACGCATCCAACATATCCGTCATGATATCGGTCTGCGCCAAGAGCATGTCGTGACGGTGTGGATAGCGGGAAACAGGCGTCTCGCTAATAATTTCCAATAATTCCACCGCCTTCATGTACTGCGCCATTTCCTCATCCGTCAGCAGGCAAGCAGGGAGTTTGTGAAACTTATTACGGTCATGTGTCATCCGCCTCTGGGTCATCTCCTGCTCAAAAGCAAGGGAGTGCATAATGATGGTAGTGGAATAATCCGGGCTGCGCTCGATGGGAGATATGATATGATTCGGAAGAACCATCGCTACTTCGTTCGGACGAAAGACCACTTCCTGCATGTCGTATAAGGCGCGCGAAGAACCGGAATGGCAGATGAGCAGGGTCAGATACGGAGAGATGATATGCTTGTCCCGCTCTGGAAAACCATGCACATTGCGAATGACCGCTACTTCTTTTTTCTCAAGCGTACGAAACGCCTCTTCAAAAACACGTCCTGAATCCATAAATCATCATTTTGGGTACAAAAGTACTGCTTTTTTGGGATATATGCAAGTGTTTTAGCATAAAAATCGTACTTTTGGTTAATTATTTCCCATAAATGGGTAATGCGTATGTGCGCGAAAAGCAGTAATTTTGCAGCAATTTTTAATCTCTAAAAAAAGGAGGAACTTATGAGAAAGATTGGAATGGTAATGGCTTTGCTTGTGAGCGCTGTGATGGCGCAGGCAGGTGAGTACGCCTATCTGGTGTTTGTGAACCAGAACAATGACACCACCGCCTTGTCGGTAACGGACATGACGCTGAAGGTGCAAGAAAACAGCCTGACGGTGACGAATGCCGCAGGCACAGTGAATTTCACGTTAACGGATTTGCAGTTCATGCAGTTCATGACGGAAGACGGTCAAATGGCCATGAGTATTGACAATGTGCTCGATGCCAACGCACCGATAGACGTCTATACGATCTTGGGTGTCAAGGTAGGTCATTTCAACAGCCTGCTCGAAGCGGCAGGAGTGCTCAATAAGGGCAGCTACGTGATTACAAATGGTAAAAACGCTCAAACGATTATACTGCAATGAGAAAGATAGGATTAGTGATTAGCGGATTAGCGGTTAGTGGTCTGCTATGTGCGCAAACATTGAACGTACAGGTGGGAAATGTCTTGTATCAATTCCCAGCAGTGCAGACAGCACAAATGCCGTATGACAACGGAGAGAGTTTGACGATCATGGGCAAGACCTTCGCACTCAGCGAGATAGATAGCATGTATATCGATGAGACAGCCGTAACGGACAATGCGGTAGCAGTGGATTTTGCCGATGCGAGTGCAGCGATCACCGTAGCAGGAAACATCGCCAAGGACTTGACCATTGCCTACAGCGGTGCGCACGTGAGCATCATCCAGAGTGCCGACGTGGCAGAGGAGATCACTTATACGCTCTCCGGTGCTTCGTCCGACGGCGGGTTCTATAACGAAGGAGAGTTCAAAGCAACCGTCGAGTTGAATAACCTCAACTTAACCAACGTATCGGCTACCTATTCGGGTGCGGCCGTGCATATCCAGAACAGCAAACGCATCAAAATCAAACCGCTTACCGGTACGACCAACACGCTGGTCGATGCCGCAAGTGGTAAGCAGAAAGGCTGTCTGTATGTCAAAGGACACGTCGAGTTTGCGCAGAAAGGTACGCTCAACATCACCGGAAACGTGAAACACGGTATCAAGACCGGTGAGTATTTCCAGATCAAGAACTCCACCATCAACATCCTCTCGTCCGTAGGCGACGGAATCAACTGCGGGCAGTTCTTCTTGATGGAGAGCGGCAAGATCACCATGACCAACGTAGGTGACGACGGTCTGCAATGCGACCTCGAAGATCCGGATACGGGTTCGACGGGTATCACTACCGACCATGAAGATGAGGACTCCGGAAACGTCTATATCTCCGGCGGTACGTTCAGCGCTGCTGTGACGGCCGATGCCTGCTTCTCTGTTTGTAACTCCTGGATAAATCCGTCGATCTTTGCTTTGGTCACATGCTGCATCACGACTATATGTGCCAACTCGCCGCCAAAGTGCTCGTCATAACCTAACGCCAGGTTATACTTGCTGCAGATCTCTTTTGACGGACGTTTGAAGAACACCGTGTTGCTGTACTCATTTCGCCAGCACGGCCAACCGATCTTCGTCAACTCCTGCTGCAGGTATGCCGTACATTCGATCATCCCGTTTGCCTGCTCCGACCACTTGTCATACCCCATTTTCTGGATCAGCCACCAGAACTTAAGCGGTTGCACGGCGTCACGCGAACAACTGATCATCTTCATATTGCTGTTCAGATAGGTCACGTTGAAGTTGTTCTGGTTGTCATACACCTTGCGGGTACATAAAAACAAACCGGACGGCGAATCGATTCCGAAGAACTTATGTCCGCTGATAGCGATTGACTCGAAATGCTGTTCCTTGCTGCTCACCATCTTCCGGTACTCCGTGAACGGCAGGTAGCCGCCGAAGAGCGCTGCGTCCACATGACGATAAATCGCCATCTCGGGATGCTTGTCCAGTACCTCGTTCAGTGCTTTCATGTCATCGATAGCGCCTTTGAAAGTCGAGCCCATGGCATACACCATCAACGCCGGTTTGGTCGTGTCTAAGGCATTCTCCAACTCTTCCGGAATCATCCGTCCCATCGGGTCGCTCTTGATCAGCTTTACCTCCAGGTTCTGCAGGTCGCACAGACGCATGTTCGAGTAATGCGCCTCGTCGCTCACGTAAACAATCGGTAACTTGCCCGTCTTGTTATACAGGTCGTTCGCACCGAAATAGATACCGTGGTTATTGCCGTCCGTACCGCTATGCGTCACGATACCCCATACATCGTCCTTGTCAAAACCGTATAAGGGCGTGAAGAACTCAATCACCTCTTTCTCAAACGCCTGCGTGGACATGTTCCACGGATCGTCCGTCATGGGGTCTCCGGCATTGTTCAGGTTCACCTTGTCCATACCCGTACTTACGTACCACTCGTAGAAATCCTGCAATGGGGACTCCTGGTTCGCCGGATAACCGAAAAAGGTCTGCTGACCTGTCTTCCAGATCTCCGTCCACTCGTCGAGTTTTTGGAAACCCGAACTTTTTTGCCCTCCGGCACCCTGCGAGCACCCGAACAAAGTAAGTGCGGATACTACTAAAAGGAAGAACTTTTTCATGTTGTATCGATTATTTATCTTTGCGACTGCAAAGGTACGACTTTTTTATGACATATGCAAGAAAAAGTGCCCCAAAGAGCACTTTTTCCTTCATTCGACCATTCGCCGTTAGCCATTCGCCATTAGCCGTTAGCGAGGCTCTCGTCGTACTGGTCACCGCAGATCTTCCAGTAGTAAGCCTTGAGGGTCTTCTTACCGCCTGCCGTGTCCTTTTGATCCAGGAAGGCTGCCTGGTCGGCTGCGATCTTGGTGAGGTCGCCTTTACGCTGTTTCACCATCGCGGCTACGGTGCTGAAACGCAGACGTGCTGCTGCCTCATCCGCCGTGATCGGGGTGGTACGAACGGTTTTCTTGCGGAGGTAGAGACGGTTGCATTGGTTGTTCTCCGTCGGTGCTACGCGGTGGGTGCCAAGCAGCATTTTCTCGCAACTGTGTTGGGGATTCGATCCCGGTTTGCTCAATGCGCCGGACACAGAATCAATACCGGCGCTCCAATTTACTTTTGCCATAGTGAGTAAGTGTTAAAACGTTAAACTGTTAAAACGTTAAACTGTTAAAATGTTAAATTGTTAGTCCATTCTTTAGACAGGGGGACACATTACCTGTTTTTAGCCGTTGAGGGCTTGGTCGTACGCTTCGGCTTCCAGAGACCAGAGGTAGGAACGCATGGTCTTTTTGCCGTTAGCACTGTCCTTTTGCAGGTTGAAAGCTGCGAGGTCATCGGCTTGCTTGCTCTGGTCGTGCAGACGCGTGTTTACTGCTGCCGAGACAGCTGCAAACTTGGTGCGGATTCCGGTTTCCTTAGCCGTTACGGGCGTGGTGCGGGTAATGGAGTTGAGGTCGCGGATGTAAACGCGAGAGCAATCAGGCGAGGTGGTTGGTGCTTTACGGTGGGTAGCCAACACCATCTTTTGGTCTGCCGCGTGCGGGGACTTCTTGTCGATCTTGTTCAGAGCGCCAGAGACGGTCTCAAACATCGGGGCATAGGTAGCTTTTGCCATAGAGTTTGTGTTTTTATGGTTAGTACATATGGCGCATAAATACGCCATTCATAGACGCTATCTTTGAATAGGCGCGTCCTTTACCTATTTTTTCTTGTGCTTCTCGATGTGGTAGAAGCCAAGGGTGAGGATCTTGATGATGATCTCAAAGAGGACTTTCTTCCAGTCTTTTGATTCGTTTTCAGTTTCTTGTTTCATTGCGGTAATAGTTAATGTTGTTACAGATTTCAAGGCGGGTCTCGTCTGAGGCGGTTTGCTCGGAAAGCCAGCGAGCGGTGAGAGATTGCTCCATGCTGGCGGAGATAAGGATACAGCCTTTACTGTGCTCAGGTAGAGAGCCGCGGTGGAATCGTATGCCGGAACGTCCGGGTACTTGGATGAGGATAGGCAGCAGGCGTTTGAAACGCGGTGACTGCGTGACTTGCACTTTGTAAATGAGTGCAGGGATGAGGTAGTCGGCATTCTCGAGTGTGTCGCAGATGGGGTGGAGACGCTCGACGAGTTCGCCGGTACGCTTGTTGATGTAATGCGAGACGCGGTATAGTTTGCCGTGGACAGCCTTGTCATCAGGCATTGCGCGAATTAATTTATAGTACATAGTCACGAACGTTTTTTGTAGACGTAATCGATGCCGAAGAGTGCACCGGCGAAGGTGGCTGTTTCACCAAAGGCTACGAGGAGGGTCTCGTGGATCTGGCCTTGCGGGTCGATAAAGACGCCACAAAAGAGGAGGATGAGGCCGCCTATACTCAAAACGGTTGCGGCGATGAGTTGTAAATCGAGTTTCATAATTTTGTTGTTTTAAAAATAAAACAAAAGGGCGCAATACTTTTTGGTTTTTTCCAAAAATTTTGTGCAAATATGCCCACATTTTTGGCGGTTTTGCAAATTTTTTTCCAAAAAGTTTTCCAACTCATCACCACGCGTAGCGTAGAAAGGCGGTGATATTGTCGTCAGTGACAGGTTGTCCGAAGCATTCGATCAGGATGAGCAGATGCTTGATTGGGATGACTTGTCCGGCTCTGCGATTGAGCCGATCGTGTATTTCGTGTGTGGTCATAGAGTTCCTTTCTTTTTTGAGCGTTCAACGATTTCGAGGTTGTATAAGGTCGCTATCTCCCGAAGATGGACCGAGATTGCATCGGGATTGAGTCGGTTATGAATCGGCTTGTAGAAAGCGAAGATTTTGCCGTTTCGTGTTCGAAAGATGAAGTCATCTATTCGTCCTCTCAATGCACGCAAGTTGCCGTCAACTGATCTAAGTTGGAAGGCGGTTTTACTATACTTCGGCATGGGAATCTCCTTTCTTAAATTCGGCTTTGACTTCTGCCCAGATGAGTTTGCGAGGACGCTTGTCGCCATTAGCCATGCGGCGGGTTACTTCTTGCGCCATGAGAGTAAAGGACGAGCGTGCGGCTACTTCACCTTCGGTAGGTTTGGAGCGACGTGGTTTGTCTTCGCGGATGTAGATCTTCTGTTTTCCGTTACGAACTTGCGCTACGACGCGCTTGGTGATGACACCTTTGGAGGTGTGGATAGTGGTTTTTGATAATGTGCCGGAGACATTCGCTATACCGGCGGGAAATAAACAATCTGCCATAATGGTGTTAATTAAATGGTTTGTAATCAGTCATTTCAAAGGCTTCAATATCGAGCTTAGAATAGACGCCGTACAGGTCTTTGTATTTGGCGATGAAGAGTTTGGTGTTGGTCGGCAGGTCGCACTTAGCTCCATTATAGTTGAATGGTCGCGGGTTGCAATGCGAGATGGCGAAATACGGATTCTCTTCAATTTCTATTCGCTGCTCCCGCTGCCAGACGAAGGTGGCGTATATCTGCCGCTGTTTGCTGAGCGGGAAGCTGCTCCATAGACGTTTGCAGGCTTCTAGTCGGTCTGCGTAACGTTCGGAAGGTTCGAGAAAAGCCCAAATGACATCAAAAGAATTTTTCTCCATAAAATCTCTTTTAATCTCCCCCAACCCTACTATAGCGGTAGAGGAAGGGGGGATTTCTTTTTAATTTTCTTTTATCGACCTTTTCTTTTATGCTATTTTCTTTTTTCGTGCAAAGCACTCAAACGATCTGCTTCGCCGTATGCTTTTAGTCGATGCACTTAACGGTGATGTCGTCACGTTCGGGGGTAATCTTCGGGTGCAAAGCAGGGAAGGCGTCCATGATGGCTTTCATGGCCTTGGTGAGGATGGAAGATTGCTTCTTGTGCTCCTTCTGATCGAGTGCTTTCTTGCGATACTCGGCAGCATCTTTGGAGTTGTACTTCTTCGGATCGCCGATGAGGTCGTAGAACACATCTCGCTGACCTTCGTAGGTGTGACCTTCGTGGGTGAACTCACCGGATGTGATACCCTGCTTCGCCATCTCCTCTTTGGCGAGGGCTTTGGCAGCGGGTGTAAGGGTTTTGATACGTTCTTCTGCGGACGCGATGAGTTGGCGAAGTGCGCGGGTTTCGACGAGAGCGTCGGCAGTATTCAGGTTAACATCATTTGCCTCAATGAGGGCTTGTCTTAAATCAATTGCTTTCATAATAAAATGGGTTTTAAAGTGTCGGATGCTATCCGACGGTAATTAACAATGTTTACCTTTGAATTGTCATTCAAAGCAGGGAACGAACTAATGATTGGTCCAAAATGCCCCAAAATGTTCCAAAAAAGGAACAGGCTGGAGTGAAAAGGACTAAGCTGAGTCAGATTTCCATGTGGTGGGTCATGTCCCATTCGTTTTTGTCGAAGGTGGGATCCGGTTTGGGGAACTTGGACCACATGGTTTTGAACTCGTCGAAGGGCATGTCGAACCAGCGGAGGTAGTCTTCAGCGGTGAAGGTCTGCCAGTGCGGTAGGACGGTGAAGTACGATTCGAGGAGCCGGAACATGTCGAACCACTTGTCCATCTGCGTGCCGGTGTACGAGGCGGGATTGATGCCTTTGGCACGGAGGACTTGGAGGACATGGAAGGAACGCCATCGGTTCTCGTCGGGGTGTACCCATTCGAGGTTTTCGAGCGAGAAATCCATGACATCGCCGTTCTTGTGGTCTCCTTCGGCCGCTTTGCCGTCCGGGAAGACGGGTCTTGGTCCGCGGAAAGTGGTTAGGATGACGAGGTGGACAGCGACATGTCCGAAGTTACGCAGTTGCGGATAGGAGCATCCTCGTTTGCCGTTATGGCAGTGCATGCCGGGCGTGCGTGAACAGAGCGAGATAGCTTCGAAGATCTGTCCGAGTTTGCCTCGGTTGATGGTGAAGAGTTGTTTGTGCTCGTTCGCGTACAGGGGGCAATGGCAACTGCGATGAGGCGGGAGGAAATCATCTTGGACTCGTGTGAGTCGCAGTCGTCCTCCGTCTGCCGTGTAGGCGATGAGGATGCCGGGATCGATGAGGTCGTGGCAGAACTCAACGATTTGGACTTTAGGACGGTTAGATCGCATAGCAGTTCGGGATTTGGGTGCCGAAGAGACAGGCAAAGATGAAACATAGGAACGCGATGATCGCGAGGACGATGACATACTGATAGCAAGTCCAGCCGAGAGGGAACTTGGACTGCATCAGTTCAAGAAAGCCGTAGAGGGAGAGTGCTCCCAGAACGAGGAACAAGGTGATAAACACCGAACTTAAAAATGTGTAGACCATTTTAATAAAGTTTTAAAAGTTACTAAAATGGCCGGGCCCAGCCGTTAGCTGTGATTCGAATTCGAGTGCAAAGGTATAAGAAAAAATGCAGCCACGAAAATGTTGACTGCATTTTGGTAATGAATGGTACTAAAGTGTGTTATTTTGGTACTAATCAGTGATTTTAGTTGGTACTAATTGGTACTGCGTTTGTTGCGGTACTTGGTGAAGTTCCGCTGTTTGAACGGGAGGTGGTAGTGATCGTCGAGAAGATGGTACAGTTCGGACGATTGGAGATTGGTTGTGTCAAGATCGCCAAGGGCTTCGTTGGTGCGGATAGCCTTGATGAGGGAAGGCGCATGGATGGACGCGAGGCGGAGTTCGTCTTCGACGGATTGGGCACGTCCTTCGGCGTAGGCTTGGGGTGTGATACGGGAGAAGAGGTGGGTGTCGGAATGGCATTCCGACGCAACGGAAGAAGAATCTTTCTCCGTGCGGGACG
>Ga0256405_10008607_pt1 | contig 14509 bp, 14 predicted proteins | sample RumenRJG_02DNA_FD_189096 | JGI IMG/M metagenome (GOLD analysis project Ga0256405, IMG submission 189096) | Bovine rumen microbial communities from Lethbridge, Alberta, Canada - RJG_02 | ecosystem: Host-associated > Mammals > Digestive system > Stomach > Rumen | place: Canada: Alberta...
TTAAAGCAATTACTCTGTCTTTAATCATGTCAGAGTTTGTTGTTAATAAACCACCGTCGCCCATTGCACCTAAATTTTTAGTAGGATAGAAACTGAAGCATCCTATATCACCAATAGAACCTACCATTTTACCTTTGTATAAAGCACCGATAGCTTGGCAAGCATCTTCAATTACATATAAGTTATGGCGTTTTGCAATGTCTAAAATCATGTCCATATCAGCAGGTTGACCGTATAAATGAACAGGTATAATAGCTTTTGTTTTTGGTGTGATTGCGTTTTCAATTTTTGCCGGGTCAATATTGAATGTATCTGCATTAATATCAACAAATACCGGTTTTGCACCTACAATACCAATTGCTTCTGCTGTTGCTACAAATGTAAATGCTGTTGAAATAACTTCATCACCCGCACCTATATCTAATGCTCTTAGTGCCAAATGCAGTGCATCTGTACCTGAGTTTAAACATACAGTGTGTTTTACACCGATAAAATCAGCTAATTCTTGTTCTAAGGCTTTATTGTGTTTGCCCAAAATATATTGACCTGAGCGAAGTACTTCTAACACTTCTTTTTCAACTTCTTCACCAATAGTTGCATACTGTCTTTTTGAATCTAAAATAGGTATCATTTTAATCTCCTTTATTATGTCCTTATTATAAGTTTAACACAATATCAGAGTACCTTTATATAAACTTAATAATACCTTTTTAACAAAAATTTTTTACAGCTTTTCATAAATTTTATTACGTCTTGTGCTTTTAAAACGGTTTCATAATCTTTTTGCGAAATTAATCCATGTAGACAAGCTATAAATACAGCATTTGCCCTATTCTGAGCTTTTAATTTTTGATATATAGCTTCTAATTGCTTTTTGACAGTCGATAGAGTAACTTTGAATAACATTGCTATTTGATTATTTTCAAATCCTAAAGCTACAAGAATAAGTATTTCAAGTTCTCGTCTGCTTAAAATTTTGTTTTCATTTTCTAAAATTAAACTTTTGGGTAAAATTTCATAGTTCCTCATGGCTAATATTCTAGGATAATTTTGTTTTCTTTTGTATTGGACAAATGACCATTTTTTTATATATAATTTGTTTATGAAAAAATTTTTTCTAAAATCAATGGGTTGTAAATCAAATCAGTTTGAGGGCGCTCTTATAGAAGAAAGGCTTGTAAACTCTGGTTTTGAGAAAGTTTCTGATATAAAAAATGCTGATTTGTATATTTTAAATTCTTGTTCTGTAACCCACAAGTCTGACAACGAAGCATTGTATTTGCTACGTAACGCAAAACATATTAATCCGTTAATAAAAACGCTTATTACAGGTTGTGTTGCACAAACTGAAAAAGAAAATTTACTGAAAAATGATTTTATTGATTTTGTTTTAGGAAACAATGAAAAATTTGATATTGTCGAGTTTTTATCTGATGATGAAAAAATAAATGTCGGCGACATTATGAATTTGAGTGAGTTTAACAAGGTTGTTTTACTTGATACAACTAAAACAAGAGCAAGTTTAAAAATTCAGGATGGCTGTGATAATCGTTGTGCTTACTGTATAATACCTTTTGCAAGAGGTAAATCACGCTCTGCGGACAGCAAATTCATTATTGAGCAGATTAATTCTTTTGAACAACACGGATTTAAAGAAGTTATATTTACTGGTATTCACATTGGTCAATGGGGAAAGGAAAACGGACAAACAATTTTGGATTTATTGAAACAAGTAGAAGAAAATACAAATCTAAGGTATCGTCTTGGCTCACTTAATCCGCTTGAAATTACAGATGAATTATTAGAGTTTTTAGCAAAATCAGAACAATTTTGCCCGCATTTTCATCTTTCACTTCAATCCGCCTGCAACAGAACTTTAGAGAGAATGAATAGGTTTTATAAAGTTGAAGATTACTTAAAACAGATTGAAAAAATAAATTCAATGTTTAATCTTCCGTTTTTAGGCAGTGATATTATTGCAGGTTTTGTCGGTGAAACGGAAGAAGATTTTGAAATTACGGTTAAAAATCTTAAAAAATCAGGTTTAAGCGCAATTCATACCTTCCCTTATTCAATAAGAAAAGGTACACAAGCAGAAAAAATGGAAGGTCATTTATCTGATAGTGTAAAGGAGCAAAGAGCAGATATAATAAAGAAAATTTCTGCGCAAAAAACACAGGAATTTTTAAATAAAAATATTGGAACAATGCATAATGCAATAATAGAAAAGCATCTGGACAAAAATACAGGCATGCTGAAAAGTATGACTGAAAATTATATAACGGTTATTTTAAATTCAAGCGACAAAAACCTAATAAACACGATGCAAAAAGTAAAAATTACCGAAATAAAAGACGGCAAAGTTTTTGGTGTTCTCGGTTAAAAGCTTTGTCATTTAGCATGAGCAATAGAGAATAGCGGTATCTTTTTAAAAATTAAGCAGTTAGGTCGTTTAATTAAGATACTATGGCACTGAGGCACTAAGAAAAATTCAACAAAAAAAAACCGCCAATGGCGGTTAAAAATTTGTGTATAGGACTGTGCCGAACAAAACGATTGAGTATCGTTTTGTGAGAGGGGAAATAAGGAACTTTTTTTGCTTTTCTGGGCAAAAAAAAACCGCTCGTAAGCGGTTGAAAATTTGTGTATAGGACTGTGCCGAACAAAACGATTGAGTATCGTTTTGTGAGAGGGGAAATAAGGAACTTTTTTTGCTTTTCTGAGCAAAAAAAAACCGCTCGTAAGCGGTTGAAAATTTGTGTATAGGACTGTGCCGAACAAAACGATTGAGTATCGTTTTGTGAGAGGGGAAATAAGGAACTTTTTTTGCTTTTCTGAGCAAAAAAAAACCGCTCGTAAGCGGTTGAAAATTTGTGTATAGGGAAGGAAATAAGGAAATTTAATAAACACTACATTATTCGTGTCGATACGAATAACATGTTCTTAATTCTTTTTTCATGAAACAAATAATATTAATCATGGCATTATTCATTTTCATACTATGGCATACATAAAACACACATCCATTGTATTTTGTTTTATCTATCACCCACATTATATACATCGACATGCCTTGTGAAATTCTTTAGCTTTTTATTTTGTTTTGTAATATTTCGTTACAATACATGGCTCAAATCATGTAATAATTTAATTTTACAAAATAAGAAAAACGGACAAGAAGTTTACTTCTTGTCCGTTTTTTATATTCTCTACTCTTTATTAAGCAACTAAATTCAATTTCTTTTCTTGAGCTGCTTCTTTTTCTTTCAATTTCAAATATCTTTCGCATTGTTTAGTTTTATTGTAACCTAACATAATGCCTAAAATAAAGTCTTTTTCAGGTGATAATTTACTCAATGTTGTGCTTCCAAAAGTTTTTACAACATCTACACAAGGTTTATCTCCAAAAAATACATTTAAGTTTCTTCCGCCTGGAGCTTCTTGTAAATGGTAATTTAATTTATCACGTTGCAAACGTTTTTCAATTGCTGCTTTATCTTCAACTTGCATTGTTTGCAATACCAACGGACGAATGCCGTGTTTGTAACCGTAAATTTGTTCATTTAATACTGCAAATTTGTTGTCTTTGTACTGTTGTGTTGTGATTGGGGTAACTGATACCATATTTCCTTCTCCTATAAAAATGTTAGTCTGACCATACAAAATTTGTAAAAATTTTTTTTGCTACATGACTTTTTCAGTTTTTACATTTGTTTACAAATAAAAAATTGTATCATTTTGTAAATACACATAGCAAAAAAATTTTTCACAAATATTATATAAGCACAAGGAAAAATTAAATGAATATTCAACCAATTAGCGCAAATCCAGTTTCAGTAATCAGAAAACCAAAAACACAACCCCAAACAAATCAAGGATACTCTACAGTACCTTTAAAACAAGATACATTTGAACCTCAAAAGAAAGAGTTTAATCTTGAGGATTCTTTGAATACGCTATCTAAAATTAAGGATAAGAACGGAAAAGATAAATTCCACAAAGGTCAATTAGCGACTTTAGAATACTATTTGCAGGAAGAACCTAAAAAATGGGATTCGGTGTATAAATTGGCAAAAAATCCTGATATGAAACCTGATTTTGTGTATTTAATGGCATCAAAACCGTTGGAACACTTAAACACATTGGTTGAAATTTCAGAAACTAAAAATTCAAAAGGTGAAAACAAATATTCAGGTAAAGAAATGATGAATTTCAACGATAACCTGACATTTGAACAACTTACAGAAGCAAAACCGCTTACAAGAACTTCTTTAAGCGCAAAAAATATTGTTTTATTGGCTCAAACACCTAAAATTCCTGCTGCACAAAAGATAGCAGATAAAGTGCTTGAAATGGAAAAAACGGTAGGTAATAAGCTTCAAGCCGTTGAATTTACAAAAGACAAATACGAAAAAGACGCTTATGTTATAACAGCAAAAACAAATGAAAACGTAACAAAAAAAGAATTATTAAATAAAAACTTAGACCGCAATGCAATTGAAGAAACAACTTCGTATTCAAATAAAAACGGCAAAAGTTATGTAATTAAAAAGACTGTTGATTACAGAAACAACACAACTTCAAAAGTCCGTTACAGAGAAGATGCAGTAGTTGGTCGTCCTGTTTTTGAAAATGAGGTTAGAATTGTCAAAGACAAAAACAATAAAGTTAAACACTATGAATACGTTTCAAAATCTGATGTGAACGGTGTTTATGACATTGTTTATAAAAAACCTAATGGAGAAGAAAAAGTTGTTTCCTCAGGTAAAATTGATAAAAAAACAGGTATAACAAGTGTTATAAAGGACATGAAATCACCTGACGGAACTCGTACACAATATTTGTATGAAAATGACCCTCAAGGTAACAGAATTGTAGATTATAAAATTATCGACAAAAACGGTAAGGTTCTTTTAAACAAGAGTCAAACTTTTGAAGTAATAAATGAAAATAAATTTATTTCATCAAGAAATAATGACAAGTACGAAATTAACATAACTGATAACAAAATTTCCGTTCAAGATTTAAAAAACAAAGATAATAAAGCAGTTATAAATGCAGACAAAAACCTAATTGGCGATAAAAAAGTCCTTATGGATACTTTAAAACACTTCCCTGGTGAAGAATTAATCAAAATGGGCAAATCTATTGACACTCTTGAAAGTATTCCAGATCTATTAGATTCTTATTACACAGGTGCAAGCAGAAAAATCTTCACAGGCGGAGATGAGTTCTTGTTATTGCATGAACTTGGTCATGCCGTTGATATGAAAGACCTTGACGGCACAAGCTCAGATTCATACAAAAACACTTTCTATAAATCAATTACTGCGGATAAAGAGGTAAATAAAACATTTGAAGAAGAAAAAGCTAATTTCTTCAAAGCATATCCTCAAGCACAACGTGAATATATTGATTATTTTATGAATACATTAGACCACTATAACGGCGAAACAGGCGGATTACAAGAAACAATTGCAGAAAGTAATGCACTTCTTTCAAACGGTAAATCGTATGAACCAATTGCAATTCGTTCTCAGTATTTGCAACAAAACTTCCCTAAAACAATTGCTGTTTTAGAAACTAAGTTGAATAAATAATTTATAAAATATTTTTTCCGTCTTTGTACATTTGAAGCCGTTGCTTTCTAATGTCGCAAACTTCGTTTCTGTAATCGTTTTTGATTAAATCTCCGACAGATGAATAAAGTTTTAAAAGGGCGTTTTGAATATTCTCATAATTCATATTAACCATGTCCTGTGCCATTTCTTCATTAGAAATTGCAAGTCTTGTCATATCTCTGAAACCGCTTGAGGCAAGTTTAAGCGCCAAATCGTTACCCTCTGCTGATTTAAAAATCGCTTGCGCTATAACCATTGGCATGTGAGAAATAAGAGCTGCCGCCTCGTCATGCTCCTTTGGAGATGCAAAAATTATTTGCGCACCCATTTGTTCAATAATTTTTTTCAAATTTTCGGGACACTGTTTTTTGCACACAACCCATTTTGCGCCATTAAATAATTCTTTAAAAGAATTTTCAAATCCTGTTTTTTCTGTTCCGGCCATTGGATGAGTAGGCACAAAATTAAAATTATAAGTTTTATCTGCCAAAAATTCTTTTAATGAGCAAACATCAGCTACAACAGTATCTTCGTCTAAGATTTCATTTAACTGCTCAAGTGTTACAACAGTTTTGTTCATGTGAGTTGCAACAAAAACAATATCACAGTCTTTTAATACAGATATATCATCCGTAATATTTTCCTGCAAACCTTTTTGCGAGTGAGAAATACCGACAACTTCGTGAAACTCACTTAATGCCTTAAATATTGAGCCTCCAATAAGCCCTAATCCTATAATACCTATTTTCATAAGCGTATTATATCAGATTTTTTTACGCATGTCATTAAATTCTTTAAAAAAATCTTCTGAACTTATTTTAAAAAGTTTGCAAATACGAAAAAACATAAAAATATCAATATCTTCTTTGCATGACATAACATCATCAAAATATTTTCTATCTCTTTTCGTAGCATTGAACAAATCTTCCATAGTCAAATTTTGTTCCTTTGCGACTTTAAGTATTTTCTCAACAACCAATTTATTTATATCCATAATAATTCCCATTTAATAATTTATAATATCTATATTATATTTTATATAATAGATATAATATGTCAATTAACAAAATGCTTTATTTAAAAAAAGTATATATAATGCGTGTATGGCACATATACCAATGGATAAAGAAAAAGCTAAAAAATTAGCAGATAAAATAAAAGGCTATATTACTCTTGAAGGAAGTAATTTATCTAAAATTGCTAAATTACTTGTAAAATCTGATAATACAACTTATTCCCAACCAAGTTTATCTCAAAAATTAAAACTTGGAACAATAAAGTATATAGAAGTTGAAGAAATAGCCGATTTAATAGGCTATGATATCGTTTGGGTAAAAAGAAAATAATTAAAATATATTTTTTAAAATACATTTTAAAAAATACACAAATTTGTAAAGTTTTTAAAATGTATTTTAAAAACTTGCAAATTTTACAAGAATGCGTTATAATATTTAACGTACAGGAGTTTTTATGATTAAACGTAAAGAATACTTGGAAAAACTTATCGGATTTAAAGATAAACAATTAATAAAAGTTGTTACTGGCATCAGAAGATGCGGTAAATCAACTCTATTTGAGTTATTTCAAAAATATCTGATTGAAAATGGTATTGAACAAAATCAAATTATAACAATAAACTTTGAGAATGCAGATTTTGAAGAATTAACAGATTACAAAATTTTATACAATTATTTAAAAGAAAAATTAGTTGAAAATAAAAAGACTTACATTTTTCTTGATGAAATTCAAAATGTAAAAGATTTTCAAAAGGTCGTTGATAGTTTATACATTAATAAAAATGTGGATTTATATATAACTGGCTCTAATGCTTATTTTTTATCAGGGGAACTTGCAACACTTTTATCAGGTCGTTATGTAGAAATAAAAATGCTGCCGTTGTCTTTTAAAGAATTTTTGTCGGCTTTTGAGGATAAGACAGATATATTAAAAAAGTTTCAATTGTATTTGGAAATCGGTTCATTTCCCTATCTGTTTGCGTTAAATAATGATAAAAAATTGATAAAAGATTATTTAAGCGGTATTTATAATACTGTAATTTTAAAAGATGTCGTTGCCAGAAAAAATATTTCTGATGTTTCAATGTTAGAAAGTATTATAAAATTTATGTTTGATAATATTGGAAACATTACATCTTCAAAAAAAATAAGTAATACCATGACATCTGCCGGAAGAAAAATATCTTCACCAACTGTTGAGAATTATCTTTCGGCACTTACAGACAGTTTTATATTGTATAAAGTAAATCGCTATGATATTTCAGGAAAACAATATTTAAAAACAGCGGAAAAGTATTATGTTGTTGATTTAGGGTTGAAACAACTATTACTTGGCAGTAAAAAACAAAATTTAGGACATAATATAGAAAATATCGTTTATTTTGAACTTTTAAGACGGGGTTATGAAGTTTATATCGGTAAGTTAAGAGAAGCAGAGATTGATTTTATAGCAATAAAAGATGAAAAGATAGAGTATTATCAAGTTTCTCAATCCGTACTTGATGAAGATACTTTAATAAGAGAATTGAAACCTTTAAAAAGTATCAAAGATCACAATCAAAAATTTTTATTAACACTCGACAATGTTCCGAAAATCAATCATAACGGGATTATACAAATTAATCTTGTTGACTGGCTTCAAGAATAACCTACAAATCCTTGTGGTTAAAATGTTTTTTGCCCTCAACGTAATCTTTTACAATATGACCATTGCCGATTAATTTATATTTATATATAGTTAATCCCTCTAAGCCGACAGGGCCTCTGGCATGGGTTTTGTTTGTTGAAATTCCTACTTCTGCACCAAAACCGTATCTGAAACCATCTGCAAAACGAGTTGAGACATTATGATAAACTCCTGCTGAATCAACTTTTTGCATAAAAATTTCGGCATTTTCATTATTTTCTGTAATTATGCAGTCTGTGTGCCCTGAGCCGTAAGTATTTATATGATTTATTGCTTCTTCAATATTTTCAACTATTTTGTATGCAAGAGTTTTGTCGCCATGTTCAAATGCCCATGTTTCAGGGTTTGAAATTAGTTTAATTTCTGCATCTTCAAGCGATTTTAAAAGTTCTTCCTTTTGTTCAAAATCTTTGTGAATTAGCAAAGTTTCAACCGCGTTACAAGCACTTGGATATTGAGTTTTGGAATCAATAATTATATTTTTTGCTTTCTCAAAATCTGCATTTTTATCCAAAAAGATATGGCAAATTCCGTCGGCATGTCCCAAAACTGCGATTTTGGTATTTTCTTTTATATATTTTACAAGTTTATTACTGCCTCTTGGTATAATTAAATCAATATATTTGTCGCATTTTAGCATTTCGGCAACATCTTCATGTGAAAATACTTGCTGGATAGCATTTTTAGGGAATTCTTTTATTTGTTCAAGTGCATTATTTATTATTGATAATATTGTTTTATTCGTATTAACGGACTCTTTTCCGCCTTTTAAAATAACTGCATTTGATGATTTTATTGCAAGCGATGATATTTGAGCGATTACATCTGGTCTTGCCTCAAAAATTATTCCCAAAACTCCTATCGGGCATGAAATTTTATATAAATTTAACCCCTCATCAAGCTGGCGTGATAAAAGTTTTTTACCAATTGGATTAGGCAAATTCACAACATCTCTAATACCTTTAATCATATCCCGCATTTTGTTTTCGTCGAGTTTTAGTCTGTTAAAAACAGATGGTGAAACGGTATCTTTTGCAAGTTCAAGGTCAGTTTTGTTTGCTTCAAAAATTTCTTCGGCATGATGCTCTAATTCATCTGCAATACAATTTAGGGCATGATTTTTAACATCTGTCGTTAAATCTGCCATATCAAGGCATGCCGTTTTTGCGTTTTTTGCTATCTGTTCAAAATCCATGTTTTATTCCTACAATGTCGTAATATTATCTCTTACAACAATTTCATCATAATTTTTGTAACCTAAAATATCAAAAATATTATCTGAATGTTGTCCCATAATTTTTTTACATTCATCAGAATTGTAATTTGTTATACCACGAGCAATTTCTGTTTTATCCTCATCCAAAATTGAAATAACTTCACCTCGTTTAAATTCGTTTATAACATCAATAACACCAATTGGCAAAATACTTGAACCTTTTTCCAGAACTGCTTTTTTAGCACCGTGATTAATTACAATTTTACCGATAATATTTGTTGCATAACCAATCCAGCGTTTTCTGCCGGATAAACTTTCGCTTGCAGGCATGAACATTGTACCAATATCAGAACCGTTAAAAATTTCTTCGATAACATGCGGTAATTTTCCGTTTGCAATTAAGACTTTACCGCCTGAACGTGTAACCATTCTTGCAGCTTCAAGTTTAGTTTTCATTCCGCCTCTGCCGCCGTCAGATACACCTGATGCCATCTTCATAATTTCATCTGTTACATCATCAACTTGTTTTATAATTTTTGCACACGTATTTGTTTTTGGATTACAGTTGTATAGTCCGTCAATATCAGATAAAATCAGTAATAATTCCGCATCCAGTTCGCTTGCAACAAGAGCAGAAAGTTTGTCATTATCTGAAAAAGATACTTGAGCATCTTTGTATAAAGTTTCTAATTCAAGTGTTGAAACTGTATCGTTTTGATTAATAATAGGAACAACACCCAATTCAAGCAGTTTATTTAAAGTATTTCTTAAACTTAAATAACGGCGTCGTTGTGCAAAATCATCCTCTATAAGCAAGATTTGAGCGACTTTTATTCCGTAAGTATCAAAACCGCTTTCGTAAATTGACATCAATTTTGATTGACCAATAGCAGCGCATGCCTGTTTAAGCACTATATCATCGGATTTTTCAACATTAAGTTTTTTTCTGCCTAAACCTACTGCTCCGGAGGTTACGAGAATAACTTCCTTACCTTTTTTTATCAGACGTGAAATATCTTCTATATAAGAATAAAGACGAGGCAGAGAAGCTTCACCCTCTTTATTGCGCAAAACATTTGTGCCAAGCTTTATTACTATTCTTTTGGCATTTATAAACTCTTTTCTGTCCATGACTTATCTGTAAAATTTAGTTATTTCTTCAAAATATTTTTCTATCGCTTTATATCCGTTATACATTTCATTTGGAATGTTGGCATAAGCACTTGCCGTAATATTCTTCAATTCTTTTGCACGTATAACAATTATTTTATCAGCATCATGCCTTAATTCCTTATTTTCAGAAAAAGACCACTTCTTTAAAAATTCTATTTCATCATTAGCTTTATTGATAGTCGTACTTTCTAAAGGTTCCATATCATATCTTTTTAATAAATCATATTCGGAAAGCGTAATTGTTGCTTTAACAGTATGAAAATTATACATTCTCTTGATTACAACGAAATTATCCGCAGCCCTTTTGTGCGAATAAGGAACATTTGATTTTGCCAATACAACTGTTCTCAATAAAGCAGCACCTGTATCCTCGTCAAAATTAGTTATTATATTTTTATCATTTAATGCTGTATCTTCCATTTCAAATTTCCTCTATCTAATAATAACCCGCTAAAAACCATTTGTCATTTGATTATTTATTAATGTTACGAATAAAGTTTGTAACAAAATGTAAACAAAATAAACAAAAACCTAAAGTTTGAATTTGGGTATGTCGATATAAAAAATGTAAGTTGAAATAAATAACCAAATGAAAGGGATGTGTATATGTTAAAAAGAATCGAAGAACCAAGCAATAATATTTATAACGGCGTAGAATTCATTTTAAGAGGTGCTAAAAAACGTAGATCAATGGCTATGGCAAGTGCAAGAATGATGAATTCTCAATCACAAGTTCAACAAAAATTGGTTGCGGTTAAATAGACAAACCAAAGAAACTGCATGCGGTGTGGTAAATATAGTGTAGAAGATGACCGTATGTAGCAATATTAAGAGATTAGAGATAGTTAAGATAGTTGAGAGTTTTTATTTAAAGCGGAGCTGGTTACTCCGCTTTTTATTTTGTTATATAATGCTCTTATGGATATAAATGAATTAAAAAAGCGAATAGCAAAAAACAAGGAGTGTCTTTGACTTTTGTAATTTAGAAAAAGAACTTAAAGAAACAGAAGCTAAATTACAATCCCCTGAAGTTTGGTCAGACCAAAAACTTGCAAGCGAATTGGGGCAAAAATCCAAAGAAATTAAGGAAAAAATAGAAAAAGTTAATCGTTGGGAAACAATCATTTCAGATGCAGAAGTTGCATTAGAGATTGGTGATAACGATTTAATTAAGGAAACCGAAACATCTATCATTGAATTAGAAAAAGAACTTGATAAATTTGATTTTGAGAAGATGTTATCAGGTGAATATGACAGTGCAGATGCAATATTATCGGTTAATGCAGGTGCAGGCGGAACAGATGCACAGGATTGGGCGGAAATGTTACTTAGAATGTACACCCGCTGGGCAGAAAAACATAATTGGAAGGTTAATCTGCTTGATAAATCAGAGGGAGATGAAGCAGGAATAAAATCCGCAACTATAAAAATTACCGGCAAATATGCATTTGGATATGCAAAAGCTGAAAGAGGTGTTCACAGGCTAGTAAGGATTTCACCATTTAATGCAAACGGTAAACGTCAAACAAGTTTTGCCAGTTGCGAAGTTTCACCCATAATTGAAGATTACGAAAAAGAAATTGTTATTCCTCCGGAAGATATTGAACTTGATACAATGCGCTCAGGCGGTGCCGGCGGTCAAAATGTAAACAAAGTTGAAACTGCTGTCAGGATTGTACATAAACCGACAGGTATTGTAATAAAATGTCAGCAAGAACGCTCACAACTGCAAAACAGAACTATTGCAATGGAAATGTTAGCATCAAAACTCCTTGCTATACGTCAACAAGAGCATGAAAAAAAATTAGCAGAATTAAAAGGCGAAAACTTCGATATAAATTTTGGCTCACAAATTCGCTCATACGTTTTTCACCCTTATAAAATGGTAAAAGATCACAGGACAGGCTTTGAAGTGGGTAATGTCGATGCTGTTATGGACGGTGATTTAGACGGGTTTGTAGAAAGTTATTTAAAATCGTAAACATTTATTTTGATTTACGTTCAAATTTTATTTCATCACTTTCTGCATCTATTACTAACGTATCACCTTTTATAAATTTTTGCGCCAATATCAGTTTAGACAAAGGATTTTCTACCAATTGTCTTATTGCACGTTTTAGTGGTCTTGCACCATAGATTGGATTAAATCCCTTATTTGCAAGCAATTCTTTTGCATCTGATGTTATTTCAAGATTAATTTCTTGTTCTTTTAAACGTTTTCTCAAAGATTCCATCTGAATATCCACAATTTGTTTCAAATCGCATAAAGTCAATCCTTTAAAGAAAATAGTTTCATCAACCCTGTTTAAAAATTCAGGTTTGAAACGTTCTTTCATGATTTCCATGACTTTTTCTTTAGTATCTTCAAAATCACCTTTCAAAGAATCTTCTAATATAACATCACTTCCGATATTACTTGTCATAATGATTAAGGTGTTTTTGAAATCAACAGTTCTGCCTTTAGAATCAGTCAAACGACCATCATCAAAGATTTGCAGCATTAAATTGAAAACATCAGGATGTGCTTTTTCAATTTCATCAAAAAGTACAACAGAATAAGGTTTTCTTCTTACTGCTTCTGTTAATTGACCGCCTTCATCATATCCGACATATCCTGGAGGAGCGCCAACGAGTCTTGCAACATTGTGTTTTTCCATATATTCTGACATATCTATACGAATAAGAGCATCTTCATCATTGAACATGAAATCTGCCAACGATTTTGCAAGTTCTGTTTTACCGACACCGGTTGGCCCTAAGAAAATAAATGTACCTATCGGACGTTTAGGGTCTTTCAAACCTGACCTTGCACGGCGAATTGCATCTGAAACTGTTACAACCGCTTCATCTTGACCTATTAAGCGTTTATGTAGGACATCTTCCATAGAAATCAATTTTTTCATTTCGCTTTCCATTAACTTGCTAACGGGAACGCCTGTCCATTTGCTTACGACTTCTGCAATATCATCACCGTCAATTTGTTCTTTCAATAATTGATTATCTTTTTTATCAGAACCTTGAATGTCCTCCAGCTTCTTTTGAAGTTCCATCAATTTACCGTATTTTAATTCTGCTGCTTTTTGCAGGTCTGTATTTCTTTCTGCCTTTTCTATTTCAAGTTTAACTTGCTCAATTTGTTCTTTTATTGATGCTTCACCTTGAATTAAGTCTTTTTCTTTATTCCATTGGTCTTTCATAACATTGATTTTAGACTCAAGGTTATTAATTTCATTAGTTATTTCAAGAATTTTTCTTTCGCAGTCAGGTGTCAAATCCTCTTTTTTCAAGGCCTCACGCTCAATTTCAAGCTGAACTTTTTGACGGGACATCATATCAATTTCTTCAGGCATAGAATCAATTTCAATACGCAAAGAAGATGCGGCTTCATCAATTAAATCAATCGCTTTATCAGGTAAAAATCTGTCTGTAATATATCTGTCAGATAATTTTGCAGCTTGAATAAGTGCGCTATCTAAAATTCTTACTCCGTGGTGAACTTCATATTTTTCCTTTAATCCACGCAAAATACTTATTGTATCTTCAACAGTCGGTTCATTTACCATTACAGGTTGAAAACGTCTTTCTAAAGCAGGGTCTTTTTCAATATATTTTCTGTATTCGTTTATTGTTGTTGCACCGATTGTTCTTAAAACACCTCTTGCAAGCATTGGTTTCAAAAGATTTCCTGCATCCATTGAACCTTCTGTTGCACCTGCACCGACAACTGTGTGTAATTCATCAATAAACATTACAATATGACCGTCAGAATCTTCAACCTCTTTCAGTACAGCTTTTA
>Ga0256405_10008608_pt1 | contig 14508 bp, 11 predicted proteins | sample RumenRJG_02DNA_FD_189096 | JGI IMG/M metagenome (GOLD analysis project Ga0256405, IMG submission 189096) | Bovine rumen microbial communities from Lethbridge, Alberta, Canada - RJG_02 | ecosystem: Host-associated > Mammals > Digestive system > Stomach > Rumen | place: Canada: Alberta...
TTTCATGCACCTCCTTTTGATGAAGGGACTTCTCAAAAACTGTGACTGTCACCGACAGGAGCCGACGCAGTGTCCAAGAGGGTTTGGGGAGCCGATATCCCCAACAAGATGCCTGTTTACAGAATTCGTGAAATGAATTTCTGTTAAACAAGGAGAATCTTGCTCTTAGAAAGTCTAGAAAAATCCCCTCACTTATATGGAGGGGACAGAAACACATGAAGTTGTGCAAGAACGGCTTAAAATCTCCTCGAAATTAATGATAACATTTTATTAATTGACGAGATATCAACAAAAGTATGGATATCAAGCGCTAGTTGTGGTAAAATACTTCTAAGAAAGCGAAGTCCCTTCTTTATATAGATAATGAGGTATAAGTTATGGCTATTAGCTACAAGAGACTTTTTAAACTAATGATTGATAAGGACCTGAAGAAAAAGGACCTGATTCGGATGACCGGGATCAGCTATTCAACGATCAGGAAACTAGAAAATGGAGAAAACATGAATGTGGAGGTTCTCGAAAAGATCTGCAGGGCTTTAGACTGCACTTTTGATGAAATCGTTGAATTGTTACCCCTTGAGTGTGGGCAGGAAAAATGTACATCAATCTAGATACAATTAATATGAGGCACCGACATGGATAAGCATACGCCTGAACAACGTCACAAGAATATGCAAGCTATTAAAAACAAAGATTCCAAAATCGAAATACTGCTAAGAAAAGAATTGTGGAAACGAGGAATCCGATACAGAAAAAATGTTAAAGGAATTATCGGACACCCGGATTTAGCATTTATCGGTAAAAAAGTTGTTGTGTTTTGTGACAGTGAATTCTGGCATGGATATGATTGGGAGAAAAACAAGGAATCGATTAAATCCAGAAGAGATTTCTGGATTCCCAAGATAGAAAGAAATATGAAAAGAGATTCTGAAGTCACGGAAACACTTTTAAAGGACGGATGGGTCGTATTGCGTTTCTGGGGAGAAGAAATAAAAAAGAACACTGAACAATGTGCCGACATAATTGAAGCAGCACTTAAGAATAGGTAGGTCGGTAAAATGCAAAAACAGCTTTTAGTGATTTAACCGACTGAATGAAAAAAGGTAGATGACTATGAACAATTACTCGGGAGAAGAATATATTGCCTGCAAGCAATGGATTGCAGATAGGATTCAGGAAGGCTACAGCTGGGATCAGGTTGCCCATTTATGTGCTGACTCTGACAATGAAGTTACCGTGTTTGATGTGCTCCAAAATGAAGAATTGATTATACCTCAAACTATGAGTTTTGATCAGTGGAAAGAGTTTGTAGACAATGTTCACGGAAATTATACGCAAATAACAGAACTATATGGAATAGCAGATAAGAACTCTAATAATCTCGGCGTCCCCACAGATGCAGGATCAGCATGGGTAAGGTATAAAAACCATCTTCTCGGAAAGTATTCGGGTAAACCCAAAATGTCTGGAGATTCCGTTGATGTTTTGGAGAATAACTGTCATTGGATGCTAAATCATCTAGAACGTGATACAAGGTCGATTGGACCTGTGAAAGGTCTTGTAATGGGAAGCGTTCAGTCAGGTAAAACGGCAAACATGATTGGACTTGTTACAATGGCTGCCCACTATGACTGGAATGTATTCATTGTGCTGTCTGGAAGCATTGAAAATTTGAGGAGGCAAACAAGGGATAGGTTTTCTTCTGATTTGCTTAATAGTGGTGGCGTTAGCTGGAAGATATTGGATTATACGAGTAATCCGGATCGCATGAGAGACATAAATACAAATGAAACATATCTTCCAGACGATTTGAAGTTGAATATTTATCAAAACGGGAAATCGAATATGACATGGATGTACAGATATGTATTCGTGTGCCTGAAAAATTCAAAAAGACTTCAAAACTTAATAACATGGTTACATTCCAATGCGCCGAAAGCAGCAAGAATGCGCATAGTTGTGATAGATGATGAGGCGGACCAAGCAAGTGTTAACACTGTGAAAATAGGAGACCCTCAGGATGAAGATGAAATTGAAAGAACAGCAGTAAACCAGTTGATTATTGATTTGGTTAAGGGTTGTGATAAAGACGGCAGTATATCTTCGGCTCCATTCCAGGCAATGAATTATATCAGCTTTACTGCGACGCCATACGCAAATGTGCTGAATGAAGCATATAAAGATTCTCTTTATCCAAGAAACTTTATTTGTAGCCTTCCCGAATCATATGAATACTTTGGGCCTAAAGTTATTTGGGGAAGTAAAACAGATGAGGATTATTCCGGGTTAAATATTATTCGAACGATACCAGATAACGAAATGACGGAAGTAAAGCAATTGCACAAAGGGCAGGTATTCACATTGCCACCAGAAATGCAAAAATCAATTGCTTGGTTTTTATGCTCTTCGGCTATTTTAAGAAGACGAGGTCACAAAAAGCCAATAAGCATGTTGATTCATACAACGGCTATTCAAAATGGGCACTTTGAAGAGTATGAAACATTAAAAAACTGGTTGGTGAGAGAGTCTGCAACAGGAAAGATCATCACTTTATGTGAGGATGTATATAAAGAAGAAAGGGATGAGTTTAGATTAAAAGATCTGATAGAAGGATATCCGAAATATGCAAAACTATCAGAAGTAAATGATGATTTTCCTGAGTTTGAAGATCTCAGGGAAGAGATTTCAACCCTTCTAAAAGAGATTGTTAACATTGAACTAGGTGAAGATAAGACTTTGGTTTACCACGAAGACGGGATACATCTATGTGTGGACAATTGTAGTGCGAATCGTCGAGCTGAAGAAGGAACCTTTTTAAGAATCATATATCCATCCGATACCGAACTGGCAAAGATGAAGAAATCACCGGTATTCATTATCATGGGCGGAAATACATTATCAAGAGGTTTAACCCTGGAAGGGCTAGTATGTACTTATTTTGCAAGAAATGTTAACCAAGCAGATACACTAATGCAGATGGCCAGATGGTTTGGATATCGTCGTGGATACGAGTTGTTACAGCGTATTTGGATGCCAGAACAAGTACAGCAGAAGTTTGAGCTGATCGGAGAAATAGATGAAAAACTCAAAGCAGAATTTGAAGACTTTATGAAGAAGGGCAAGAGCCCGTCTGTGTTCGGCCCTAGAATCATGAGCTCAACAAAAATAGCCCGATTTAATCTGACTTCAAAAAACAAATCTCAGAATATGATAGCCTGCGATCTGGATTTTAGCGGGGATAGTTATGAGATAACACAATTTGAGAATTCAGATGACGGTTTGAAGCGGAATCTTGAAATAACTGATAGTTTTTTGACTGGGTTAGGACAAGCAGAAAAATCTACTGCTATAGAATCAGCATTTGTATGGCGACAGATAGATTCGGAATCGATAATTGCTAACTTTCTAGAAAAGTATAAGGTGTTTAGTTGCTCGCCGTTACATACAGAGATTCCTTTGTTCAAAGATTGGATGAGACAAATGAATGCTGACGGAAAATATCTCAAGTGGAATGTTGCTGTTGCCGGAGATAAAAAATCCGAGGAAAGATGGAGTGTGTCGAATGCCGATGTCGGAAAGATTGAACGTTCAAAAAAACGCAGAGAAGAAAAGTATATTGACATCGGTTCTTTACGTTCCGGTAGAGACATTTTAAGTGATATTAACATTGATACATTATCTCCAGAGAAAAGAAAGCTATTCGAGGTAGGCAAAAAAAGCGGAAAGAATTTGATAGGTTTGCGCTACCTGTTAGGCTTAGAAGACATCCCGCTGTTATTACTTTATAGAATAGACAAAGATAAAGGAACGGATTCTAAATACAGAAAGAAAATAGAGTCTTTACACGATATTATTGGCTTCAGTATCGTGGTTTCTGGGCAAGAATTAAGTTCAGATTATGTGAAGTCGGTCACGGTAAGAATACCAGATTAGACCTACAATGAGGGGAGGGCATTTAAGTGCTGGACAAAGAAATACTGAGAACAGATTACGGTGTTTCATATGGCAGTGTTACTTTGAAGTCACTGCAAAATGATAATGTTCCTGAACTGGATTTATTGGTAAGAGAAGCAATACAAAACAGCTCGGATGCATCACTCACTGAAGTCGGGAATTCATATTCTGTGAATTTCTTGTCGGGAAAGTTTTCTCCGAAACAATTCAATGCTTTTTTGACTGATATTGAGTGCATTCTGAATGATAAGTACTCAAATGATTTTGCCGATTTTCTTGAGATTCGAGATACGAAAACTACTGGTTTAACGGGCAATATCAGAAAAGCAGATATTAAAAAAGATGATCATGGTAATTTCTTTAAGCTGATTTATGATACAGGGAAAAGACAAACAATATCTACAGCAGGCGGAAACTGGGGCTTTGGAAAAAGTGTTTATTACAGAGTCGGAATAGGTATTGTAATATTCTATAGCAGAATCAAAAATGAAAACGCTGCATACGAAGATAGACTGATAATTACGCTTGTTGAGGATGAAGGAAAAGTAGATTCAAACGGAGTGGACGCAACAATAATGAACGCATTAGAGCCTTTATCTGCAGGCAAAGCATGGTGGGGAATTAGAGAAGGTGAAGATTTATTACCTTTGCGAGATATGGATCTCATACAACCAGTGCTAGATGTTTTCGGGGTAAAACCATTTAAAGTAAACGAAACAGGAACATCAATAATCATTCCATATTTAAAAACCAAAGAACTGCTTGATGGCATTATTCCCGTAGAGTCTGACATAAGGCCAGATGTAAGGGAACACTTTGTAAGTGTCTGGGCCTCCTCCGTATCCAGCTATTTACGCTTAGCAATTCAGAAATGGTATTCTCCCAAAATTCATAATCGCGAATTGACTAATTTTTGTGCGAATAAATGGCTGCTTGTGTCTGTTGATAATGTACCTATCAGAAAGCAGGACATGCTCCCGTTTTTCAGATTAGCACAAGAATTGTATACAACAGCTCTTGGCAAATCATACAGTTACGATTATGAGAGCCAAGAGTTCTCAGGCATTGTTACATTACCTGTTAATATCCGTTCTTACTTTGATACCGGAATGACCTCGGGGTTTGTTTCGGTTATTCGCATAACTAAAGAAGAACTCAGTGCAAATGAAAATGTTCTATCCCCATATGATTATATTGGCAAGTTTGAAGCGGATGGCGGTTTAAATGAACCAATCATGATGTTTGCAAGAGATCCTGGGATGATAATAGATTATGCAGTTACAGGAGCGTGGGTAAAGAATTTAACACCTCCTGATAGTCCTGACGAGTTCATTTTTGCATTTTACGTCCCTACAACCGAAAAAAAGATCAAAGCAAATTTGGCGGTTCCGGAATATGCCGGAATGCCTTTGGGTGTATATTTGCGTGAATGTGAAGCCTCTGATCATATGGGATGGGTTGATCCCGTGAAAATGGAAATTGTTCATAGAATTCAAAAAAATGCAATTAATGCAATATCTGGTCATATAAAAAAGAGCTCGGTTGTTAATGTAGATGCTACAGCCAGCAAACTGGCAAACAGATTAGGCAAAAATCTTCTTCCTAAAATAGGCTATGGAAAGAAATCTTCGTCTGGAGGCGGAAACGGTTCCGGAGGCGGAGGAACTAAGATTAACAATATAAACTTGTTAATAAATTCTATGACCATCAGGGGAAATGAAGCAGAAATGAACTTTGTTCTAAAGTTGTCACACAACAAGAAAGAAGCAGAGTTGTCTTTAATGATTGCTTCTGAAGCAGGATGGATTGATGCCAAATCATGGAAAGAGGACATCGGTACCGAATTCCCAGTGGTTATGTCTGAATGCTATATAGATGAAATCCGAACAGCAGTATCGGACATAGCCAATCCAGTAAAACAAAGTTGCACTCCGGAAAGCAGCATATTAGACACGGATGAAATAAGTGTCAATATGATTTCGGAAGGAAACGATGTGAACTTTACGCAAATACGCTTCGTTTCTCACGTCATTAATCCGGAAATTAAAGGGACAATTCGTATACATGCATATGATAAAAAATACCAGTATACGTTTAGAGCGGAATGAGGTGATATCCAATGGAAAAAATGCTAATGTATCCAACCCTTACTGCTGAAATGATTGATAATTGCGGTCTTCGCTCAGACAAGTATGTTTTTACATACACTTATCAAGATAAAGCATTTGGGCTACAGCAAAAAGGTGGTTCGACAATTAAGCTTACAGATCCCCTGGATATCTGGAATATTGAAACAGAAGGTCTTAACTTTGAAAAGACAATACGTATTGCATATCCGGATTTGCTGAAAGGGCATAACGGAGTAGCGTGCAAAAATGCCGATATTGGGATTTGTATTTTCTGGACGAATAAAAAGTTAACTCAAACAGGACATATTCTACCAACTTCAGATATTTTGAATTCTCAGGGAAGAATCTGCAGATTTTCTTATACATTTCCTTCTGGGAGAATATCCGGAGATTTGGAATTGAGTATACAAATGTATATAAAAAAGAAAGCAGGTATTGTACTTGAAGACGAAAAAGATCTGATTAACGAAGAAGGTGTATCTTTAGGTGAAATAGAGCATACAATAATTGACCTGAATAGTTTATACATGGAATTCCCGATTGAAGAATACAGATCCGAAAGCGAACCTTTATGGTGGATAGAATTTTCCGAGTGGGAGGACCCTAGAACTATTGATATGTTTACGAAAGATAGCTTTTGTTTATATCTTAATCCTTATTATGAAGGATGTCCTTCACCATCGACAAACGAATCCGGCAATTCCATTAAGAACCTTGATGTTTTGGTAGATATTCTGGCACAAGCATATTTTCTGATGTTTAAGCGTTTAAGTGATGAAGAACTAAAGGCTACTAAATCTGATATTGGTCTTACTACAAACTCAATTTGTAGTGTTCTTCATCAGTTTATTGAAGGTTGTTATGAAGAATTGCACTGGGAATCGGATGAAAAACTGCTAAAAAGTTTGCAGATTAACATTCGTAAAAAACTGCTGGAGGAATAACAATGAAGGACTACGGACGATATAAACTGTCATTTAATGATGCCAAATCTAAAATCGAAAGCTTCGATAATATGACAGATAAGGAATTTGAGGATCAAATTAAGCATTGGGCTATGTTTGATGTGCCAGAAGAGACGTATGCCTCCATTTACAAAGATGTTCGAAACAGTGTTGTGGATACCTTCAAAAGTTCTTTGGAAAAAAGCGACAACAGGATATCATATAACCTTGATTTAGAAGTTGGCATTAAGCTATATCAAGTTTTAAATCCCAATGATGGATTTGATATTGTAAAAGCTAATGACGATGATATTTGGAGATATATATCAGTTTGCGTAATGCCGGACATCACATTTATCAGGTACCCTAATTTACAATCCGATGTTGAAGTTATTCGAGAATACATTCCTGGATTAACCTATTCAATTGCCGTAAAAACAGAGAAAGACAGTCTAAGGTTAAAAAAGAAAAGATTCTATTCACACACACGCAGAATCTGGCTCAAGACATTATGGTGGTATATACATTTGGGTTGGCAGGGGAATGCAAGTGATACATATGAAGTGTTAAAAAATAACGGGACGAATATAATAAGTCATTTTATTGAAAGGCCAGGAAGAGGATATAGAGAATCGCTGTTTCGTTGCATGCTTTATTCCTATTATCTTCTTCCCGAACATAGAGATAGCATCTTCCGAGCCGCCGCAAAGCTTAATTTGGCGAAATGTGTTTCTGTCGAACCAGCGCTAACAGAAGGTGGGGAAGAAAAGTATTCTGAAATGTTATTTGGAGAGGTGTACAAACAAGGAAAGGAGGATAGTGATGCTGAAGAAGGAGATAATGAATAATTGGAAAACTGACATCATCGGATATGCTCAGAACATAGAATCTCTTGAAAATACAAACTATCCTGCTTGGACAGTCAAATTGGATGACTCGTATGGAGTCGCTATTCCGTATTCTGGTGCAGAAGAAATCAACGAAAGTTTTGCCAGTGCAAAGATTCGAAGCACGAGTATCAGCGTTTTAACTGGAGCTATCCGAAGCGCATTGGTATTAACAACCAACTCTGAAACAATCAAAGAACCGTTTTCCGCTTTGTGTGAGGCACTTATTGATCCGGGAGAGAGCGGAAGCCGCAGAGTTTTAATTGAATCGTCTCCTGTTACATGGTGGAAAGAGTGGAAGGAACTTCTGGGGAATAAGAACATTGATGAAAGGATATATGATCTTCTCGGAGAATTATGTGCATTTAAATATGCCATTCAAAATAGTGAAGATTGTGAGTGGAATGGTCCGAACGGTGCATCGTACGATATAGAAACCAGAGAGAATTTCATTGAGGTAAAATCAACGATCAATCGCCAAAAAACAGAAATCACAATCAGCAATCAATTTCAACTGTTTCCTCAGGATAAACCGTTGGCAATAGTGTTTTGTCGCTTTGAGCCTACTATAATGTCTGGAATATCCATTGACGGTATACTCAATGACTTTATTGATATTGGTTACAACGCCGAAGTACTTAATGCAAAGATTGAAAGCAAGGGTTTTGAAAAGGGAATGAGTGCAAGAAAAAAAACATTCCTTCTTCATGAAATGTTAATGTTTAATGTCGACGATTCCTTTCCAAGAATAACACCCGGATCATTTGTCGGCGGTGTGCTTCCGGAGGGTATCACAAAGATTACATATACAGTTGATCTTTCTGGGAGAACCGCAACCTCTTTGCTGCTGGAGGACTATTATGATATACAAAACCATTGATCTATGTGCCGGGATTGGAGGAATCAGAAAGGGCTTTGAATTAACTGGAAAATTCGTTAATGTCCTTTCTGCCGAAATAGACTTGTACGCTTGCAACACATATGAACACCTTTATGGAGATAATCCCTTTAACGACATCACCACAGAAGAGTTCAAGCTCAAGGTGTCTAATACAGAATATGATGTGCTCTTAGCTGGTTTCCCGTGCCAGACTTTTAGCCGTGCCGGCAAAAAGATGGGATTCAGAGATAAGACAAGAGGTACTATTTTCTTCTCGATTGCGGATATTATTTCCAGGACAAATCCAAGAGCTGTTTTTTTGGAAAATGTTGAGAACCTCATATCTCATGATCATGGTGAAACTATTAAAACAATTGTTGAAACACTTGAGGATGAATTGCAGTACAGAATTATTGGAGTAACGGTAGATGAAAATGGATCATATTGTTACTCGTCTAAGTCGTTTGTTAGAAACACAAAGTATTTTGGACTCCCTCAGAATAGACCTCGAGCGTATATTATTGCCTTCAGCAAAAAACGCTATGGAGCAGCAGTAAAGAGATTAGCTAATGAACTTCCTTTAAATGGTGATCGAATCATTTTTAAGGATGTTGATTCAATACTGGATACAGATGTTGATCCAAAATACTACATGGCTTCAGGATATTTGGAAACGCTAAAGAAACATAAAGCCAAGCAAAAAAGCAGAGGGTATGGCTTTGGGTATTGCGTCGTCAATGATCCCAAAAGAAACAGTTCGTGTGCTAACACTATATTGGCTACGGGAGGCTCTGGGAAAGAAAGAAACTTGGTTTATCAGCCGAAAGAGAATATAGCCGGAATGATAATCCCCGGCAAAAAAACCGAATTGAATTCTGAAGGGATCAGAGTCATGACCCCAAATGAGTGGGGTCGATTACAAGGCTTTATTAACTATGCGTTTGTTGATGACGAAGGAATAGATCATTTCAGTTTCCCTGAAGGAACTACAGACGGCCAGAAATATAAGCAGTTTGGTAATTCGGTATCGATCCCCGTCATTGAGAAGATGGCAACATTTATGCTGGATTGTTTTGAAATACTGCAAGCCGAACAAAAAGAAATAATCATTTCTCTTGCAAAGTATTATCCATATTTCACAAAGCGTGATGTTATGGAAGAACTGGAATTAAATTCAAACCAGGCAGGATTGCTGCTGAAAGATATGGTGGATGCTGGAGACTTAAGGAGAATTTCAAACGGGAAATCCACAAGATATACGAGAAATGTGCCTGACGATCAACTTGCCCCGTATAGTCAAGAGGAAAAAGTTGAGAGCATATTTAAAACAAAATCAAGGATTTCGAATTTAGATGTACAGAAAATGCTTGGCATTACTCCTGCCAGCGCCAACGTACTACTATCTGGTATGGCAAAAAAGGGAATCTTACATCGTGTCTCCAGAGGGGTATATGAATTGGGGGAGTGTAGCAAAGGAGAAGCAGCAGCTGAATCGCAGAAGCTCTGATAAATACGACCCAAACAACAAATAATAGTTGGGCTGTATGAAATTGAAAGCGCGAAGAATTATATCAGGAAGGAGGAGAGCGTTTTGCAAACAATACTAAATTACAAAGCATATTATGATGTATTTAGATTGGGCGTTGTAGATGATGGATACACTGCCGTTGCAAAGATTCTTTTCTTTCCGCTTTTTAATCCTGCGACTCTTCTGGATGGGGCAGGAACTCCTTATGGTGTCACAAATCAAAATGCCAGTGCATGGGCTAAAGGAAAAGAGCCTATTCCAAAAACAATTAGAAAAGCTGTGACGGAGAACCAATGGACTGATGCAATAGTTAATTATTTCAAACAAGTAGTATATCCTAAAAAACTGAGTTCATTAACTCAGAATGACATGCTTGCAGAAATGGCTGACTTGATTCAGAACTCTAATCTTACAGGCACGAAAAAGAAAAAACTGTTGAAGCTTTATGAAAACAAGCAGTATGGCGAATTCCTGGCGTTCACTTTCCAAATGGCTTTGTTGGGGAAAAACAATATATCCCCAGATAAAACTCCTGTCGCTGCTTCTGACCAAAACAGTCCTTCTCTTAATGAGTTTAGAGAGCTTATTCAAGAAAAATATATCAAACCCAGAACCGTTGTTCCTACAGAAATACAACCAGAAGAAATGGGGTATGTGAAAGAATTGTATGCAGCATATGCGGATGCTTCCGGAGAAGAAGTGAATTCACCAGATGATCTGATCCGTATTAGATTTAAAAGCCACTTTGAGCGCCAGCGCAAATCATATTATCTGGCTGAGACAATCCACAGAAAAGTAAGAGACTCCATTCCTCCAAACGAGGAAGACTGTTTTGATGTTTTGAAGGATGAAATAGAACAAGGAATCGATGTTGTCAGTCATATGCATTATCAAAATGGTGTAGATAAAGTAAACGCAGTAACTGATAAAGCGGCAAGTGTACAAATATCTCGATATGCACAGACTATTACGTTTGACTGGATTGGCCCTGGTGAGAAAAAGGGAGTATGTCATATGTTGGTCGGAGATGAAAGGCTAAAATGGGTGGGTGACGATGAAGAATAATCTGTTCAACTCAACGCTCGAAATGGAATTAAGAGTGTTGTTGCTTCTCTCTTCCAACCAGAAAGCCCTGTTTTCTATTGACAGACTGATTTCGCTGGATTTCATCACATGTTATGCGGAGCAGTTTCAACTACCATATGAGAACTTACATGGTGATAACGATTATATGTATAGTGAACTGGTAACAAGAAGAATGATGATTCAGGAGGCAGTTAAATCGCTGGTAAGGCAAGGGCTAATTGACGTGAAGGTAAATCAAGGATATTTGTATTCGGTTTCTGAATCCGGAAGTGAATATATCAACTCATTGAACAGCGAGTATTCATCGCAATATAGAGTAATTGCCAGAGAAGCAATTAAAGTGTTCAAAAAGTATTCAGACTTGGAACTGGATGTCGTTATTAATGACAATGCAGCAAGATCAATCAGAAGGAGGTAGTAATGTACTATATCAAGAAACTTAGACTGGTTACTCAGAACGGTATAGTATCTGAGCTGTCACTAACGTCTGGATTAAATATTGTCTATGGGGCATCTAATACAGGAAAAAGCTTGGTCTTGGAGTGTATTAATTATCTTTGCGGTGGTGATTCGGAAAAGCTGGAAGATCCAGCGTTAAAAATTAAAGATATCTCACTCACACTAGATGTAGATGGAGACGAGTTAACACTGACGAGAAATGTTGGAAGCAGAGAAATTGAAGCAATCGGAAATCCCTCCATAATTGGTTCTGGTGTTTTTAATGCTAAAACATCTTCAAAGAAAAAACCTTCTATAGGGTCTCTCTGGTTACGATTGATGGGAATTAACGAGCCTGTACAAATATATCAATACAAAAACGGTTCAAAACAGAATCTGTCGCTCAGAACATTTATTCATTCTTACCTAATCAATGAGGATAGAATGATTGACAGCAGAAGTATTCTGAAAAATAGTGAAGGTTTTGGAAGGAATATCCCGGTTTCTACCATTACTTCGCTAATTTATTTGGCTACGGAAAAAAACTTTATCACCAACGAAGAGGATAATAAAACAGATGGTCGATTGCTTGAGCAACGCAAATTTGCCTCTCAGCGTATTGTTAATCGCAGTCTCTTAGCTTTATCACAAAAGAATTTCGATAATATAGCACCTGACGAGGAAACGAGAACAGTTGATGAACTGACATCTGAAATCAACACCATACTTGAACAAATCAGCGCTGCAGAGAGTTCCTTGGATGCCGCTATGGATTTAAACCAGAAACTGTCAGGCCAGATATTGGACATTGATGATAATTTATCTGAGAGTAAGCTGTTGAGGAAAAGATATGATGCATTAAGAAGCCAGTACGAGTCGGATGTCAAACGTTTAACGTTTATAGCAGAAGGAGATGTCCATAAAAGCGACTTACTTCAACTAACACATTGTCCATTCTGCAACGGAGAACTTCCAAAGGAAAAATCTCAATCTTGTGTTGATGCTGCTGTAGCAGAAGTAATGAAAATAGAACTGAAAATTCAAGATTTGCAGTCTGCAGATAAAGATATTGAGGAAGAAATTGATTCATTAACGAAGAAAAGAATTTGCCTGATCAATGAGAGAAAGAGAACACAATCTATTATACGAGGACAGCTGAAACCGCAGATAGAGTTTTTAAAAAGCAACCTTAGAGAGTTCACCATCGCTATGGAAAGAGCTAAGGCAAAAGAAATGATAGAGTCTATGGTTTCAATACTTAAAGAAGAACAACGGCGAGCTGATGCAGAAGATGACAGTGAACTGGAATTGGGTTTTAATGTAGAGTCCAGGATTAAAGAGTATCTATCTCCCAAATTCGATAAGTATCTAATGAAAATTCTGTCTGAATGTCATTTTGACAATCTTGTTGATGCGACATTCGATATCAATTCTTGTGACGTTGTTGTAAACGGAAGAAATAAGGCTACTCAAGGAAAGGGTATAAAGGCATATCTTAATACTGTTATGGCAATAGTGATTCAAGAAACACTAAGAGAATACGATCTTCACGAGACAAATCTTCTCGTTCTAGATTCTCCGATAATGTCATTAAAGGAAAAGAAATATGCGTTTGATGACAACGAAAAAACATCAGAGCCGATGAAAGCAGCATTATTTAGGTATTTGGTTAATAATTCAAGTTATAGACAGGTGATTGTATTAGAGAATTCAATTCCTGACATAGACTATAAAGACTCAAATTTAATCGAGTTTACCAAAGACGAAAATAGAGGAAGGTATGGCCTATTAGTAGACTATACTGAGTAATAAAGAGTTGTTCTGGACCGTTCCCACAAAATGGGAACGGTCCTTTTTTATTTACCTATTTTCACTTATTCTCACTTATTTCACCCCGATGAGAAGGCTGAAAAAAAACAGTAAATTGGAACTGTTCTTGATAGATAGTTTGTAATTACCGTTTCTCAGAAAAACGGATATATCTATCCAGATCATAAATCTCTAAGTCTTGAGATGCGCATTAAAGACGGAAGGGATACATACGAAGCACCGACTGCTACAGCAGCAGTTCATACGCTTCGATGTGCTCTGCCGTATCTTGTTGTGCCTTTAAGACACTTTGCCGGGCCGGAGCATGTCAAAAGTGTTCCGGTCTTTCTTTGTATCCGTCCGTCTGATCTCAAGCGGAAAGGACGGATATGCAGATTATACGACCGCCGTAGCCTCTGGGTTTTGAATCAACCGACTTTCAAGACTCAGGAGGATACGAAATTGAAAATCAAATATTTGAAAGCATGTCAGGAAGACGGCCTGACACCTGAACAGATCAAAGAGATCGAGAAGATCTTTGATGCCGACAAGAAACGCCGGAAGCGTGACCGTGAGGAAAGACGGAAGCTCGGGATCACGATTATCAGCCTTGACGGATTAAGAAACGATGATCCGAGGAGTGAGACCATGCAGATCGCAGATCCCAGAGTGAACGTCGAACAGCAGGTCCTTCAGCAGATGGCAATGGATTATCTCTGGGAATGTCTGGACGAAATGAGCGAGTTCGATAGGAACCTTCTTCTTGAATACTACGAAGGAACCTACGGGATCGAAACAGCCCTTGCAGAGAAATACGGATGGGAGAGAACCAAACTCCATCGCCATCGCATCC
>Ga0256405_10008609_pt1 | contig 14508 bp, 14 predicted proteins | sample RumenRJG_02DNA_FD_189096 | JGI IMG/M metagenome (GOLD analysis project Ga0256405, IMG submission 189096) | Bovine rumen microbial communities from Lethbridge, Alberta, Canada - RJG_02 | ecosystem: Host-associated > Mammals > Digestive system > Stomach > Rumen | place: Canada: Alberta...
TCTAGTGATCCCGTTGGCACTATTAAGTGATCCCGCCGGGAGGTTTAGTGATCCGGATGGGAAGGGTTTCCGGCCCTATTACTTCAAGTTTCCAAGTGACAAAGTGCTGATTATTAACACCATACACTCACTCATTCTCTTTTATTGGTGTCCTACTTGTAGGACTTTGGTAGAACATTTTCCCCTGTTTGAGGGGTTGTATATCACCTTTGCGTTGTCGCAAAGTTGATAATTATTCATGATTCTACCTTAAATTTTGGACATGATTTCCTCATCTCGTTCTTAATTTTTGAATTTGACAAGAACATCTAATTCCGCTGAATTTTGTCCTATTTGAAAAGTTGCAATCTTAAAAATTGTTAAACTTCTCCTGTTTGTCCAAACATGTCCAAGATTTCTGGACATTCACGCATCTACCTTTGCCGCACCACTTTCAAAATCAAAGTTTATACTATATCTTTGGTCTCAAGATATGGCGCTGCAAAAACGCAATGGTGATTTGAATTACAAACGCAAAGGTACGAATAATTATTGATACTGACAACAGTACTTAAAAAAAATTTGTCTTATGGCACGAAGTTATCTTACAACAAAACATGAAATGTGGCTTTGTGACAATTTCGCAAGCAAATCTAACCAAGAATTGGCTGTCCTGCTTACCGAGATGGTGCAGAAGGACAATGAAAAACACATCAGCCGTTTGGAAAGCATCCTTAAAGATGTCACTGAGAAAAGTGTGATAAGGTCAATTGAACAGGAATTGAAATGGAGAAAACGCTTCAAGGGTTATTCTGCTTCATATATAAAATACGCGGGCATGCGCATAAAGTGCAGCAAGAAATCTCTTGATTACCTATCCAGCACAAACCGAGAAAAAGCCCATGCCACCAATATAAAGAGATGGCTGAAGGCTGCTCGCGTTGTTGATAATCCTTCCGAATGGCTGTCGACTTTCAAATGCAATGAGAAAAGAATATGTATGATACATGATAGTGATGAACTGAAGAAGTTCAGAAATGCTATTTTCTACTTCAACCGCAATAATAGCAAAGACTACGGATATTTCTTTTCTTCTTCATACATAAGTGAAGTGAACCTCCTTAGAGTATCTTCTGCACCTTTAATATATAAATAGCCTACCATGAATAATTCGAAGAATAACGATGGGATTTCTGACGAAAGACTGGAAGAAATAAGAAAGTCGCTCTTTGTAGATTTGAGGAAGACTCTGCTCAAAGATATAAACGATAAAATCAAAGGCTCTGTTTCTGATTATATCGGGGCTATGCTCGATTTCCCCTTGACAATAAGACAGGCTGCCAGATTGATGGGACGCTCAGAGCCTAACATTTATAAGATGTGTCAGAGAGGCGTAATCCCATATACCAAAAAGGGAGGCCAAATTCATGTCAACATGAAAGATATAAGCAGTGCACTAATTCTTGGTGAAGAAACTACTGAATAGTCACTGTCTACTTGATTACCCAAGTCCATCCCTGACCCTCCGGGAGGATCGTCATGGATGGCATTTTTATTAAAATACTATTTGGTATGGAACGAAAAGAATATTATGTGCAGCCTAAGATAGCTGCCAAAATCGTTGAGTTGAGCCAGGAACATGCTCTGCCTGTGAATATCATCGTCGGGGAAAGTGTGGGCAATCTGACTCACATCACTTTCGAGCATGAGCTGATTGACATAAATCTAGTGGCTTGGCTCGTTAACAGGGGTACACAGTTTTACACTCAGCAACCTGCTGAGGAAATAGTGAAGGACAATGATTAGGCAGCAGGACATAGACAAGGTTCTGGACGCCGCGAACATCGTGGATGTGGTGTCGAATTACGTTTCTCTGAAACGGGCTGGAGCCAACTTCAAGGGATTGTGCCCATTCCACGATGACAAAACGCCTTCATTCTCTGTGTCGCCTGCTCGGAATTTCTGCAAGTGCTTTGCTTGCGGTGAAGGGGGCGGGCCGATTAACTTCATCATGAAGAAGGAAGGCATGACTTTCCCTGAAGCTGTCAGGTTCCTGGCAAGGGAATACGGCATCAAATTAGATGAGTCGGTGCCTTCCTCTGATGAAGAGGAGGCGTACAGGAAAAAGGAAGCGATGTGGATTGCCAATGATGAACTGTCAAAGGAATTTGAGAAGCAGCTCCTTTCACACAAGGAGGCTCAGGAATATGCCTACAATCGCTGGGGAAAGGAGTACTGCGATGAGATGGGGATTGGTTACTGCCCGCCTTTTAGCAATCTGGTGGATAAGGTGGGCATCAGTGAGGAGATAGCAGCTGAGCTGAAGCTGAAGAACAAAGGCGGATATGATTTCTTCGGCGGACGTATCACCATCCCCATACGCAACCGCCAGCGACGTATCCTTGGATTCACGGCAAGGCTCTTCGATCAGCCTAAGGGAAAAGACAAGGACAGGGAGTCGCCTAAGTATATGAACAGCGCGGAAAGTCTCATCTACAACAAGGCTACTTCCATCTTCGGCATCGATACGGCTTGGCGTGATGCTTCTAAGACGGGGCGCTTCTACCTCGTGGAAGGTGCGCCGGACTGCATGAGGCTACACATCATCGGTGTGTATAACGCAGTGGCTCCGCTGGGGACGGCATGGACGCAGGAGCAGTTCACAACACTAAAAAGGGTGGCGAAGCATCTGTGCTTCCTGCCGGATGCCGACCCGCCAAAGCCTAATGGGGATTTGGGGCCTGGCATCAAAGCTGTGATGAAGTCGGGTGAGATGGCAATGCGTCTGGGCTTCTCGGTGTCTGTGAAGCAGATTCCTGTCACCGAGGAGAAACAGGATCCAGATACGTTCTGCAAGAACAGGAGGATTTTCGATAGCCTGGAAGAGGTGGACTTCATCCTTTGGCTGGCCGATTATACCTTTGAAGATGTTATAACTACGGAACAGCAGGGGCAGTTCATCAAGAACATAGCCTCTCTACTGGCGCTCATCGAGGATGATACGACGGTTGAAATGTATATCGTTCAGCTGTGCGGCAAGATTGGCACTAAGACTTTATGGAAGAAGGCTGTTGATAATCAAAGGAAACAGGCTGCAGAGGAGGAGGAAAAGAACAAGGCCGAAAGGGATTCGGAACTTTTCAAAATGTTCGGCTTCAATGTTGAACAGGATAAGTACTACTACTCTATCTCTGATAAAGGGGGTATCTATGAATGGAGCAACTTCACTATGAAGCCGCTGTTCCATATTAAGGACAGTATAAACCCTAAACGCATTTTTATTTTGCAGAATGTTTTTGGAAATAAAGATTTAATCGAAATGAAACAGGAAGATTTAGTCTCTATTGCTAAGTTTAAGCAACGAGTCGAAGGCCTTGGCAATTATATCTGGAAGGCCGCTGAGAGGGAATTGACGAAGTTGAAGTCTTATCTCTATGAGAAGACGGAAACAGCTGTGATGATTACGCAGCTGGGATGGCAGCGGCAGGGATTCTATGCCTTTGGCAATGGCGTTTTCTATAATGGGAAATTCCTGAAGGTCGATGACTACGGCATCGTACGCATCAATGAGATAGGGAATTTCTACCTGCCTGCCAACTCGAAGATTTACCGGGATGACATCAAGCTGTTCCAGTTTGAACGTCGCTTTGTGCATCTGGGGTTCTCTGCGATCTCACTGTCTGAGTTCACAGAGCAAATGTTCAAGGTGTTCGGCGATAACGGACGGGTGGGATTCATCTTCTTGCTGGCTACACTGTTCAGGGATATTGTGACACGCTCCACACGTTCCTTTCCTATCCTGAACCTCTTCGGACCGAAAGGTTCGGGTAAGTCGGAGCTGGGACATACGCTGATGTCATTCTTCATCATCGAGAATGTGCCGCCTAATATCGAGAACTCTACGCTGCCTGCTCTCAATGATACGGTGGCCGCTGTGGCGAATGCGTTGGTGCACCTGGATGAATACAAGAACAACTTGGATATTTCTAAGAATGAGTTCCTGAAGGGTCTGTGGGACGGCACAGGACGCACGCGCATGAACATGGACCTGGACAAGAAGAAAGAGACGACTTCTGTTGACTCGGGAGTCATCATATCGGGACAGGAGATGCCTACTGCGGACATCGCACTCTTCTCGCGTCTCATATTCCTGACATTCTCCAAATGTTCGTTCTCTGAAGAGGAGAAAAGGGAATACCAGACGCTGAAGAAGATGAGGATGCAGGGCATGTCTCATCTTACGCTGGAGATACTGAAGCTGAGGAATAAAATTGAGGCTGACTTCCCTGAAATCTACCAAAAGACGATTACTGATGTGAATGAGGGCTTGGAAGACATCGTCATTGAGGACCGCATCATGCTGAACTGGGTGGCTCCTTTGACAGCTTTCCGATGCCTGGAGGCGTATCTCCATACTTCGCTTACCTATAAACAGATGCTTGGTATCTGTGTGGAAGGCATCAAGTTCCAAAATGCACAATGCAAGCAGAACAATGAGCTGGCAGCATTCTGGAACATGGTGCAGTACCTGGTGAGCGAAGGGGAAATCATTGAGGGTGGCGACTTCCGTATTGAATACGTGCGCCACCTGAAGACGAACCTGGTCAATGTCAACTGGGGGGAGTCAAGGCCGGTCCTCTATATTCAGAAGACACGTCTGTTCATGCTCTATAAGAAGCATGGCAAGGCGGTCGGCGACACGCTGCTGCCGGAAGGCACGCTTAAATACTACATCAAAAACTGCAGGGAATACCTCGGTGAGAAGCATGGCATCAGATATACTGTGTATCATCGCGGACAGGTGCAGTATCAGAAAGGCCAACAAAACAAGGAGGCTTCTACGGTGCAGCGCTCCTATTGCTTTGACTACCAGAAGCTGGTGGAAACGTTCAACATTAACTTTGAAAAGGCTTCTGATACGGACGGAGATACAGCACACCAGGAAGACTATAATGATGAACACCCTAAACAGCAGGTACTTCAGCTGTAATTTGACAAATCCTTTTTTCACTCACTCTTTGGCAATCATCTGTCGTGAGACAAGTGGTTGCTTTCTATTTTCTCTACTAAGCCTAAAAATAGTTGAATCGATTTTTTGTGGCGAAAATGACTGCTACATTTGCAACAATTGCAACATTCTTATTTATAAATAGATATATGAAAAAATCCCAGCAACTTTCCGCAACAACTCGCAACAAAATTGGGAAAAGCTCCATTTTTGGTGATTTCCGCAACAGTTTTCCAAGTTTGTTGCGCTGACTCATCTTTCTATCTTATTTATTATCAATAATATAGAAGAAAATAACAAATGTTGCGCCTGTTACGCCTCAAAATGTGTCTCGTGCGCGAGATTTTTTTTCTTTTGAAATCGGCATGAACCAGGTGCATTTTCTGGTACACTCGACTTCATTAATCTGAGGAGCAGATAAGTTCCTTTTTTTTACGTTTTGTGATGATTAAATCCTAATAATTTTGGACATGTTTGGACAATGAAATTATTTTCGCTCTTTCATGCTGGATTTTAGTTGTAATAATTGCTGCAATCAGCTTTATTTGCTATCTTTGCACAAAATTTCTAAGCTATGGAAAACACTATCTTTATTACCCTTGAACCTTATCTTGCGCAATGGTTGAAACATGAGATGGGCGGTACTACCCCGATTCCCGTCAAGAGAGCTTCGGCTGAAGCTGCTATCCTGCAGCTGTTCCTCCAGAAACAACCGCGTGAACCTCAGTATAGGCCACAGATTAAAGCACTGCCTGGGCAGGTGGAAATCTTGCTGCCTAGATTCCGACTGAGAGACACACGTACTTATAACTACTTGCCGCCTCGCGGGGAGATGGCGCTGCACCAGTGCATACGCAACCGCTTCAAGGTGGCATTATGGACGGATCTGCATACTGTCGGCAATGTGGTCAAGAGGACAGACATCGTCATCTCTGACTGGATGGAGAAACATGGCATCGAGGTGGACGATAAGAACTGGAACACCATCGCCAAGATTCTTCAGCGTTGTAGGGCTACATATTGCAAGAATAATCGTTTGACTGACCATAAATCTTCAAAAGACGCAGAAATATAGCTTTTTTTCACTACCTCATTCTCTTTTTGTCCACCTATGAAGCAGTCTCTTCCGAATATTACAGCCATCTATTACGTGCCTTGTGCTTCGCTCATCCCTAACATCACTGAGAAACATCGGGCCGGACTGCCTGTTGCCATATTCCCGCTACCCTCTCCCATTGAGCAACATGGCAATGCGTCATGTGAGGCTGAGCAGGAATATGACAATGGTGGGTATTCGGAGAAAACTGTGCTGCAGTTCACCACTACAGACGATTTGAGCCACTACCCTGCTCTGGCATTCGTGGTCACGGATGCTGGTGGGCAGTCGTATATAATCGGGACAAAGGAAGCGCCATACCCTATCATGGAAATCACACAGACGATTGACAAGGAGGTGCATGTGAATACTGTCAAGGTGACTTTCACACGCCGGAAGTCTCTCGTTCCCTGCCTGATTTAGCGTCTTTCCTTACCTATATATAATAGTGTACTTTTGTGCCGGAAACACATTAGTACACTATTTTTATGGCTCATTCTAAATATCATCTTCACCTGAAAGGTTACGTCGGAGGCTATGACTTCGACAGGGACTACGTCGATTACGTGCTCTCAAAGAATCCGGATACTGAGGTGCATGTGCTCATTGACTCGCTCGGAGGGTCACTGGCCACTGCGCTCTCCATTGTGGCTGCGTTCCGTGAACATCAGAATGTGCATGTTCACTATGTGGGCATGAATGCGTCTGCTGCTACGATTGTTTCTCTTGGAGCGAAGCATGTTTCTATTGACTCCTCTGCTATGTACCTTGTTCATAAGTGCTCGGTGGAGTTCTTCCGCTGGGCTTCGGCGAACAGCGACAAGCTGGCGGACATCATCAAGGAGGCGAAGCAGATGAAGTCCGATCTGGAGAAGATGGATGCGAATGTCGCGCAGATGTACGCCTCCAAGTGTCAGAAGTCTCCTGAGGATCTTCTCGCACTGATGAAAAAAGGTGGATGGCTGACTGCTAAGGAAGCGCTTGAATGGGGCTTTGTCGATGAGATTACCGAATACGAAGAAGATTCGGCTCCTGTCATTACGGATTCTATCGCCGCTGACATGGCTTCTTCGGGTATTCCAGTCCCATCCTGCTATTCCGGGCAGCAGCCTTCCAATATCTTCACGCGTTTTGTCGAAGCACTTACTAACATTTTCTCTAACTCTAATACATTATCTAAAATGGAACAAGCTAACACTACTCAACAGCAGGAGCAGGTGCAGACTCAGCAGCCGGCTCCAGCTCCTCAGGCTTCAGTACAGCAGCCTGCAGCAGGTACACAAGTACAAACGCAGCAGGAGCAGCCTGCAGCTGATGCTCAGGCACAGGCACAGCAACAAGCTTTGGAGCAACAGCGCCAGACGCTGGAAGCCCAGCATAACACGGCTATTGCTGCCAAAGACCAGGAGATTGCCAGGCTGCGTGCAGAACTGGATGCACTCAAAAAGGCTCCAGGAGCTTCTACCTCTCAGGTGGTAGAGACAGAAAAGAAGGATAATCCTCAGGACAAGCACTCTGCTGTCGAGGACTTCTTCGCTACGCGTCAGCGTGCCACTGAGCTCTACAATCTCGTGCCTTAAAGTCACTCTCTTTTCATTTCTTCATTCTTCATTCTTAATTCTTCATTTTTATTATGGCTGGAAAACTTAACTTTACTCTGCAGGAATATCAGGAAGCGGCTACCAAGTGGCGCTCCGACCTGCTCATGCTCCCTATCATAGGCTGTCAGGATACGCTGAAGTACATGACGGCTCGCCCTGGCATCCGCTATAAGGAACAGGTGGGAGCGCTCTCCGGTGATGCTCAGTTCGGACCGTACAAGCCCTCCCGCTCTACGGACTTCAATCTGAACATCGACTTCCGCACCCTCGAAACTTTCTTGGGTAGCGTCGTGGCGAAGTTCGAGCCTAACAGCGCTGTATCTACACTCCTCGGTCAGATCGGTGACACGAAGGGCGATGGACAGATGCAGGCGCCTACGGCTAAGCATGTGCTGGCGCTTATCGCCAAGTCTCTCTCTGAGCATCTGAATGAGGCTATCTGGGCGGGTGAGCGCAATCCTAACGGTGACACAACTCTTGACCTCTTCGATGGCTTCGATACCATCACAAGCAAGGAGATTACGGCTGGTAGTATTGCCGCTTCTGAGGGCAATTACATGAAGCTCACCGATGCTATCACCAATGACAATGCGGTGGACATCGCCAAGGAGATTCTCTTCTCGCTGGATCCCCGTCTTCGTGCACAGGACCTCTATATGTTCTGTACGCAGGAGTTCGCTGATGCCTACAACGAGAGCTATCTGCTCACTCATGGGGGCATCAACTACAACACGAAGTACGGACAGGACACTGTGGAAGGCTCGAATGGCCGTCTGCACATCGTGCCGATGTACAACAAGATTGGCTCTAAGTTCATCCACATCTGCCCGAAGATTAACATGCTCGTAGGTTATGACCAGATGGGCGACATCGAGTCTGTTTTGGTCAAGGAGTATGAGCCGTTCATCCTCTCCTACATCGCTACCATGTTCTTCGGTGTGCAGTTCGAGTCTATCGACAAGCGCCGCTTCAAGGTGGTTGAGCTGGCTGATTGATGATTAGAGCACTCTAAACACTAAACTCTAAACTCTCAACTTTATCGTCATGCCTAACTGCTCTCCTTTTCAGAAATCGCTTGCGTGGTGCATGGGTACGCCTGAGCTGCCCGGCATCCGCAAGAGGATTTACTACATCTCGAAAAACCAGATTGCCGAGTGGCCGACTTATATCCGCGATTATTATAATCGCAGGATGAAGAAAGCGGCCTACAGAGGTGATTTCGTCCTCGTTGCTGATGCCAAGTGGAAGTATATCGATGTCCTGCCTGAGAAGTCGCAGCTGACTTCTGAGCCACAAGGGGAATTGCCATCACAGACGCAGTTGAACAAACTGGTGGCTGTGTTCCCCGGTGTGAGTCCTGAAGCATCGGCTGCTGCCTGCTATCTCAACAACAGCGACAATGTGTTCCTCGTTGAAGACATGAAGGGTTTCTTCCGCGTTGTGGGCTGCAGGAAGTGGTTCACCAAGACAACTGTCACACAGGACAATGGCCAGGGGCCTACGGGCAACACTTCTACCACTATCAACGTGGAAGCGCCGGACGAGGTGCCTTCACCCTTCTACATGGGCATCATCGAAACAGAGCTTGGCGATGTCCAAGGGGAAATGTTCGATGATTCGGATGACCCTGAAGTGGTTCCTGTCTATGACAACGTCGTCACCATCAATGGACTGGAATACAGCATCTCTAATGGTGAAGTGAGCGTTCATGGGCCATTGAGAACAATCAATTTCACTGGTGAGAACATGCAGCAAATCAAAGTGCGCACTGACAATGTCACTGAGACTATTGCCTTGATGAACGCTGATGGCTCTGAAGCTGTATGGAGAGGCGATGTGCCTGCTCCCACAACTGTGATTGTCAGCAAGCGTGTTGATAACAATGACCAGATGTGGTTCATCTTTGATGTCAATGAAGTATCATATACCAAAGGTGAGGAAATGATGAAATGATCCTCTGCGCTCCTGACTCCTAAACTTTTCAACGTTTCAATGTTTCAACTTTTCAACTTTTAATATCATGCCACAAAATTGCACTCCTTTCCAAAAGTCGCTTGCTTGGTGCATGGGCATTCCTGAATTGCCCGGCATTCGCAGGCGCATCTACTACATCTCGAAGGACCAGATTGCTCAGTGGCCGCCTTTCAATCGCGATGACAACTACAGAGCGAAAACGGCTGTTCTGACTGGCAATTTCACGCTCGTTGCTGATGCCCATTGGAAGTATATCGACATCCTGCCGGATAAGTCGCAACTGACTTCCGAGGCTCAGGGTGAACTTCCCTGTCAGACACAGCTCAACAAGCTGGTTGCCGTGCATCCTGGTGTCGGGACAGAGGCTTCGGCTGCTGCCTGCTACTTGAACAACAGCGACAATGTGTTCATCGTAGAGGACACCAAGGGATGGTATCGCGTCGTAGGCAGCGAGAAGTGGGTCACCAAGACAACTGTCACGCAGGACAATGGTCAGGGCCCAACTGGTACTGTCGCCACCACTATCAACGTTGAGGCTACGGACGAGACACCTGCGCCCTTCTATGTAGGCACCCTCGATACGGAGGATGGTATCATCAACTGTATCCCGTATGACGATTAGTTGCTCTCCATAATAGCTTTCTGTCGGTTCGTGCGTTTTCTTCGTGTTTGCGCCCGGGGATGTGCTCTCGCATCTTCGGGCGTTTTAATTATCAGCGATGAACTATGATTGATGAACTAACTTCTGAAATACCTACTCCAGCGGATATATTCTCGCTGACTGCAGATATTCCTGTGCCCGTCATGCCGGAGATATCAATCCCTGATGACAGTGCTGATGGCAAGGACATCTTTTCGCCCAAAGAACGCAAGGCTTGGGACAAGTCGCTGGAAGCACGGTGTGATTTTCAATACCACCTGCGTCTTACTCGTCGAGCTTCCACGAACTTCATCACGATTTGGCAGAAGTCGGTGTTCGGGAAAACACTCACGGAAATCAAATCGGATGATGCGATGGTGCCCTACTTCGTGGAGCATATTCTGCCTGTCATCCAAGAGATAATTGGGTACAATCTCTCTGCTGGAGATTGGGCGATTGTTACCACACCTATGCGCCGACACAAAGACCGAAACTTTGCTTCAATGATTACTGAGCAATTAGCTGGGTTTCTGCACATTCCGTTTTACTTTGATTGTGCTCGGTGTCGCTCGAAGCAGCGTGTCGGTGCAGTGTTTGACCCTAATAATGTTCCAGTCGAAAAGAACGTGATTGTGTTCGATGATTTTGTCACGACTGGCTCCACTATCCTTGCCATGAAGAACATGCTGCACTCACTCGGGAAGAATCCTGTTTTCTTCTGCGGAATCAACAATAAATTGTAGATTTTTTTCACTACCTCAAAAGCATTTTGTCCACCTATGAATAAGGTATATTTCAACAAGCCGCAAAGGCTCACTCAACTTATCGGAGCCAATATCTCTGTCATCGTGGCTGGCCGTCGTACTGGTAAGACGGACTCCATAGCTGCGCCATTCGTACTGCGGAACATGCAAAGGATGCCTGGCAGTACTGGGGGCATCGTGGTACCGACATTCAAGCATGGTCTGACTAACACGCTGCCCGGACTGTTTGCGGCTTGGAAGCGGTGGGGATTTATCAGAGGCGTTCACTATGTCATAGGACGCAAGCCGCCTAAGACGTTTGCAAAGCCTATCATAGAGCCTGCGGAGTATGAGCATGTCATATCCTTCTACAACGGCTCGTGTGCTGTGATTATCTCACAGGACAGGCCTGGTTCTTCTAACTCCCTTACCCTTTCGTGGCTCCTGATTGACGAAGCAAAGTTCATTGATTACAATCGCCTGAAGGAGGAAACGCTTCCGGCAAACGGTGGTATCAAGTCGCACTTTGGGAAGCATTCGTGCAATCACTCTATCCTTATCCTGTCGGATATGCCGCAAACGCAGAAGGGTTCGTGGTTCCTGCATTACAAGGATAAGATGGATGTGGAGGTGATTCGGGGCATCGAGGGGCTTATCTATGACATCTGGAAGCTGAAGGAGCGCATGAAAGCCTTAAAGAAGTCTGGGAAGGATGTCCCGAAGGCTATGGTCTATCAGCTGCGGCATAAGGACAAGCAATTGAATCAGCTGCGTTCTGTGGCGACGTATTACAAAGAATACTCTTCCATCGAGAATCTGCAGCTGCTCGGTGAAAACTACATCCGGCAGATGAAGCGTGACCTTACGCCGCTGACTTTTCAGACTTCCATACTCTGCCAGCGGATTGGCATCGCAAAGGATGGGTTCTACTCTTCTATGCGGGAGAAGCACAAATATGATGCTTCTAACTTTGAGTACCTGGATGAGATTGCGCAGTCGTTCTATGCTGAGAACGAGGGGCAAAACTTTGGCGGGGAGCTGGATTGCCGCGCTGACCGCGACTGCAATCCGCTAGCCCCTATCTGCATCGGCATGGACTATAACGCGAACATCAATTGGATTGTCGCAGGTCAACCGTCTGGCAGACGATTGAACGTGCTCAAATCCTTTTATGTGAAGTTCGAACGTAAGCTGCCGGCACTCATTGATGATTTCTGCTCGTATTACCAGTTTCACCAGAATAAGACAGTCGTGTTCTACTATGACACAACGGCCCTAGGCTCAAACTATGCGGTGAACGAGCAGGATTTCCGCTGGGTTATCATCCATGAGTTTGAACGGCATGGATGGACTGTCAATGATGTCTATCTAGGGAATCCGATGCGACATGATGAGAAGTACCTGCTCATCAACCAGGCTTTCGCTGGGAAACAGCGCCTCATGCCGTTCTTTAATCGCCAGAATAACGATGACCTGATTCTCGCTATTCAGGCTGCTGGAGTGACACGAGGACGTAATGGCTTTCACAAGAATAAAGCCGGTGAGAAGCTGGCTGAGTCGGAAGAGGATCTTCTCGAACACCGTACCGATGGCACTGATGCTTTCGATACATTGTTCATCGGATGTGAAAAATTCCCCCAAAGTGAGTACTCTGGAGGAATGGTGGATGTCGGAGGGGTGGTGTAGGTCTAATGATGTTCGAATCGACATCCCTATATAATTTCGATAAAACGCTCTTAGCGCCAGAAGCCGACGTATTTGGTGTCGGTGAGGCCGGGGGAGAGGCGGACAAAGACAACGCCGTGAGGGGCGACTTCTGTCTCCCAGCGGTCTTTGCGCTCTACAGTGCCTAGGTCTTTCTGACGCCAAAGATCACGCACGGTCTGCGTCTCCATGAGGCCGAGGGAATGAGGCACGAAGCCAATCTTCTTGGGCTCCTTCGTAAGGTTAAACATAGCCACCGCCAGCGAGCCGTCCTCAAGAGGCTTAACGTAGGTAGCGTATGTCCCGTCTCCATACTGCTTAACCCCCTGGACACCAAGCGGATCTTGGTTCACGTCAATCACCTCGCTATTGCAAAGGAGGCTCACCGTAAAGTCGTCCATCTCAGCCATATCGCAGCCAATCAGCATAGGGGAAGCCAGTATAGACCAAAGAGTTATGTGCGTGTATTGCTCATCCGGAGTGAGCTTGGTCCAATGCGTCTTGGGACCCCATCCCACCTTGCCTACCACCAACATATCGGCATCGGGCCAATTGCCCGGACCCTTGAATCCGGCCCAGCGGTCCTGCCCGCCGAAGCCGATCTTGAAGATGCTCTCCCACGTGTCGCGTATGTCTCCGGTGGTGCGCCAGCACTCAGCATAATCGCGCAGATACGGCCCAAGCACCACCCTGGACGAATTGGAGATGGAGTAAACGATATCGCGCCCGGTAGCGAGCAGTGCTGCGCGCATATCCTTCAGCCACCAGACGTCGTTGATGTTCCAATCGTACTTTAGGTAATCCACGCCCCAGTCGGCCCATTGGCGCGCGTCCGCAGCTGCAAACGAATATTTGCCAAAGTACCATACAGAGTCACACTTCATGCGGCTGCGATCCACTTTGTACACGCTGTCCACTATGCCAGCTTCCACCCAGGGGTAGATGCCCTCCGGATTGGGAGCCGAGCTCCCGATGTGCCCCGCATAGGTGCCGCACCAAGGCCCAGAGTAGATGCCCAGCTTAAGCCCCTCGGAGTGCAAGAAGTCCGCCAACTCCTTCATGGAAGGGAACTTGGAGTTGGGCTGTATAGCGTTGTACTTGCCGCCACGGAGCCCCTGCCAGCCATCGTCGATATTGATGTAGCTCCATCCGTAGTCGGCGAGGCCCTTCTCCAGCATGGCGCGGGCCGAACTCATCACCTTTTCCTGGCTGACGCTGTTTCCCCAGCAGTTCCAGGAGTTCCAGCCCAACGGGGGCGTGAGAGCGATGCGATCTCCGATGACGATACGCAGCTCCCGCTCGAACGAGCCGGCGGCATTGCTTGCGCGCAACAGCACCTTGTACGTACCGGCCTTGCTTGCACGGCCCTTGATGATGCCCTTGGAGGCGTCCAGCTTAAGACCACGCGGCAGTCCCTTGGCCTCAAAGTGAATGGGGCGTACTCCGGTGGTGGGGATGCGGAAGATGAATTCTGCCTTGGGACGGGCGCCGTAAATTTTGGGCCCGTTGATACGGGGAGCGTCAGGAGCTGGAGGGGTAAGGATGAATGCGGAATTATCCACGGCCTGATCCTGCGCCTGTGCGGAAAAAGACATGAGCGCCGCAAAAGCAGTTACGAGCAAACAAAAGAAACGGTTCATATTGATTCAATTATGACATTAATAAATGTACTAATAAAATAAAATTTAACTTCAATTTTTGTTAATCCGTGGCAAAATTACATAATAATTCTCACATAAAACCACTTTTCACAAAACAATATT
>Ga0256405_10008610_pt1 | contig 14506 bp, 13 predicted proteins | sample RumenRJG_02DNA_FD_189096 | JGI IMG/M metagenome (GOLD analysis project Ga0256405, IMG submission 189096) | Bovine rumen microbial communities from Lethbridge, Alberta, Canada - RJG_02 | ecosystem: Host-associated > Mammals > Digestive system > Stomach > Rumen | place: Canada: Alberta...
AACGTTATAGTGTCATGCGTTCCTTGCGTGCCATTGACCGCGCCGATGTCGTTTTGATGATGATTGACGCATCGGAAGGCATTACGGAACAGGATAAGAAAATTGCTGGCTATGCGCATGAATCAGGGCGTGGCGTCATCATTGTCGTCAACAAATGGGATATCTATCCGGATAAAGATGACAAGTCAACGCTTCGCTTTACGGAAGATTTACGCGATGAAATCGGCTTCTTACAGTATGCGCCGGTTCTTTATGCTTCGGCTTTGACTGGTCAGCGCGTAGGCCGTGTTACAGACTTGGTCAAATACGTTGCTGAGCAGCAGTCCATGCGCATCAAGACGAGTGTATTGAACGAACTCATTCGTGATGCCGTATCCATCAATCCGCCCCCCATGCATCGGGGCCGTCGTTTGAAGATCTTGTTCATGACGCAGGCGGATGTCAAGCCGCCGAAGTTTATCATTTTCGTCAACGATCCGGAACTCATGCATTTCTCGTATTTGCGTTTCATCGAGAACCGTCTGCGCGAAATGTATGGTTTCGAGGGCACGCCCATCCGCTTGATTGTACGCGCGCGGGATGAGGAGGATGAGTACTGATGAACATGGTACTAGCTTGTGCGATTGCCTATATCTTGGGGTCGATTCCCAATGGGCTTGTCTTTGGCAAGTTGCTTTGGCAGGTTGACCTTCGTGAGCATGGCAGTCACAATATCGGTGCGACGAATGCTTGGCGAACGCTGGGCAAGGGGCCGGGCTTTTTGATTTTCCTGTTGGATTTCCTCAAGGGAGCCATCAGTGTATATATCGGTATGAAGCTTGGGGATACGGCACTGGCATGTGTGCTAGCTGGTGTTTTTGCAATTGTTGGTCATTCCTGTTCGCTTTTCCTGAAGTTTAAAGGCGGAAAAGGTGTGGCCACGGGACTCGGGGTCATTGTCATGATGATGCCAATTCCTGCGTTGCTGGTATTTTTAGTTTGGCTTGGAGTGGTTAAGCTCAGCGGTTATGTATCGCTGGGATCTATCCTTGCTGCGGCTCTTGTCCCTGTTTTGGCATGGCAATTTGGTTATCCTGTTGAGTATATTGGGTTTGGCATTTTGGCAGCCGCCTTCATCATCATTCGCCATCATGCCAATATCGGACGTTTGCTCAGTGGAACCGAAAGTAAAATCAAGGCAGGACATCGTTGACAAATAATGTTACAAAATAGGCAAAACAATAATAGATATTACAGGTGAAGTGGACATTTGTAAAAATAAAGTTGCTATTCGTCCACTACTTGTGGTATACTATCTTTTGTCAGTAGAAAATTATCCATTGGAGGCGCTATATATGAATAATCAGAAGAGTGGGTTCTTCCTCGTTCGTGAAGAGATTCTCCCGGAAGCAATTAAAAAGACGATCAAAGTCAAAGAAATGCTGAAGCGTGGCGATGCTCGCACCATCAACGAAGCCGTTGAGAAGATGGAGCTTTCCCGCAGCGCTTACTATAAATATAAAGATTATGTGTTCCCGTTCTATGAGGCAAGCCAGAACAAAATCGTTACGCTTACGTTCCTGCTTGAGCATAAGAAGGGCGTTCTTTCGAGTGTACTCAACACGATTTCGTCGGATTCCGGCAGCATTATGACCATCAATCAGGGGATTCCTTTGCAGGGAGTTGCCAATGCGACGGTTTCGATTGAGACGGCAAACCTCAGCGTTGACCTGGAAGCTTTGCTCGATAAGCTTCGCATGGTTGATGGCGTGAAGCGTTTGGAAGTTCTCGGTCAGGCTTAAACAGTGGAAGGAGGTGCGTCGATATGGAGAAAGTGATTCGTGTAGGTTTGTTGGGGTCCGGTACAGTAGGTTCCGGCGTGGTTCAGGTACTCGAAATGAATCGGGAGCAAATTACCGAGCGCGTCGGCGCGCCTATTATGCTGAAAACCGTTTTGGTCCGGGACTTGAGCAAAAAGCGTCCTCAGCTTGAGGGATATTCGTTGACGGATAAATACGAGGATATCTTAAACGATGACGAAATTGATGTTGTCGTAGAACTCATGGGCGGGCTGCATCCAGCCAGAGAGTATATGCTTCAGGCAATGGAGCATGGCAAAAGTGTCGTAACGGCTAATAAGGATGTGGTGGCTCAGTTTGGCAAGGACATGTTTGAGGCTGCAGAAAGACATGGCGTCGATTTCATGTTCGAAGCCAGTGTCGGTGGTGGTATCCCCATCATTACGCCGCTAAAGCAATGCTTGACGGCCAATAAAATCACGGAAATCATGGGCATTGTCAATGGTACGACGAACTATATGCTCACCAAGATGACAGACGAAGGCTGTGACTATGATGCAGTGCTTAAGGAAGCACAGGAAAAAGGCTATGCAGAAGCCAATCCGTCAGCGGATGTTGATGGTCTTGATGCAGCCCGTAAGGCGGCAATCCTTTCGTCATTGGCTTTTAACACGCGAGTGGAGCTCAAGGATGTTTCGGTTGAGGGGATCACGAAGATAACCCCCGATGATATCGATTATGCGAAGAGTCTCGGTTATGTGGTAAAACTCTTGGCAGTTGGCAAGGATTCGCCGGAGCATGGTGTCGATGTACGCGTTCATCCCGTATTTTTGCCGAAAGAGCATCCGTTGGCAGCTGTAAATGGCGTATTCAATGCAATTTTTGTCCGTGGTAATGCGATTGGCGAGGCCATGTTCTATGGTCAGGGGGCAGGCTCTTTGCCGACGGCTTCTGCGGTAGTGTCGGATATTATTGACGTGTCAAGGGATATTGTCAACAATTCCTTTGGCCGGATTGGCTGCACTTGCTACGAGCAGAAGTCCATGTGCCCGATTGAAGAGACGGAGTCTTCGTATTATGTCCGTTTGTTGGTGGATGATAAACCCGGCGTTCTCGGGCAAATTGCTACGGCCTTTGGTGATGCTGAGGTAAGTTTGAAATCCGTTATTCAGACGAAACGCAGCGTGGTGGATCATGCCGAGATTGTTGCGGTCACGCATATTGTCCGCCATGCGAGCATTCAGAAGGCGTTGGATGCTTTGAAACAGTTGTCGGTAGTGGATGAGATCCGCAATGTAATCCGTGTTGAGAAAGAACGGGGGTAATCTTATGACAAACCGTTCGGTCCGTATTCGGGTGCCAGGAACCAGTGCCAACTGTGGACCTGGATTTGACGCTATCGGTCTTGCTTGTACCGTCTATAACGATTTGGAACTTTCGCTGTTGAAGGAGCCAAGACTTACGATTACCATTGAAGGGGAAGGCGCGCAAAACATTCCCTGCGATAATCGCAATATCGTTTGGCGGTCGGTACAGTATTTGCTTCGCAAGGCCAAATTGGATAAAGAATATCCAGGTGCAGTCATCCACATGGAAAATCATGTTCCACTTTCGCGAGGCTTAGGCAGTAGTGCTACGGCAATCGTAGCTGGCCTAAAAGCTGCGAATGTGTTGATTGGCAATCGGTTTAATCGCCGCGAGCTTTTGCAGTTTGCGACGGATATTGAGGGGCATCCCGATAATGTGGCGCCGGCAATTTTCGGTGGTTTTACGATTAGCACTGTGACCCGCGGCAATGTGGAATGTTTCACTTTTATGCCGAAGTTTCGCATGAAGCTGGTGGTAGCCGTTCCGGATTTTCCGCTTTCAACGCGCAAGGCTCGGGCTGTTTTGCCGGAAAAGGTACCGATGAAAGATGCGGTCAATAACATTGGCCGTGCCGCCATGCTCGTAGCTGCCCTTTGCAAGGGAAATGACAAGTTCTTGCGCAATGTGTTTGAAGATGCTCTTCATCAGCCCTACCGCGCAGAGCTTATTCCCGGTATGTACGATGTGTTTCAGGCTGCCCGCAAGGCGGGTGCCCTCGGGGCTAACCTAAGCGGTGCAGGTCCTTGCCTCATAGCTTATACACTGGAAAACCGTCAGTGTGAAGAAGCTGTGGGCGAAGCCATGAAGCAAGCTTTTAAGCAGCACGGAGTAGAGTCCAAAATCTTGGTTATGGATTTGGATAATCGTGGTGCTCATATCCTCAATGAAAATAAAGAATGAGTTCGAAGCAATAGGCCTGCTGGTTCCGAAGGGAGTCAGCAGGCTATTTTGTTGCAGCATTTTTTCTGTTACAATACAGGAATGAGGAGGGATCATGGTATGAGAGAAGAGGATTTTGTGTCGGCACTGCGAAAGTGCGGTGCCAGGGTCTTTATCGTTGGGGGATGGGTGCGTGATCAGATTCGTGGCGTGAAAGCACATGACAAAGATTACATGGTAGCCGGAATGGAAGAAGATACCTTTACCGAGCTTTTTCCGGCGGCCGAAAAAGTTGGCAAATCGTTTCCGGTTTATCTGGTAGCGATTGATGGCAAGAAATCCGAAGTCGCCTTTGCCCGCAAAGAACGAAAAACAGGAAGCGGTTACTGTGGATTCGCTGTGGATTACGATTCCTCCGTTACGTTAGAAGAAGATTTGTATCGTCGAGATACGACCATGAACAGTCTGGCAATGGAGCTGCCCGAGAAGACGATTCACGACTTATACGGTGGGGAGGCGGATATTCGTGGTGGAATAATCCGTGCCATATCCAAACATTTCAGTGAAGATCCAGTCCGGGCCTTGCGAGCGGCCCGGCAGGCGGCAGAGTTTGGCTTTGCGATTGAAGACAATACCTATCGCTTGATGGCTGCATGCCGCGAGGAACTTGTCCATGAACCAGTTGAGCGGGTGCTGGGGGAATTGAGGCGTGCCTTGAATACGCCAAAGCCCTCCATATTCTTTCGTTGTCTGAATCGTGCCGGTTTGTTGTCTGTTACGTTCCCTGAGCTGGCCGCGTTGATCGGTAAAACACAGCCAGCGGCTTTTCATCCTGAGGGGGATGCGTTTGAGCACACAATGCTTGTGGTCGATAAAGTGGCTGAGCAGACGGATTCCGTGTTGGCGCGGTTTGCCGGATTGGTTCACGACTTGGGGAAGGGGACGACGCCAAAAGAGATGGAACCACATCATTACGGGCACGAGGAACGAGGACTGGTAGTGCTAACAAAATGGAATAGACGCATGACGTTGCCAAGGGACTGGATGCAGGCGGGATCCTTTGTCATTGCAGAACACATGCGGGCTCCGATGCTGGGAAAAGCGGCAAAGATTGTCGATTTATTGCTGAAAGTTGACCGGTCAAATCTGTCTTGGCCAGAGTTTCGGGCGGTAATTTTAGCAGACCATCAAAGCTTACCGGATTATTTGCAATACGGAGAGGTTTATGTGGAAAAAATGAAGCAGGTCAGTGGACGAGATTGTCCTTTCGGAGTTACTGGCAAGAAAGTTGGGGAATGGATTCGTTCGGAACAGTTAAAGATTTATCGAAATATCGTGATTCGTTCGGATTCTATCGATTAATTGTTGCGAAATTGTCAAAAAAAGGCTATAATTAAGAACAAAGATATCAGAATTGGTTCACGAAATAGTTGATGTCCGAATCTTGAGGAGGCGATTTCTCATGAGTACCATTATTCCGTATAAATCCGTAGCCCCAAAAATCGATCCGAGTGTATTTGTTGCACCAACGGCTGCCGTAATCGGTGATGTCGAAATCGGTGAGGGGTCTAGTCTGTGGTTCAGCACAGTGGTGCGTGGAGATTTCCAACCAATTAAGATTGGTCGAAATACCGATATTCAGGATAATGCGACGATTCACGTTATGGCCGATGTGCCAACGGAAATCGGCGATGAAGTTATCATTGGGCACAACGCCATCATACATGCTCAGAAAATCGGGAATAATTGCCTAATTGGTATGGGCTCGATAATTCTTGGCTATACAGAGATTGGCGATAATGTAATCATCGGCGCTGGGACAATTCTGACACAACATAAAAAGATTCCGTCTAATTCGCTGGTTTATGGCAATCCGGCGCAAATCATCCGTTCTTTGCGGGAAGATGAATTGCAGGCACTCCATGATTCGGCCATGAACTATCAGCAAGTAGCAGAAAATTACAAAGCAGAATTGCTTTGAATAATTTTAATTAAGAAACAAGGGGACTTTATCGTAATGGAAAAAACACTCGTACTCATTAAACCAGATGCTTTTACCAAACATTATAGCGGGGATATTATCAAACGGTATGAAGCGGAGGGCTTCCGCATTGTAGCGATGAAACTCTTAAAGATGGATGAGCGGCTGGCCTCGATTCATTATGAAGAACATATCGGCCGTCCGTATTATGGAGATTTGGTAGGCTTTATGACTTCGGCACCGATTATTGCTATGGTCCTCGAAGGAGAAGATGTCATCGCAAAGGTGAGAAAGCTCAACGGCAAGACAAATCCGGCTGAGGCAGAGGAAGGGACAATCCGCAAGCAGTTTGCGGCCAATGGCCGGCGCAATGCGGTTCATGCTTCGGATTCGGTGGAGAGTGCGAACCGGGAGATTCATATATTCTTCAATGAGACCGAGATTTTGGACGGTCAGTATGAAGCCATGGAGTAATTCGAAGTAATTGCTAAGGAGCGCGATCGTATGAGCGTTACGACCAAGACTGGTGATAAAGGGATGACAAGCCTTTATACCGGAGAACGGGTGGAAAAGGGCTGCCTGCGGGTGGAAACTTATGGCATAATTGATGAAGCTGGTTCGGCGCTTTCGATGGCCAGAGCTTTTGCCACGAAGTCTGAGGTGAAAAATCGTATTTTCGCACTGCAGAAAAATCTTTCGCTTTTGATGGCTGATTTTGCGAGCCTCAATCAAACGCCGTATATTACGGCTGAGATCGTGAAAGAAATCGAACGGGAAATTGCGGCGTTGGAAGAACAGCTTCCGCCCTTGAAAAGTTTTTTGATTCCTGGGGATACAAAGGCTGGAGCTATGTTGGACATGGCACGTACCGTTGCTCGTCGTGCTGAGCGTTGTGCCTGCCGGTTAGCGAAGGAAACAGCCATCGCTGAGGCGGATCGCCTGTATTTAAATCGCATTTCGGACTATTGCTTTTTGCTGATGCGTTTAGAAGAACAAGAATAAAATTGGAGTCATCTCGCTACGAGATGACTCCTTTTTTTGCATAATCTGAAAATTGTAGCAGGAAAATGAAGAATAGTCGAAGAATACTGATAATATCATAACAATAGGAGGGAATATCGATGAAGAACTATAAAAGTGCCAATATCCGAAATATTGCTGTTGTAGGTCATGGGAAAACAGGTAAGACCAGTTTGTTGGATGCTTGCCTGTTTGATGCAGAAGCGGTTAAGCGCCTTGGCAATGTCGAGGATGGCACCAGTGCGCTGGATTATGAGCCGGAAGAAACCAAACGCGGCATGACGATTAATTTGAAATTGGCAGCGTGTGAATGGCGCGATTTCAAATTGAACTTCATCGATACACCGGGGTATCCTGATTTTGTCGGTGATGTCAAGGGGGCTATGGCGGCAGCTGACAGTGCCTTGATTGTGATATCTGCTTCGTCTGGCATCAAATCCGGCACCGAAAATGCCTGGTGGTATGCAGAGGAAAACGAATTGCCACGAGCTTTCTTTATCAATAAGATGGATCGCGAACATGCAGATTTCTACGGGGTAGTAGAAGAGCTTCGCGTACGCTTCGGGGATGGTGTCGTTCCGGTACAGCTGCCAATTGGTAAAGAAGCAGCTTTCCAAGGGGTAGTGGATTTGCTGTCGCTTCATATGAAGATTGTCACTCATGACAAGGAGATCGTTAAAGACGAAGTACCGGAGTATATGAAAGGCGAAGTCGAGCAAGCTCGTCAAAAGATGATTGAATCCATTTCGGAGTTCAACGATGAGTTGTTGGAGAAATATATCGAAGGAACGGAAATCACCGAGGTGGAGACCGCAGCGGCGCTGATTGAAGGCATACAGGCTGGTAAGATTTTCCCCGTTTTCTGTGGGTCGGCCAAACAGAATATCGGCATGCGGAAACTCATGAATGATTTGGTGGAGTATATGCCGACGCCGTATTTTAAAGTGTCCATTGGCATGGATCCGGTAAGTGGTGAACTCAAGGAACGTCATACGGAAGATGCGTTTTCTGCGCAGGTGTTTAAGACAATTGTCGATCCCTTTGTGGGCAGGCAGAGTTATATTCGCATCTTGTCTGGCGAAATGCGCGGGGATGCTTCGTATCATCATCCCAATAAGGATACCGAGGAACGAATCGGAACGTTGTTTACATTGCAAGGCAAACAGCAGCATAATTTGAATGTTGCTGCGGCTGGTGATATCGTGGTGACGACGAAATTGCAGCAGGTCAAGACGGGGGATACGCTCTGCGATAAGAGCGACGCCATTCAATATGAAGCGATTCTTTATCCGACAGCAATGCTTGAGATGGCGGCATCCGCCCATAAGAAAGGGGAGGAAGACAAAGTCTTTGGTGCTTTGGCAAAGCAGCAGGATGAGGATCCAACGCTGCTCGTGGAAAAGAATCCGGAGACGGGTGAGACGATTGTCCGGGGCATCGGGGAAGTGCATCTGGAGATCCTAGCTGAAAAACTCGAACGGAAATTTGGCGCGCAGCTGGATTTGGCTGAGCCACGAATTCCATATCGTGAGACCATCCGCAAGACCGTCAAAGTTCAGGGACGCCATAAGAAACAAAGTGGCGGGCATGGCCAGTTCGGCGATGTGTGGCTGGAAATCGGACCGCGGGATGCGGGGAGTGGCAACGAATTTTCCGAAACGATTTTTGGCGGCAGCGTGCCGAAGCAGTATATCCCGGCGGTGGAGAAAGGTACGGCAGAGACTTTGGCTCAGGGGGTGCTTGCGGGGTATCCTGTGGTAGATGTAAAGGTCAATCTGTACGATGGTTCGTATCATCCTGTTGACTCATCGGAAGCTGCCTTTAAGACAGCTGCCGCACTTGCCATCAAGAAAGGGGTCATGGAGGCATCGCCCATTTTGTTGGAACCGATTGAGACCATCAAAGTGCTGACCCCCGAGTATTATCTCGGAGATGTCATGGGACGTCTCAACAGCAAACGCGCGCATGTCCTAGGGGTGGATAGCAAGGAGCGGGATATGAGTGAGATTCAGGCTTTGATTCCGCAGGCGGAGCTCTATAAGTTTGCTACGGAACTTCGCTCGTTAACCCAGGGACGCGGATCGTATGCGCTCGAATTTGCGCGGTATGAACCGGTACCGGAGCGGGCAGCAGAAGCCATTATCGAGGCGGCGAATGCAAGATAGCATTGACTAGAATTAAGAATAATTAAGGCCTTTCCTAATGAAATCGGAAGGGCCTTTTAACTTGCAAATAGGGACTAAAGATGTTAGGATATTAAAAGTAACTGTTAATTTTACAGTAAATCTTAAAAAGAAAAGAGATTATGAATTATGTGGGAAAAAGTTTGCGCAGGTATGTTGGGCGCTATGATGATTACAGGGTCGGCAGCTGGACTTTCGGCGAATATGGTCAGTGCTGCGCCGGTAGAGGAAACGGCTGCACAGCCAGCTCAAACGCAGAAGGTAGAGCAGCCGATGAAGATTAGCATCAACCTTGCTGCCCGTTCGTTAGCACTTTATCAGGGGACGACGAAAATCCGTCTGTATCCGATTGCTCCGGGAACGGCTTACACGCCGACTCCGACCGGCTATTATAAAATCCTCGAGAAGGAAGTAAATCCGACTTGGACGGATCCGGCTACGGGCTATTCCATTCCTTCGGGCCCGGATTGCCCGCTGGGTTATCGTTGGATGACGGTTACGGGCAATATCGGCATTCATGGAACCAATAACCCGGCTTCTATCGGAACGTATGCATCGCATGGCTGCATGCGCATGTTTGAAAAGGATGTCGAGGCACTTTATGATCTGGTGGAAGTAGGCACGCCGGTTGAGATTACTTATAACCGCGTTGTCGTTGAAAAAGCTCCGGATGATACGGTGGTCTATTACATTTATCCGGATGGGTATGGCTGGCAGAAGCTGTCGGTAGCTGATGTTCACAAATGGCTGGCTGGCTATGGCGTTGGCAACTTCGAATCCGATGAGGATATTCAGGCGAAAATCAACGCTTCCGATGGCAATCCCACGTATGTTGGCAAGGTCTATCCGCTCTATGTCAATGGGAAAAAGCTTACCAATAATGCGGTAAACAAAGATGGTGTGACGTATCTGCCAGCGATTGATTTGGCCAATGCCGTCAATGTAAATCTTGGTTGGGATGCAGCAACCCATAAGCTTATCAGCACGCTGGGCAGTGCCGAGGGTGTCGATAAACGCGATGTGCTTTACTGCAAAGCCGAAGATACGAAAACCCTCTTTAACCTGACGGGCAGCATCAACGATGCGAAACAGTTCGTTTTGACGACAGCCGCACAGCCGGAAACGCCGAAGACGGAAACTCCGGAAGTAAAGACCGAAGAGAAAACGGCTGAAACGCCGCAGCAGGTAGCCAATGAGCAGCCGAAGGCTGAGGACAAAGCTGTTGATGGCAGCAAAAGCAAAAAATCGTTAAAACAGATTTACAAAGAAGCAACAAAGAAGTAAAATAGTTTCTTGTAAGTTATCGTAACCTATAAACTGAACAATTTGAGGAGGAATCCTGCTTGAGCAAGCGTTTTGTGATTTTGGATGGCAGCAGCCTTATGTATCGTGCGTTTTATGCGCTGCCACCATTGACGGATTCCCTGGGCGAGCCGACCAATGCGATATTTGGTTTTTCCAATATGCTCACCAAGCTGTTGGGGGAGCTGAAACCGGATTCGTTGGTTATCGCTTTTGATAAGGGAAAAAAGACGTTCCGCACGGAACGTTATCCGGAATACAAGGGAACGCGTGACAAGACCCCGGAAGAGCTCCTCGCCCAAATCCCGCTGCTGCATGAATTTGCAGCAGCTTTTGGCGTTTCTTTTATGGAAAAAGAGCGTTATGAGGCTGATGATATCATCGGAACCCTGGCAACAAAGGCTGCTGCGGCAGGTCATGATGTCATGGTAGTCACTGGGGATAAGGACGCATTGCAGCTGGTGCGCCCGAACCTTCGCGTCATGTTGACGAAGAAGGGGATATCCGAGCTAAAAGCCTATGACGAAGAAGTATTTCGGGAGGAATACGGCTTTGAGCCGATTCGACTGATTGACCTCAAGGGATTGATGGGCGATAATTCCGACAATATTCCGGGGGTCCCCGGCGTGGGACCCAAAACGGCAACGAAACTGTTGCTGGAATATGGGACTCTTGAAAATGTCTTGGACAACATTGAGGCAATTTCTGGCAAGAAACTAAAGGAACGCTTGACGGAAAATCGCGATCAGGCAATCCTGTCCAAGGAACTTGCCACGATTGAATTACAGGTTCCGGATGTGGAACTTTCGATGGATGATTATACCATCACCCCAGACCGTATCGCTATGAAGAAGTTCTGTGACCGCTATGAGTTAAGAGGTGTTTGGAAGAACTTCACGAAAATTTATGGAGAGTCCGATGATGGATTGTTTGCTGGCATGGAAATCCAGGAAGCGGCGCCCGTTGATTTAACTTATGAAGAATGGGATGAGCAGCAGCTGACAGAGGTCTTGGAGCAGGCAGAAACAATTGCTGTCAGTGGTATCTTTGCAGGCCGTGCCCCGTTTGAATCGCTTCGTCGTGCGGTGGTGGTTTCGTCAACTGGCGATACGGGCCTTGTCGCTTCGGATACGCCGGCATGGCAGCGGCTGTTGGCGTTCATGGAAGCGGGAAAACCGGTGACGGTCTACGATTTGAAGCAGTATTATCATGCGGGAATCAAGGCGGGCAATAGCTTTTTTGACATCAAATTGGCCGACTATCTGATTCATCCGGAACTGTCCAAATACGAACTGTCGAACCTTTCGCATCAGTATTTTCCGGAGCAGTGTGTACCGGAAACCTTTGACGATGAAATCCTACAGGCGGTATGGACGGCAAAACTCATCGCGAAACTCCAGCCTAAGCTGGCAGCTGAGCTTGAAGCACTTGGCATGAAAAAGCTCTATGATGAAATTGAACTGCCACTGGTGGAAGTCCTGGCGGCCATGGAACAGAATGGCGTTTACGTAAATCGAAAAAGCCTGGAAGAGAAAGCCGCCGAGGTTGGCAAGAAGATTGAAAAAATCCAGCAGGATATCTACGTGCTGGCGGGGACAGAGTTCAATATCAACTCGCCCAAGCAGCTTGGCGAGGTGCTCTTCGAGCGGTTGGAACTTCCGCCAACGAAGAAGACCAAGACGGGTTACTCCACCAATGCGGAAGTATTGGAATCCCTGCGGTTCCAGCATCCGATTATCGAACAGATCTTGGCCTATCGCATGTGGACGAAACTGAAATCCACCTATCTGGATGCAATTGGTGAACTCATCCAGGAAGAATCCGGCCGCGTTCATACGAGCTTTAATCAGACGGTTACGGCAACGGGGAGACTTTCCAGTTCCGATCCGAACCTGCAAAATATTCCGGTCCGTACGGAAGAGGGGAAGACGATCCGTGCGCTCTTTGAGCCAGGAGAAGGTTATGATTATCTTCTTTCGGCTGATTATTCGCAGATTGAGCTGCGCTTACTGGCGCATATGTCGGGAGACGAAAGCTTTATTGATGCGTTCTGTCAGAATCAGGATATCCATGCCCGTACGGCAGCGGAGGTATTTGGGGTGCCCTTAGCAGAAGTCACCCCGACGCTGCGCAGCCGGGCCAAGGCGGTAAACTTTGGTATTGTTTACGGCATCAGTGACTATGGGCTTTCGCGTGATTTGCACATTCCGAAGAAGGAAGCAGCAAGTTATATCGATAGTTATTTTGAGCGCTATCCTGGCATTCGTAAATTCATGGATGACACTGTAGCTGCTGCCCATGAGACGGGGTGTGTTACGACTCTTTACGGCCGACGTCGTGAGCTGCCGGCTATCAAGAGCCGGAATTTCATGCAGCGTTCTCTGGCTGAGCGCATGGCGATGAATACGCCGATTCAGGGCACTGCAGCCGATATTATCAAGCTGGCTATGATTGAAGCGTATCATCGCTTGCAGGAAGCTGGGGTTAAGAGCCGTATCCTGCTGCAGGTACACGATGAGTTGGTCTTGGAGACCACGGAAAACGAACGCGAACTTGTCAGCAAGATCCTAAAAGAATCGATGGAACAGGTAGCTAAGCTTTCGGTTCCGCTTTTGATTGATATTCACAGTGGCAAAAACTGGGCGGAGGCGAAGTAATATGCCGGAAATGCCAGAGGTGGAAATTATCTGCCGCTATCTCGATACAGTTTTGACCGGTCAAAAAATCATGAAGATTGACCTGTTGCTGCCACGGCAGATTAAATGGCCAGAGCCGGAAGCTTATCGGGCGATGGCTATTGGCCGGACGATACAGGCGATGAAGCGCCGGGGGAAGTATCTCATCATGGAGCTCGACAATGGCAATGAACTGATTTTCCACCTTCGTATGACGGGACGGTTGGTATTTGAACCGGAGGGAGAGTCTCACGATTCGTATGCGCGGCTGCTGTTCCATCTTGATGGCGGTGGGCTGCTCGTCTATGGGGATACCCGTACGCTCGGGGCGGTCTATGCGTTAGCTCCAGGGGAGCGCTGGCGCATTCATGGCCTTGCTGAAATGGGGCCAGAGCCGTTGTCGCCTGAATTTACGCCAGAATATCTCTATCAACTGGTGCAGGGAAAAAAGACGCTCATCAAGTCGCTTTTGCTGAATCAAAAATATATTGGTGGTATTGGTAACATTTACGATGATGAGGCATTGTTCTTAGCCGGCATCCATCCCCAGCGGCGTGCTAGTACCCTTACCCAGGAAGAATGCCGGCGCCTGTATGGGACCATCAATTCGGTTATCGAAGCGGGAATCCGCGATGGCGGCACCACCTTCCGCGATTATCAAAATGGTGAGGGCAGACAGGGAAGTCATCAGGAGCATCTCTTTGTCTACAATCGAAAGGGACAGCCCTGCCGCAAATGTGGTACGCCAATCGAAAAGATAACCGTGGGGGGGCGGGGAACCCATTATTGCCCGCATTGTCAAAAATGACACAAGAAGGAGAAGGTAGTATGAAAATCATCGGCCTTACGGGGGGCATAGCCTCTGGCAAGAGTACCGTATCTGCGTATTTGCAGGAAAAAGGTGCCAGCATTATCGATGCCGATGGAATCGCTCATGAACTTCTGGAGCCGGGCAGACCGCTATACGAGGCGTATCGCAAACACTTTGGGGAAAAAATCCTGTTGCCTGATGGCACGCTTGACTGCCGTGCCATTGGGCAGCTGGTTTTTTCTGACCCTATCGAACGGAAATGGCTGAATGCGACCGCTCACCCGTTGATTCAGCAAGAAATCTGCCAGCGGTTGCAACGTTATCAAGCGGAGAAAAAATCCGTAATCGTACTGGATGTTCCATTGCTCTTTGAGTCGGGATGGGATAAAATGGCAGAGAAGGTTTGTCTGGTATATGTTGAGGAAAAAATTCAGCTGGCGCGCCTTATGAAGCGCAATGGCTATGGAAGGGAAGAGGCGGCGGCCAGAATTGCTGCGCAGATGCCTTGG
>Ga0256405_10008611_pt1 | contig 14505 bp, 2 predicted proteins | sample RumenRJG_02DNA_FD_189096 | JGI IMG/M metagenome (GOLD analysis project Ga0256405, IMG submission 189096) | Bovine rumen microbial communities from Lethbridge, Alberta, Canada - RJG_02 | ecosystem: Host-associated > Mammals > Digestive system > Stomach > Rumen | place: Canada: Alberta | collected...
TGTCCTTAGTGGCAAGTGTTCCGTATTGAAATGGCGCATTCATATCTACTATAATAATGGTTTAACACCACAAAGATACAATATATTACCCAAAGGTAACTTACCCAAAGGTAACTTTTTGCTCCTATTAATGTTTTTTATCGTTTCTTGCATTATACTCATTATTTGACTAACAGTTTCTTCTTGTTCACAATGTAGACGCCGTTGGTATGAACGGGGGTCTCGATGGTCTCGCCAGGCTGGAGCATATAGCTGGTGTATGTGATGCCAGCAACACTGACGATGGTAATAGCGACAGGATCCTTGAGATGCGACGTGGTGATAATCTTATGATCCTTCGCATAGATTTCCAGCGTGCCGTCAACCACGGAGAGTGGTTCGTCAATTTGTCCGTCGTTATAGCTACCGAAGACTATTTGACTTGCCGTACGCTTCTTTGGACTACCTGAAGAAGATGGAGCCGAGATGAAGTACGGACGGAAGGCACTGACCGCCGTAGCTTCACCCGATGCGGGCACCTTGTCAAAGACACTGCAGTCTGTCACACCGTCGTTGTTACTGTCAAATTCGGGCTTCAATGTATAGCTGTTGGTACCAGCCTCCAGCGTCTCATTCATATAGCTGGGCTTGAAGGTATAATTGATGCCATCATATTTTACTGTCGCACCCGCCATTTCTTTGTCGCTCACACCAATGTTGGCTTTCTTGTTGGAAGCGAAGGTGATGACCTGCTTGCCAAGCTTGTCAATAGCTACGGCCGTGTTCTGTGCCTCAAACTTACCGCTGAGGTCGAACTCGTAGTAGGTCTGACCCGGCAATCCGAGGATATACGGTGTAGCAGCCGCCAGCAACGGATAGGCCGAGTAGTTACGTGTCGTCTGGTAGTACTGCTGGTATTGCAGATAGGTGTCATCGTTGGCATCCTTCTGGTTGTGTACGCTGGTATTCTTATAGTAGTAGTCCCACAGGAAGGTGTTGGCAACCTCCTTGTTAGCACCTGTTGCCGCTGGATAGTGGAAGTTGGCCTCCAAGACGCCCTCGCTCTTCAAGGTCATCGTAGCGTTATTTGTCAATTCACGCAGCCAGTACTCATGACCAATCTTGGTATTCGTTCCGTTCTTACTGGTCTCACTGCCGCTGTAGAAGTGCGTTATCTCACCCTTCTGGTTGGTAGTTACGAGTTCGGCGGTGAATGGCAGACTGATGCCTTGCCATCCTTGGTTGATGTCTACATATTCCTTGAGGCCTGGCTTGCGCTGGTACCACATCAGGTGGTCGGCATCGAAGGTATAAGCCAGCGGTGCATTGAAGTCCTGCTTGTCCACGAGCAGATGGTCGTTCGTGGCGGTCAGGTCGCTCTGTACCAAGTGACCGTGGATATTGTCGGTATTCTCGCTAACCAGTCGATAGCCTCCGGCGTAGTCGTAGTGACTATTGTATGCGGGATCAACGAAGTAAGAGGTGAGCACGCCATGAGTCTTCGCGTTGATGTAACCACTCTCACCCGATGTAGCCGGTGCATATACCAGCAAGTTCTGCGTCTCGTCACAGTTCTTGATACTTGTCAGGCCGTCGTCGTCGAGGAGCGGCGAGTAGAACCAGCCATCCTGCATGCCCAACTTGTAGGCACTCTTTTCGTGACCCTGCTGATGGCCGGCAAAATCGATGGCGGTCATGCCAGGATAAGCTTCCTTCGTACCGTCTGCAGACTTCTGTGCCAGATAAGCAGCGGGATTGAAGTAAGCCTTACCCATCTCCTTCGAGCGGAAGTATGCCGGAGCACGATATACGCGGTTGGCATCGTCGTTCAACGACAAGCGACCTTCATCACGGACAACAGCTGTCGGCACATCCTGGTGAGCATATGAATTATGGCCATAGGTCAGTTTCTGTCCGAAGAAGATATAGTCGTCGGGATAGATGGGGAAGAAGCTGCTCACTTCTTTTTCCTGTGGTGTTCCTTCATTTTCTTTCCATGAATGGTAACGCTCATTCTCTGAATCCGGAATTTCTCCAGCCGCATAGCGGAAGTCACCGTCAGCGAAGCGATCCTCCACATACATGATGACGTTTGACTTATCATCCACATAACCTGTAGAGCAGAGGTCTGCATGAGCGTCATAGTAATGGTTGTTCTGGAGTGCCAATTTACCATCGCTACCAATGGTGAAGTAGCTATACTTCTGCTTCTCTGTGCCAGATGTAACGTTCTTGTCGCTATAGCGCTTATAGAGATAGAAGTTGTTCAGGTCGTAAGCCAGCTCACCGTTATAGTAAGCCTTCGCTGACTTACCCATAACATTACCCTTGGAACCATTGGTATATGTAATCTCTGCATCGCCCTCGTTTGTGGTATAGAGACCCTTGTTGCCATCATAGTAATAGCTGTTGACCACCTGATAGCCCTTGTTGTCTGATGGAGCACCGAATACAGGATAAGGCTTGGTTCCTAATGCTGTCTCGTTGGTAGTCTTAATCCATGTGCTCTCCACGTAGCCATTACCCTTATTAACGACACCTGCCGTGTTGAACGAGCCAGTTACACCGAGGTTATAGACACTACCGCAGAGGTTGTTGAACAACGAGTTGTCGAGACCGCTGATGGTGTGACCGTCGCCATGGAGAACACCCTCGAAGCACTGTTCGTCGGTGCCTATCGGGGTCCAATCGTTCGTTTCCGGATTATCAGGATAGTCAATATCCGTGCGCATGAAGAACTCGAGGTCTTTACCACCCTTCACCTTATTATTTAATGGTGCATGGCCTGCGAGGTCACCGCTTTCAGCAACAGTGGTGCGCAGACTCAGGTCATACAACTGCTTGAACAAGTCGAGACCGTTCTTGCCGCTGGCGCTGTAGTCGTTGATGTAAATCTTCGGATCGCGCTTTACGCCACTGTTGTCGATGTACATGTGGTGCTCCTTATTCGCATCCGACATCACGTCGGCCAGGTCGTGGTAGTTGGCCACACTCACAGGCACGTGGTTCGAATAGGTACGACCCAGGTAAGTCTTGGCATAGTAAGACACATAGTAGCCGTCCTGATACCAATAGAGCGGATCAGTTGACGGGGTGTAATCCACACCGTTCGTGTGGCGTTCTGCATCCGAGAGGGATTCGAAGAGTTCCCAGCCACCGCCCGTTACCTCGTAGGCACCAGGTGTAACGTCGGGCTTACCTATGTCTATAAACCATCCAGGCAGTATGATTTCCGGTGGAGTGATGTCCTCAACGATGGGCACACCGCTCTTGAACTGCAAGTGGATGTTCAGCACATGTCGCTCGCTGACAGGTGTTACGTTGCCTGAGCCGTCGGTCTCCTCGTAGTCGTACTGGTAGATAACGGTGATAATCTTCTCCTTCGACAGGTTGTAGATATCACTTTCGCGACTGACGAAGAATGTTGAGGTCTCTGTCGGCGATATGCCGTGGATGGTGAAGTTCGTTTGTTGGTTAGGCAACTCGTCATACTGCGATTTAGTAATCAGCGTTCCTTTAACCACATTGCCACTAGTGCCCGTATAGTTTTCGCGGCAGTAGTACATCACATTTCCTACGGGCACTGACGCAAACTCGATGGGAGTAACATAACTCTTATCGGGCAGGCTGTTATAAGTGTCACTGCTGATAGTCGTTCCCACAGCGTAAGGCGTAGCACCTACCTGGAAGGCTTCGCTGACGACATAGTATGTGCCGGCATCATTCACGGCGATGGGTGCATAGTGTCGCTGTTCGTTGGGCAACGATTCGAATTGTTCACGCGTCAGTTCATCACCAACATAAACCTTTCCACCTGTAATAGCAGTGGTGGGCATATAATTCACGCCTGTCTTATCTCCCTCTGTCTCGGTTGTATCACCGTCGTTTCCACCATTATAGGTTGCCGTGTAATCTACCGCCGTTTCCAGTGAGTAACTGGCTTTGTTGGTCGCTGCCTGTTCTGCGGTTGTGAAGCCCACGCCGTTGCTGTCCTCACCGTCGTACTGGTACTTCTGACCTTCACTCTGACTTCCGTCCTTGCTGTAGCTTGGGTCGATGAGCAGGTCGAGCGCATCGTAGTTGAAGGTGAACTTTTCGCGGTCGGTTGCCGACATTGAGCTCCATGCCTCCAGACCACGGTAGTTATAACCTGTCTGGTAGTAGTTACCACCATAAAGACCTGCGGTGGTACAATAGTAGGCCGGTACAACGTACGCCAGCAGTTCGGCGGCAATCTTCTTGTCGGCATCCGAACCATTCTTATAGCTATCATAAAGTTCCTGCCACTTCGCCTTTGTCATCTTCGAGTCTTTAAGGATGAGGTTATCCTTGCTAATCTGGACGGTCTTGGTGCAGATGTATGCCTTGTTGTCCTCTACATTGATGCCTTGGGCTTGGGCAAAGGTCTCCGATACGAAGGTTCCAGGATTGTAGTGACGCTCTACGGTACCCTCGGTGACAGTAATCTTATTGGTCACGATATAGGCAGGCTGGAACGTAGCCTGACCACCGGGGCGATTGCCCGCAGCTACGGCCTGGTAGATATCTTCGATGTCCTTGGAGATAATGTCTCCGACGGCGTAGGTCTGCTGACCAAGCATGGTACTCGTTGAGCCTTTCAGACGGTAGGTAGGACCGTCTTCGTACGCAGCCTTTTGTTCTGCTGTTAGCGCTTTGTACGCTGTACTGTCTATCTTATTGGTGTACGAAGTGGTCTTGGGTGTAAACCATGTATCCCACTTCGAGGGGTTATTCACCTCGTAGGTGAGCAGGTAGCCGGTGTCGTGGCTGGCATTGTTCGACTCACGGAAGATGTAATTCTTACCGACAGGATTCTTGTTGGCATCGAGGATGGTATTGCCCTCAGCATCCTGGTAGGTATGCGTACCATAATCATCGTATTCTTTGTCGGTCATCACGAGTGTGCCGGGCTCATATAGCGTACCACCGTCGATGCTCACAGAGACGCAGTTGGTGTAGGTCTTCTCCACGAACAGCTCCTTCTCTGCAGGTGTCAGCAGATACCAATCCCAATAACTGATGGGGTCGTTTGCATAATAGGTCTTATCATTGATGACCATCTTCTTGCCGCTTTCCAGTTTCACACCGGGGGCAGAATAGTAGGCATAGCGGTTGGGCTTCACTTCGAGCAGTTTCAACTTGCCGTGCGATGCAGCAGCGATGCTCAGCGGAATTTCCACCTCCTCACTATAGGCATTAGCTGAACCTGTGAAAGACGAGATATACTGGTCGTAGACATAGGTTGTACCCTTGATGTACCAGTAGTGGGCAGGCACACCACCAGGAGCCTTATAGCCGTTCATATACCTATTACTTACATTATAACAGTCGTCAATGATGGTCTGCGTGCTGTGCACGAAGTTACCCGAACTCTGCCACTGCGTCTTGTCGTGGTTATCGACAGCATCGTGGGTATAATCTGACGATCCTGAACCATCGGCATCGTAGGTATAGTCCCATTGGGTGACAGCACCATCGTTCAAGTCCGTCAGCGTGGTGTTCACGTGTCCGGTCGCTTTGCGCTTGCCGTGAATATTCTTTGCATAGACGAAACCGCCGCCGATACCCGGAGAAACATTAATCAGGTCGAGTTCTACGACACCTGTAATGGGACCCCACACTTTCTCATAGAGTCCAGGACCTGTACTTTCCTCCGTGGTGATTTCCAGATATACGCCTGAGGCAAGTGCCACCTTGTTGTGGCTGCTACCGTTGTTACGTTTGCGTTGTAAGTGGAACTCCTTCTTCCAGTCGTAGTAAGTAGCAGTTCCGTATTTCTTTCCGTTGGCATCAGCTTGATAAGTACCTGTGTCCGTATTATCTGTCTTGCGGACGGCACCGCTGGTGTCGTCGCCGAAGTCCACGTCGCTGGTCAGGGCACCAAGATAGTTCACGATGTTGTAGATACCGAAGTAGTTGCCGTGTTCCACTGCATCACCGGCTGTAGATGCCTTCTTGTTCAGCGACACCTCACGCACACGGTTGATGGTGTAGTTGGTATAGTCCACCTCCTCGGGCACACGGTCCTGAGCTCCCTGCATCACCATACGACTGCCGAAGACGCCACAGAAGTCGGCACGCTGGATACTGTTCATCAAGCGACCGGCATAGACGGGCAGCACACCACTCTCTTCCCAGTAATCGGGGTTGGGTTCCCACTCATGGGTTGAGCTATTGTAGGTTAGGATAGCCGTTCCACCGTCCGTTACCGATACCAAATTCTTACCTTCTCTCTCCAAGAACAATGTTTGTAGCTCGTCGGCCGTGATGGTCGATGCCTTAGAGTCGCCAACGGCACTGTGGTATTGTGTTCCTTCCTTGTCCTTACAATCCTTCAGACAGGTATATCTCAGTTCGTAGTAGGCTGCCTCACGTTCAGGCAGATCGTGATACTCGTTGATGGTGATTTCTTTCTTGATTGAGTAGTAGTCAGTACCGTAGCTGGTAATGTTCAGCTCGCGGTAACCATCAACCAAGGTCAGGTTACCATCGCCGTAAAGACCGCCCGTGTGACCGGTACCAAGCGTGATCAGGTCGCGGTGGAACACATCATTGATGGAGGCGGTGGCATTACCGAAGACCGATGCGGTATTGGCACTTGTTGCCGATGAGCCCGGTGGGTTGTTACCACCGGCAAACACAGCATTATGGATGACGATACCAGCATCGTCCAAGAAGCCCCATTTGGAGTCGCTATTTTTGTTTCCTAGCTTGTTCAGTTTCGCAATAGGCACGAAATCTCCAGGGGCATAGGCCGTACCATCGATAGACACAGGAAGCGTCGCCTTACACATGGGTTCGATAACCACCTTGCAGTCCTCGGTGAAGATGTTCTCTAGGCCAGCCATGATGAAACCGCTGCCTTCGCCCGAGTCTTCCCAAGTATGCTTGAAGTAATAGCCTTGGTGGGCATCAGAACCATAGCGCTCACCGATTTTCACACCTTTATAGAATGTTCCGTTTTCTTCTAAGGCACTATAGACATGACCGACATCGCAGGCGCCGAATACGTTGCCATCGCCTTTGGCCAGTCCGGCAGCAGTACCAATCTCACCGCCGTGAACATGCACCTCTGTCTGACCGAAGATGTAGCCGGCACAGTTCAGCGAGCCTACACGTCCCAGGTTGTCATAGCCACGACCACCGCCATACACATTGCGGAGAACATGTCCACTATACATCTCTATATGCGTCTTACCCGGACGGTAGAGGCCTTTCAGCTCATAACCGGAACCACTACTTTTCTTTTTCATGTCACCACGTCCGATGGCCGCAATCTCACCGCCACCGAAGACGCTGTTGCGCACATAGCCGCCGTTGAGAATCACATTGGTCTTGTCGACGGTACTGTTGTCGATATAGCCACCACCAAACAAGCAACCGGCATCTTCCAATTTGGTATTCGGCATGTCCTGGGTGTCGTCCTCAATCTTTTCAACGTATTCGCCGTCTTTATATTCATAACCGATATAGCCCTTGTTGAGCTTCACATTGGCCGTACCATACACTGCACCACCCTCGCCACCACCGTAGGCATTGCGCTGGATGGTGGGGATACCATCGGTAAAGCTGCTGCCATCAGGGTCGCCGATGACCACATAGGTCTCACCGGGAATATCGCCGGCAGGAGAATCGCTTACGCCTCCCGAGTGGAGGCCGACGTTACCTTCCCAACCACCACCATAGACGTTACGGCAAGAGCCACCCTTGATATATGCCGTGGCACTGGCGGTGAAACCATAGGGATTTGAGCTCGCGTTGTAAGGACCCACCGTGGCAAAGGCGTCGTCCACGGCTCCTGCCGTACCGGCGGCATAGATATCCTTGCGCACCTTACCACCGAGCAGCGCGATATAAGTATGTCCCCATACATCGCCGCTGAATGGCATGCTGCTCGAGCCATAGCCGCCACCGTAAGCATAGTTCACCACCTCAGCACCCTCCTTGATGATCACGTTGGTGTTGTATATATATTGGCGCTTTGCCTTCTCATCAGAGGAGTAGCCTGTGTAGTCTCTCTCGTCAATCTCTGCCTTTCTCACCAGTGAGGTGCTTCGCAGAGAAGCGAAGGTGTCGAAATAATTATTGTATTCAGCGTTCGGCGTGTAGTAGTTACCCAGCGACCAGGCATCCTTCCAGGCCTGATTCCATTCGTCCTGATAGGTGGGATTCAACGTTCCACCAACAGCGCCGTTCCAGCGTGCAGGATTGTTCCAAGTAGTCTCTTCTTCATCATCTATAATATTTTGCGAAGGCTTTGCCTGATTATTCTGCATATACTGCTGCACCGTCTCGGCATTCAGCACGTGGCCCATCTCGCCACCGCCATAGACCTCATAGACCTTGGCACCGCTGAGCATCTCCACGTGTGTGTGTTCTGACCAGCTATTGAAGCCCTTGCCGGCACCATAAACCTTGGCCAGATAGCCCTTCTCCTTGTTCGACCATACAGGCGATGAGATGTTCACATTGGTGAAGATGGCACGTCGTTGGTTGTTGTTGCCACCATAGATAGCACCTGTCACCAAGGCGTTTTCGCTCGTATTGCGGTAGTTCACAATCGACTGGATGACATCGCAAGGCGGCAGAATTCTCAAACCGTAGGCACCACCGAAGATGTTCCCAATCTTGATGGTCGACTGCTCCGGCACATTAACCACCGTGCGGCAGGTGACGCCCTCTCTGTAGCTGCCACCATAGGCATTACCCATCTCACCGTGCAGCAGGTCGATGACGGCAGAGACCTTGTCGAGGTCGGAGCCGGGGGCAAAGGTCGTTGCCATATCTTGGCGCATGCCCAAACCATTGTAACTGCCACCTCCGAATACTTCCATATTCTTGAAGCCATCATTATTATCGTCGGTAAGGTCGACGAGTATGTAGCTATGGTCTTGCGCCTTATCATCCTCACGGTTGCCCGGATAACCCGTACCGGCACCGAATACACCGGCTATGCGGTTGCGGTCGTTGCTCACAGGGCGCAGGTTGACAAATGCGCTCTCCTGTTTGGGCATCTTACCACCTGCATATTCAGTGACGTAATCGTAGTAACCATAGCTACCACCGAAGATGGTGTCCACACGACCTTGGAGATATTCGACATACGACGATCCCTTCAACAAATAGTCGTGCTTACCCTCGGCATAACCGTGCAATTGTTCCTTTACGGTGGCATAATTCTGTACACGGGCAGTGGCATCAAAGCCGTCCTCGTAATTACCCTTAATCTCACCGCCAAAGTCGTTACCGCCATACACAATATCCCTTATCCATGGGAAACCTAATTTATAACCGCCACTGCCATTGGGCTGGCGACCGATAATGACCTCCGTATGTCCCCAGATGTCAGCATCGCTGGCACCTCCGAAAGCGTCATAGATACGACCGTTACCGAGGTTGACATACGTATTACCGCAGACGTCACCCTCGTTACCGCCGCCATACAGATATTCTGACTCTGCCAGGTCTTCTGCCGTGCCGTCACTAGAATAGATGGGCGACGCTCCGTTCAGGTTCACGGTGCTGCTGAAGGCCGGATCGAAGTAGTATTCTTTATGATCGAATTGACCGTGTTCGTCCAGCACGTCACGCGGCTTTCCTACCACACCTTGCTCGCCACCGCCATAAATCTGGAAGGCGTAGCCGTTGTTGTGGTTTACGGTGGTGCTGCCCCAAATCTCGGTTTCTTCACCATAACCGGCACCGAATACCGACATGGCCAGCGTGTTCAGGTCGTCGCGCTGGTCTTCAAGCTTCACTTCGGAATTTCCAGGAGCAAATATCGTATTTCTCCTGATAACGTCCTGGTTGATGTTGATGATGACGTTGCCATTCACGTGACCGCTGTTGTAACAGCCGCCGTAGATGTTTCCGCCCAAGAGACGGCGATCGGGGTCGCTACCATCAGCATCGACTTCATAGAATCCCTGCTCGTCCTCCTTGAAGAAGTAGTTGGTGCCGTCGGCAACTTCTGTACCGTCAGACGTAAACTCCCCTGCCCCTCTGTCAGAGGTATAATAGGTCTCGCCATTGGTCAAGGTGGTGCCTTCTTCAACCGCAGTATAGATATCGCCCCACTTGCCCGTGTTCCACACCAGAGCCGTTCCTTCTTCGTTCCAGCGCTTGGGCGTGATGGTCATGTTCTCGAAGTTGATCTCCAGACGATCCTTGATGTTGCCACCTGCATCGGTATAGCTGGAGCGCTCGTCGGCAGTACCGAGTACACCTCCCTCGAAAGCTGCATTATAGGTACCCTCAGCCACGTCGGCATTGTTGCAACCACCCACGAACTTCTCGAAGATGTTCAGTCCGCGGTTTATTTGATAGATATTCTTACCGGCAATACCCATACTACCCACATTACCACCGCAGTAGAACGAACCGACGGAGCTCGAGTAGTCGATGTATTCAGCCGGGTCGCCATTTGTCAGCTTGTCGAACACGATGGAGGGCTGCAACGTCATGGTGACGGCATCCATATATTCAGCCATCACCGACGCATCCCTGAGGTTCAGCGAGCTGAACGATGTACCTTCCGCGTCATAATTTCCGCTTTCATCGACACCACCGGCATACAACTTCAAATAATCCGGGTTGATCATGCTGGCACCGTTGTTGCCAAGGAATACATTGTTGACTATCACGTGCGAGCCCATCTTCAATTCCACCGTCGGTTTCGCAATCTTGGTGGCCAGACTGGCACAGTTACCTCCCAGATAGACAGAGCCCTTGATGACCGTCGGTTTTGCTTCGGTACCGATGAGTCGGATGGACACCTGCTCGGCATTGGGACGGAACGCTTTCAGAGCCGCAGTCGATAACGAGCCGGGATTGTAATAGAAGTCACCAAAGGTGCTATTGTCGGCCAACTCCTCATTGTCGGTATAAGGATAGGCGCCATTGCCGCCGCCATAGATATCGCCACGGACACTGGTGTACACGCCGACGGCATTACCGCCATAGACAGTACCGGTCACGTCGTTACCGCCATATACATTGTTGATGTCACCACCAAGAATTCTCACACGGGCCGAGAAGCCTCCGGGGAATTTATATCCGGGGAGAGAATCACAAGTAACATAGACGCCGTTTACCGTGGGCATCACATCCGCCATACGACAACCGCCATATAAGTTGTCGACGATGAGGGTCGAATAGTCCTTGATTTCAAGGAGCAGGCCTTCCGGACAGGTCATGGCACCTCGGTTACCGCCGCTATAGAGGTTACGTATCTTGCCACTCAGCAGGTTCCACGTAGGACGAATATGCATCTCCGCCAGATTGTTACCACCAAAGAAGCGCCCCACCTGGAACTCGTCGCTGCTGGGCTGCGAGAAGGTGGTGTTGATGCCCATCTCCTTGAAGCGCTCTGTGGTCAACAGGTCGGTATAGCCAGTGGGAAGATCATCATTCTCTTTGTTATTATCGGCCAATCTGTCCTCATAATCATCATAAGTTGCCTTTGCGGCCTCAACACCTTTTGTCTCTTCTGCCGTGCTAACCAGAATATGGTTCACCACCTTACTGGGGTTGTCGTAGTGGATGATGTTCTGGGTCTTCACCGTAGCATTGTTACCGCCACCGTAGCCATAGACGATGGAGCCACCCACCACTTCCAGATAGGTCTTGTCTTGTTCCGGCAACTGGAAGCCCACATCACCTGGGTCGGTTGTTACCTGTGCAACCGGATTCTCATGCCTCTTGTCACTCTTGCTATAGATGGTATGGGTTACTTTATCACCTGCTGCAGGCGCCTGCTCGTAATCGTACTCACCATTACCGCCACCAAAGAGCTGTCCGATATAGATCTTCTTGGCATCGGCATGTGCGGTGCCATCGTCGTTGGTCTTGCAGGAGACGCGCACATAGCTGTTGAACGTGTCGTCGACATCGTTATAATATTCCTCCGTTTTTCCGGCTGGCAGAGGAGATGGCATCTTTGCCTTGATGGCCGTCAGCGAGTCGGCGGGCATCGGTATGCCCAATGCTCGGGCCGTGCCTACCTGTCCTGCGATATCATTTCCGCCATATACCTGATTCGCAAGGATATAGTCGGTAGCATGCGCACCATCGATATGTACGTAGGAGTAACCTCCGACGTTGGCCATACGGGCCCCACCGAACACCTTACCCTTCGGGTCTTTCAGCGGGCGCTCGGCCTCTGTGTCGAGTACAGCACCGATGTCGCCGGCCTTCACCGTCACACTCGTCGTGCCCTTTACCTCACCCTGGTTGCCACCACCATATACGTTACCACCAATTCTGATCTGCCCCTGTGCAACCATTGTGCTCAGGAGTACAACTATCAATATGGTGAAAAACTTTCTCATTCTAATTAATTATTCACTATTCACTGTTCACTAGGCCGCAGGCCGCTATTCCACCACCACTGTTGGGTTATTTAAGTCCGGATCCGACAGTACATACAAGTACGTCGGCTTGACAGTCATATTGATGGCATATTTCCACCCGCGCTGCACACCAGGGAAGTAGGCGATGATGTCCGACAGACGGATGGTGTTTGTCGCCTTGCAGTCCTTGCGCACCAGGTTGTTTTTCTTGTCATACACGTCGTACGTGCTGTTGATGACGACTTTCGTCACGTCGGTAATGGGTAGGAAGTGGCTCAAGAACGACTTAGAGGTGGTTTCAAGCGTCAGTCCATCGTCAGACTGATATACCGGGGTGCCACCTTTGCCCACTTCAGGCACAGCGCCTGTCGGGGTGTAGGTCAAGGTGGTAATGGGGTTGGTGCCCGTATTGTTGCCGTTCAGTGTCACTACCACGTCGGCCTTCTCCGTCATCAAGCCGGATTCCGTGGCCGTCTGGAGCGTCAGTTGTTTCAGTTTGATGGTGCGCAGCGTGTTATAGTCACCGTCCACCTTGATACCGATGGTTAACGCTGAACAGAGGTGGTCGAAGAGCAGGTAGAGGTAGTTCTTGACGCTCTCGCCCGTCTTGAGGTTGAACTTGAAGTCGCCAGCCGTCAGACCATTGTCGTGATCTTCATCGGGACCTTCCTTGGCACCGATAATCACACAGGCATCATAACCTGCCGTGCGCAGTCCCTTGATGGTCAGCTTGGCACCCTGCGAGTAGCTGCTCTTTTCGGGAAGTATGGCAATGGTAGCACCGTCGGCAGCAGCGCTGGGAATGAATCCATAGACGTAGTAGTCGCCTGCAGCAATGGTACTCGGGTCCACCTTGTTGATGGACAGTCGCCATTTGTTGCCTGAACTCATATAGCGCAGTTGTCCGTAATAGGGGTTCTCCTCGTTATTGATGGTGAAGAAGGCGCTGATGCTCTTGTTCGTCAGGTCGCTGTTGGCATAGTTAACATAGAGGTTACCCTTTTCGTCGTAGATGTCGCCATAGAGGAAGTAGCCAGAGGGCGGCGCCCAACTACGGCGCATAGCCTGCTGATGTGCGCCACCCTGGTTTTCTGCCGCCTTTGCAGCATCCACAAAAGGTGTAGCCGAAGCCGACAATCCCATCGTCAACTCCGACGCCTGCGTTGTGGGCTCCGTCGGATTGGTAGGATCTGTGGGAGGCGTAGGAGGCCCCTCTGGTGCGTCACCACCCGACGAGCACGCCACCAGCAGCATGACTGCCACCATGGCTATCGCCATCTTTATCCTATGTATCTTTATCTTCTTCACTTCCATTTCTTACTTCTCACTTCTTTGACCAAGGTACAAAGCGACCAAAGGTCGAGCGCTCATTTCTCATTTGGTAAATCCATTTACCAATTATATACATCACGCTCTCCAGTACCACCGTCATACCACGGCGTGAATGCCGACTGTACGATGTCGATGTCCAGACCGCGTGTCGACGGTGTCAGCTTCAGTCCCAGCGTGTATTTCGTGTTGCCTTCGAAGTTTCGCTTGATCGTTCCTACAGCAGTCAGCGGGTCGGAGTTTGAGTCTATCGTGTAGGTGATAGTTACCTGCAGTCCGTCGCCAGTCGCATGTTCGCGGGGGATGATGAGCAGTCCGTGACTGAGTAGGTTGACGGGCGTTGTCTCGACATTACCTGTCGTAATCTCGAACGGTTTGCTGGCGAGGTCGGTGCTATCATTTACATTTGAAAGTTTAACCTTCATATCGCCAGAGCGTTCGTCCCATATAGGTTTTTCCGACTCCGAGGCAGTAGGACTGCTTAGGCTCAGCAGACCCTGGGTATACAGTTTAGTCACCTCAATTCTGGTAATGGTCACCTTGTCGCAACCTGGGTCGGCAATGACGGAGCAGGTGAACATCAGGCACGACATGCCGTGATGGAAGTACCAGTCGATGATGCCGTTGCGCGTCTCGCTGGCATTGGCCAGTCGGTAAGTGCCGCTCATCTCGTAGGTGATGTTGTTGTAGAGGTGACCGTAGGTCGTTCCTGGGTCATATTCGCCACTGGCCAGCACCAGTCGTCCCGTGCCCCATAGCGGGTCGTGCTGCGTACCGTTGTGATAATCGTCCTTGTCTACCACTACCGGCAGTTGCGGCATTCCAT
>Ga0256405_10008612_pt1 | contig 14502 bp, 9 predicted proteins | sample RumenRJG_02DNA_FD_189096 | JGI IMG/M metagenome (GOLD analysis project Ga0256405, IMG submission 189096) | Bovine rumen microbial communities from Lethbridge, Alberta, Canada - RJG_02 | ecosystem: Host-associated > Mammals > Digestive system > Stomach > Rumen | place: Canada: Alberta | collected...
TCTAACATTTTTCGACGAAACCGTAGAGCTTTTTATAAGAATAGATTTTTAATTTTAAAAATTAACCGTCTTCTTATACGTGTGAATAACTTTATCTTCGACTATCGATCCTTGTTGTGAACAGCGATGGCGGTGAATAAAACGTTGTGAATGTAATGTGAATAAGTGAGGACGGCGGTGAATAAAAATCTGCCTTTCCGAGTTATCGACAGTTTTAACAGCCGTTATTTCCGACTTATCAACCGATTATTCACAACGGATGAGTGCTTGCGAATACGCCGTTTTTCGAATTTGATAAGTATGTGGATACCGTCGCGGCACTTTCAACCCCTTACGGCGTGTCGGGCATTGCGGTGGTGCGTTTCAGCGGTTCGGACTGCGCGCGTTTGGCACGCGAGGTTTTCGGAAAAGAAACCTTTGAGGCGCGTCGGGCATATCACGGGTTTTATCGTTTGATCTCGGGCGAACCGTTGGATGAGGTTATTTGGACGTTTTTCGAAAAAAATTCCTCTTACACGGGAGAGGCAATGCTGGAGGTTGCCTGCCACGGCAATCCGCTCATTGTGCGTCAAATTTTGCGTGACGCTTTTCAACGCGGCTGTCGGCAAGCGGAACCCGGGGAATTTACGCGTCGCGCTTTTTTAAATCATAAAATCGATCTCTGTCGTGCTGAAGCGGTGGCGGATGTCATTCACGCGCAATCGGAAAAAGCGTTAAATTTGGCGCAAAAGCAGTTATCGGGATCGTTCAGTCGGGAAATCGACGCTTTTATTCAACAGCTGACCGATCAGATTGCCGTCATTGAGGCGTATCTGGATTTTCCGGAGGAAGATTTGCCTGAGGAAGATCGAAAGCATTTTTTGGAGCAGCAAAATTCTCTCATACGAACTATCGAACGTCTTTTGCGCGCGCATAAAGCCTATGTTCCTCTGAAAGACGGTATTCGAACGGTGATTGTCGGCTTGCCGAATGCCGGGAAAAGCACGCTTTTTAATAAACTCCTGGGATTTGAACGCGCGATTGTCAGTGCAATTCCCGGGACGACGCGCGATTTTATTGCCGAAACCCTCTCGTTCGAACCCTACGCCCTGCGTCTGGTGGATACGGCGGGTTTGCGGGATACCGACAACGACATCGAACGCCTCGGAATTGAACAGACGCGGGAGCAGTTGGAAAAAGCCGATCTCATCCTGTGGGTCATTGATGGTTCGCAACCGTGGAATGATGATTTGGAGACATTAAAAGCAAAAATGTCGCCCGAAAAGGTGCTTATTTTGCTCAACAAAGCCGACTGCGGACTGCACCCGTCGGTAGCGGAGCAATTTCCGAAAGTCGACGATGTACTCCGAGTGTTAAAAGCAGAAGAAGATAGTGCGGCGGTTGCAGGGGATAAAGAAGCGGAGGGGTCTGTTTTTTGGAAAAAGGAAATAATGCAACAAAAGGAAGCCGTATGTTTATCCGATTTAGAGAAAAAGCAAATATCGTCCGACGGTTTTTCTTCGTCCGTTTTGTCGCTTTCCCTCAAAAACGAAGCCTGTCTGCCGCTGTTGCGACAACGGTTAAAGGCATTCCTTGATGAACGCTACGAAGATGTTTCCAATGTCGGTTTTTTGGTGCACGAACGACATGCGGAAGCGTTGCGTCAGGCGCATCAATCGTTGCAACACGCTTCGACGCTTTTGGAACAGAGAAATGCGGACGATTGTCTGGCGGCGGATTTAAAGGAAGCTTTACATTCCCTGGAAGCGATTGTCGGGCGTGTCGATTATGAGCAGGTACTGGATAAGGTTTTTTCGAAGTTTTGTATCGGGAAGTAAAAAAAGTGCAATTTGTATCGTTTTTTGAGACAGGAAGGTTCAAAATTCTAGCAATAAATTTAAAAAATTTCAATATATTTTTTAAATAGTACAGCTAAAATCGTTAGAAAAAAAATACACGAATCACGTAGGGTATATTTTTTGAAGTTTTCTTCCGACGGTTATGATTTCCGAAAGCCGTGATCGGAAATTTTGATAAAAATAATAGAAAAACGCAAGGAAAATCGTTAAAAATCAACAAAACGGTATAAAAAAATGGAAAATGCAACCGGGCGATACAGGTGCTCCGACGGTGTGTTTTTTATCGTGCCGTGTCTTTAAAAGTGTGAAGTTAGTGACGGTTTAAAATCGACGGGAGAAATCACAGTCGCTTTGTTTTTTTCATTTGGAGTATATCTTCCAAAAAGCAGAAGCGCGGGTCATAAAACCCGCGCCATGCAATATACTTCTCCTTTGTATGGACTTTTAATTTCCCTTTAACTCATCCACGAGATTCTTGATTTCCTGAATAACCTTTTGCTCCTGTTCGTTTTGTGTCTCCGGTAAAGCAAGATCTTCCAACAGAATTTTCTCGTCCGCCTGTCGATGATCGGCATCGTTGCCATTTTGCTGCTCCTCACCGATCTGCGGTTTCATGGCTTTCAGAATATCTCTTAACGCACAGAGGGAAACTTCCGAAAAATCACAAAGGGAAAAATCGACTGCCTTTGTGTTACGAAATATTGTCATCCAACGGTTGCGGGTCGTCATGTTAAAGCCGAAAGACTCGTTACGATTCCATGCGTCATCACCGATACCCAAGAACGTCAGTTTTTCAAGCTTCAAATCCGGCAAAACCTCCAGAAAACGACCGTATGCAAGCCCGGAAATCTCAACCGATTGAAGAGAGTGTTTCTGTTGATCAGGCGCAAGATTCCGATTGTCATTCATGTCTTTGTGCTTGAACGTATCCAGAATATACCATGCGTTATTCCCGGCTATCTCCAGAAGTCCGTCAAGGGCAAACTTTACGGATTTAACACCCTTATCACGCATATTGTCCACAATCGCACCGACAGCGTCCTGTCCGAGCTCCAGATTATCGGTGAACCTTCCGGTAAAGAGGATATCGCCGTCCCGCTTTTTCGCTTCTTTTGCCGCCGCTGCGGAAGTCGTAAATATGTCTCCGAGTCCCATCACAAGCGGAAGCATGATCTCAATATCTTTACCCTCATCGTTGTCTTCCCACATCCGTTTGTGTTGTTCCAGAATGGCATCATTGCGATCTGCCGCTTCCACACGTTGCAGATTTTCTTTTATCTTTTCTATTTCCGCAGCAATCTCATTATTCGCTTTTTTAAGTTCGATCGCTTTACGCTCAACTTTCTTCAAGTTTTTCCTGTCAAAGACATTGTTTTCGGGAAGACGATTTCCGTGACCGCCGACACCGTTGTTTGCGATTTTGCGCAATTGATGTCTTCCCGGCTGAACGTTAACCGCTTGCTCGGGGTTTGCCGGATTGGCTGCTTCTTCAACCGGACGTGTACCGTCTTTTACCCAAGAACAATTCTTAAACTCGGGCTTCTTTTGACAGTTGTCCGCCAGCATTTTTAGAACACCTTCCCCCTTGTAGAGCGTTTGAGTGCTTTGTACGGAGTCAAACGAAACGAACATGCCTTTCAGATTTTTCAAATCCCTCAATGCTTTGTCGGTAAGCGTCACGTTGGTGAATTTTACTTCTTTCAACTCCGGGTAAATGGCGTCCGTTATAAAATGCAAGCCTTTAAATACGGCATTTCCGAGCCATAAGATTTTTACAATTTCCGAGTTAAGATCCGGAAGAAACTCGCTGACCCATTCGCCGCTAAAATCCCATTTGGTATTTTTTGAAAGCTTCAATACACTCTTCAAAAGCTTTTTTACAAGGACTCTCCTGTCCTTCATCAGCTGCAGTTCTTCTTCGGTAAAGCCGTCGATTTGCAACGACAAGGCTTTCTCGCCGTTCATAACGGATTTCCGAATTTTCGAAGCAATGGGATACAACTTCATTATTTCGTATTTCTTCTTAGCTTCGGAAAGATTTGCTTCCTTAGACTCGAGATTAACCGCCATGAGAAACATCTCCAGTGCCTTTTTCTGTGTTCCGTCTTTATAGGCAGAACCTTTATTCTCAAACCGTGCCGACCCATTGTCCCAAAGAGTTCTCAATTCCTGCATGAAAACCTTCAACTGCCCGACCTTTACCTTCTTGCATTTGTCCGACAGTTGCGACTTATATTTCGGGAACCACTCTTTGGCTGATTTCAAAGTTTCCTGTTTCACAAAGTCTTCCTTCGTCTCCGTGATCCAAAAAACCGTGTTCAGCTTGGAAACAAGTTTTTTGAGCTCATCTTTCACCACGTTATCCAGATCTTGCCGATTCTTTTCTTCGACAATGTTCCGTTGGTTCTGTAACGCAGTCTCTATCTCTTCATTACTGAACCAACCTTCTTTCCGACTTTTTTCACCGAAAACGTTAAAAATGGCTTTATCCAACGGACTGCACTGACCGACAACCGCCTGTTCAACATCATTGTCCTTGCGTAAACTGCTCAATACTTTTTTGCATTTTTCAAGCAAGTTCGGATCCTTGACGGATGCGGACACCTTGGTTCTGATCTTACCCAACTGAATGTTGTATGTTGCACAACACCGGGAAAACAAGTCGGAATAATAATCCTTACCGTGGAATTCCGGAAGAGAATTGGGAACGTCTTCTTTATGCATCTTGTATTCCGCTTTCAACGCCTCCTGATCGTCATCGGAAAAGTAAACAACAGCCTCTAAAAGGTAAGCTACGGCATCCATCATCACAGGCTTGTAGACATCATCGCGCGGACCGAGTTTTGCCGGCTTTTCCCTCTTTTCAAAATCGGCATCTCCTTTGTACTTATTCGGATGTGCCGCCATATCCGCTTCCAGCTCGCTCGCCACCTCCGCCGCCTTAAGGGCATCTTCAAGAACCCTTATGCAACCGTCCGCAAAGATATACGGATCCGTCTTTTTCTTACAGTTTGAAGCTATTAATGCTACCTGTTTCGCGAAAGATCCTGCACCTTTTCCACTCTTTACATCTTTGATGGTATGTTCTATCGCAAAGAAGAGATCGCTTTCTGCTTTTTCCTTGGCGGCTTTCTCATCATTTTTTTTATCCTGTTCATCTTTCGCATTTTTATTCACCTTTTCCATCATTTCGGTGAAAAGGTCATCGAATTTCGGCTCTTCTTTTTTGACCTTCTTCGGTGCTGCCTTTGCTACTATGGGTACTCCCGGAGGCGGCGGCACTCCCGGCGGCGGCGGAACACCACCCGGTGGCGGCGGCGGAGGCGGAACGCCTTGCCCTTGACCCGCGACCACTACCGGCTGACCGGGTCCACCCACACCCGGAACCGGCGGTGGCGGAGGCGGAGGAGGAGGTACACCCTGCGCCTGTCCCGCAACCACTACCGGCTGACCGACTGCTCCCGCCCCCGGAACCGGCGGTGGCGGAGGAGGAGGCGGAGGTACACCGACCCCCTGAACCACTGCCGGCTGACCACCTCCAACGACTACATTCGGATCGTATCGATCGGCACCCGGAGGCGGCGGTGGCGGAGGCGGAGGAACAGCCGCGTTCACCGGTTGTACAACGGGTTGAACTTGTGCAACAACCTGCGGTTGAGGTTGCACCGCTTGTACCGCAACCTGCGCTGCCTGCTGAACGGGTTGCGCCACAAACTGCGCCTGCGGCTGCACCGGCGCGACATTCGCTTGTGGCAGAATTTGAAGATTTGCCGCCTGTTGTTGAAATCCGCCCTGTCGACCTTTTAATTCCAAATTCTCCGCACGAACGACCCGCAGTTCATTTCGCAACTGTTGCACTTCGTGTTCCGCACGGGCAACGTTCGCCTGCTGTTCGTTGATATGTTCCGCCTCATCGGCATCCACCAGCTTTTTCTTTCCCTGACGGACTTCCTGTTGCAGTTCAATCGCCCGTTTCTCTTCGATCGAAGTAACCAGCTTCTTTTCGCCGCGCTCGATCTCCTCGGCAATCTTCAGCGCTTTCTCCGTTTTGGCATCGTGCTTCGGAGCGGACGGGCGAGGACTGCCGTCGCCGAAACCGCCGAAGTTCGTAAATCCCGTTGATTGCGACGACGAAGCCGTTGACGCGCCGCTTCTCCCTATGCCGTCCGCTTTGCCTTTCGAATCGGTATCCTTCGAAATCGATCGATAGGTATCCGAATTTGTGTGCGTCCGTCCCCAACCACGATCGGATCGCCGCGACGAACGGGAAGCAACGGAGGTGCTTCTCGAAGAGGAAGCCTTTTCGCCGAACACACCGCTGTCGGACGTTGTCGCGTAAGACGGAGCAGACGGCTCGTTGTTGTAAGACGGATACGAAGACGTCTTATCGAAACGCGATAATGGACGGGCGCCCGTCGGACGTTTGGACGTATTTTTCGTCCCCGGTGCCTGATAGTATTTTGTGTTGTACGTCAGTTTGGATTCCGATTCTTTCTTCGGCTCGTAAATCTTTACCTTTTCCTGAATTTTCGGCGCAATCTTTGCCCCGGACGCTGTTGTCTCCTTTTTTTTACTCGCCAAAAGCGTCTTTACCGCCGCTTCGGAAACCTGCGTTTTGGCGGGTTCTTCCTTCTTCGCGGAAACTTCCTCAGACTTTCTACTATCCGATGCAACCTTACCGTTGGTCGGCGCAATGCCGGCGGTGATATGATTTTCCGCTTTAACGGCACCTTCCTTCGCGGCGTAGCCCGTTCCGCTGTAGGCACTCACCGCACCCGCGATGGCAACCACCTTTGCCGCCGCCGACAACCCGGCGAGCTTTCCGGCAAACTCTTTCAAGATTTCTTTAGACTCCATACGTTTAAACTTTCTTTACACTGTTACTTATTCTCCGGAAAAGAAAAATCGTGTCAAGTGTTTTTTAAAGATTTTTTTAAGATTTCGTTACTTGGATATATCGGACACAATTTTATTATTATTAAATTCTTTTGAAAAAACAAGATGACGCGGGAAATTTACGAAGCACAAACCGCCGCACGCAAAGCGGCTTTGAGGGAAAAACTGTTGCAATTATTGCCGTCGGGAGAAATTTACAAAACCCTGGAAATCGGTTGCGGGCACGGACATTTTTTGGTGCGTTATGCCCAAATGTACGCGGAACGGTTTTGCCTGGGAATTGATTTGATTGCGCAACGCCTTGCCGCCGCGGAACGCAAAGCGCAACGGGCGGAATTAACAAATTGTCGCTTTCTGAAAGCGCGCGCCGAGGAACTGCTCGAATGCCTGCCGATCGGTTTTTTATGGAACGAAATTCTCATCTTTTATCCCGATCCGTGGCCGAAAAAACGCCATCACAAGCATCGGCTGTTGCAGGAGAAATTTTTGTCGCAATTATCAAAGTGTGTCGTTCCGAACGCGCGGTTGCATTTCGAAACCGACGACGGCGATTACTTCGAAGTCGTTTGCGATTGCGTTGCGCAACATCCGAATTGGGAACGAACCGACGAACATCTTTATACGGTCGACACGATTTTTGCCGAGCGTACGGGGCGAAACGGAAAACACGCGGTGTTTGCGTGCGTGAAGGCGGGCGATAAAATGTCGGAAAATACGACGGAGCAGGTTTCTGCTTAAGACGTTACTTTTCCGCTTTCGCATTCAGCCGAAATCGCGTCAGTTGTCGAAACGAGGTTTTGTCAAAAACTTTTAACAAAGTAAGATAAAACGCAACGGCGGCGGTAATAAGCGCACTCAAAAGCAATGCATCGCGGATTTTGTTGCACGACCACGAGAGGGCGTTTGAGGAAAAATAAAGAGAAATCGCAAACAAAACAAAGCCCATCCACGGCAATTTTTGAAGGATATGCAATGTACCGCGAAGGTCGGAGTATTTTTGTTGCAGGAAATAAATTTGCAGAACCCATTGAAGTGCGTTGCTTACAACCGAGGCGAGTGCGAGACCCGAAACACCGAACGGTTTCATCAGCATAACGGCGCAAAGTATGTAGGCAACGAGGGTATAAACGGAAATTTTCACGGGTGTTTGGGTATCCTTATGCGCGTAAAAGATGCGTGCGAACAAAGCCGTTAATCCGAATAAAGGCAAACCGAGCGCGAAAATTTTCAGCAACGGAACCACTTGGCGAATATCGGTTTGCGAAAATTTTCCCCAACGGAAGCAAAGATCCAAAATTGGTTCCGCAAGGATAAACAATCCGATGGCGGCAGGGATAAGAAGCAACAGCAGCAGACGAATACCGTTTTGAAGCAAAATTTTGGCGGAACGGGCGTCGTCTTTTGCGATTAACAAAGACAGTTGGGGGAAAACGACCGAAAAAATCGAGAACGAAAACAACCCGAGCGGCAATTCGAGAAAGCGGTTGGCGAGATACAGAAACGATGCGCCGCCGTCATCGACCGTGTAGGCGAAAAAACGTCCGAGTAGCGCGTTCAGTTGAAAGACCGCCGCACCGAAAACGCCCGGCAGAAACAACTGTCCGACGCGCGTTACGTCCGCATCGCTTTCTAAACAAAACTTTAACCGAAAACCGTTGCATTTTAGTTGAAGCTTCGGGAGAAAGTACTGCAAAAAACCGCCGATGACGACACAGACGGACAAAAGTGAAATCTTTGTGTGTGCCGTTTCACACAACGGACACAGAGCGAGACCGACGAGGAAGGAGCAATTCAGCAAAACGGGCGAAAATGCCGTCAGCGAGAATTTATTCAATACGTTCAGTGTGCCGTTCAACAACGCCGCGGTGCAGATGAACCACAGGTATGGCAACATCCACAAGGTCAAAAGCAGTACCGTCCGCCATTTGGGCGACGGCATCACCGTTTGTCCGATGCCCAATGCAATCATGCCGATCCCGACGGCAAGTCCCAGCCAAACGCCGAAGCGCGTGAAGAAAGAGTCCAAAAAGCGGGCGGTCGTTTGCGGTTGTTGCGCATAGCGTTGCGCGAAAACCGGAATAAACGCCGCACTCAGCGCGCCTTCGCCGCACAACCGACGGAACAAATTCGGAAGTGCGAAGGCAATCAAAAACGCGGATGCTTCCCGCGAAGAGCCCAGAACGGCGAAAAAAACAATATCCCTTAAAAAACCCAGTACCCGCGAACAAAGCGTCCCCGTTATCAACTTGAGCAGGGCGCTCATTGCGTCAGTTGAGCGGGATTAAAGCATCCTTTTTAACCCAACCGTCTTCCTGGTTGAGCGTGCTGACGAAATAAAAATCCGCCGCCTCGGAACGAATTTTGCAGCAGGTGCCCGCCGCCCAGTCGTAACGCATCGGACTTTTGTCGCCGGGTGCGTAATGCCCGACGGTTTTTTCCGGCAACAGACAAAGATTTTCGTACGGTTTGTTCAGGAAAATCAGCACCAAAGTTACGACGAAACAACCGCAACACATTACGGCGAATGTTAAGAGAACTTTGCTTTTCTTTACGATGCAGTGATACAGCATGAAACCGACAAACAGCCAGAAAAACGCGGCACAGCTCCAACACCAGGTGCATTTGGAAAGTACCCGAAACATTGTGTGATACCACGGAAACGTGGGTTTTGAAAGACCGGGATATTCCTCAAAAAGCTCCGCAAGCGCTTTTTTACTGAGTGCCCACCGTGGTTTCAGCGTTTCGGCTTTTAAGAAACACGCCAACGCATGCCCCGGTTTGGACAGATTTGCATACGTTTGCCCCAAATTATAGTACAACTGCGGACTTTTCCTGAGTGCCAAGGCTTTTTGGTAGGACTCAACGGCAAGGTCGAACTTTTTTTCGCCGAAATACCCGTTGCCGACCTGTGCCAACTTCCGTGCTTCCGATAAGGCATCGGCGTACAGATTGACAGTGAGACAGGATACGCCGAGTACCAAGGCGATCCGAAACGGGTTGGAGAACGGGAATTTTTTGCCGAAAAGAGCCGTCAAGCAACGGAAATGCCTCCGAAGGAAAGCAAAAATCGGGTTGAGGGAGCGATTTTTGGCACTTTCCCAACAGTCCCCTGTATTGCCGAGCACATTTCCCCTTATTTCAGAGCCCTTTGGAAGATAACGGATGACCCCAATCTGCCCGTCGGACGCATTCCATGTGTTCACCCCTCCGAAATGTCGGGAAAACCTTCGTAACATTTTAAAAAACATTCTCATGAAAGCGCCTCCAACAGTTTCAGAATTTCATCCAACGAACTCGGACAATCAATCTTCATGCACCCGAAGCGGCTTTGCTGATAAGTTTGCTCCAAGGTTCGAAGTTGATTTTTTTGTGCATCCGAAAGCGGACACTGCGGGTTTTGCAACAGCGCGTCAACGGAGGTCTGTTTCTGCTTCAGCACAAACTCAATCGATGCGTGCGCCGCCGCATACACCGCCGCGCCGTCCTTCTTCGCAAACGCCTCCTCCAACGCTTTACGCAGTGTATTCGATTGCTGTTTGGACGCCTTTTGCGTAACGTATTTCGCCGTGTGCGTCTTCCGATAACGCAACGCACCGAGGAGCAGGAGGGTTCCGATGAGACACTGGATCGCCCAGAAGACCAACGACGACGGCGTCGATACCTGTGTAATCGGTTCCATGGTGATCGTGTGTTCGTGTTGTATGGCAGGCTTTGTTCTCGTCGGAGCTTCGGTCGGCGACATAACACCCGACGGCGAGAACTGACGAATGGCGGGTTTGACCGAGAGCGTATCGGGAACCGACTTCAGGGTTTCGTATTGTTCCTTAATCGGTTGGAAATAACAAAACTCAACGGTCGGCAACGGTACGTTTCCGTCCTTCAACGGCACCAGCGTGTAGGTAAAGTGGATCGTGCCTTCGTATCCGAGCTTGTCCTTGGCTTCGAAATTCATCTGCGGTTCGTAGGTGCGCCATTGGTCATCGGGACATACCAACTTCGGCGCGCGAATGGCTTCGAAATTGCCGCTTCCCGCGACATCAACCACCAGCGTCATCGGTTCGTTCTGAATGAATTCCTTTTCGAGCATCTTCGGCGGAAGCAGTTGGAATTCACCGATCGCCTCCGTGAAGTTTTGCGGCTGCGGCGTCGGCAACGGCAGAACGTTAACGGTCTTTCGATCCGTCGACAGCGTTCGCGGTTCCACGGAACGTACGCCGAGACCTTTCGTCAGCATATTGATGGGATCGTCATCATCAAACAGACTGCCAATCGACATCGGGCGTTCCAGCTCCATGTTGACGGCGAACGAAAGCGCACCCTTGCCGGACTTTAGTGCCGTCAGCAACGTCGGCCATTCGAAGGCGGCGTAGGCGCGACCGTCGCGATGTACCGTGTTCTTTTGCGGATCTTTGAGCAGCTGCGAAGCGGAGAACGCGTCGCCGTCTTTTTGCGGATAACTCGTTAACTGTCCGCGAACGGAACTCCCGATGAGCAACTGAACGGTTGCCGGACAGCATTGCCCGACATACCAGCGGTTCGGGAAAGAGCCCGCCAAAAGGAATTTCGTATCGATGGGCGAAAGAGCGGGCTTTTTGGGTGTCCCCGCCGGCGGAGCCGCCGGAAGATCCTGCTTCGGTTTTGCCTCGGCGGTAAAGGTCGTTGCGGGAACTTTGAAGGTTTTTCCGTCGATGGTTGCTTCCGTTTCGGGTATGGTGAACGTTCCCTCCGACAGTACCACCAAATCAAATGTCCACGTCGTCAGGTTCGTCTCTTCGCCGTTGATGGTGCGCTTATCCCGCAACAGGCTCGAAAATCCCAACTGAACGCCGGTTGCTCCGTCCGCTGTCTCAAACGACGCGAACGGATATTCCTCTATGTCCGCATTGGTAATGACCGTAAAGCGCGCCGGTTCTCCGACAACGACGGGGTTCGGTTGGACGTCTGTCACGAAATGAATTCTCTCCATTCCGAACAACGGCGCGGTCACAATCCAAAACAGGAAAACAAGCGTTTTTTTCATATTACCAATCGCGAATGACGGGATCCTTGCCGCCCGACTGCGGATTTAAAGAAGACGGAGGCAACATCTTTTCAACCTTCTTTGCGCGATTAAGGATATTATCCATTTCTTTTTGCTCCAAATCAACATCTTTGTCGCCTTGGTTATTCTGTTGGTCGTTTTTCGGGTCGTCTTTGTCGTCTTTGTCTTTGTCCTTATCCTTATCCTTGTTGTCGGACGCATCGTTGTCTTTTTCCATGTTGGTCAGCTTTTTGTTGTCGTCCTTTTTATCGTCCTTCTTGTTCTGTTGCTCCTGCTGTTGTTGCTTCTCCGCCCGCTTCAGATAACGCTTCACGACCTCAATGTTGTGCTTCGTATCTTTCGCCTCCTTGTCGATGGCGAGCGCGTTTTCGTAATTTTGCAGGCTTTCTTTAAACCCGAGCACCTGTTGATCGACCGGCTGCGACTGCGAAAAACGAAACCGCGCGTTGCCGAGATTGTAGAAAATCTTCTCCTGTTCTTTCGGGTCGGAACAGTTCTGCAACGCCTGCGAAAAGGATTGTTGCGCGGCATTGTAATCCATCAGTTTGTACTGTTCGATGCCCAAATTGTAAAAGCCCTCCCAGTCGTTCGGATGGTGTTTGCAATAGGATTTCAGGTTTTTGATTTCCTTCGGTTCGGCATTCGGAGCGGGAGTGTTCGGAGACGCGGCATCGGACGGCGGGACGGGCAATCCGTTCGGAATAACGGCGGCATTCGGTACGGTCATACCTCCCGCGGAGGGCATTGCGACAGATTTTTTACCGACAACATTATCTGCGGAACCGCCTTTGTTCGCTTTCGCAATCTTTTGAGGCAATTTTTGGGCATTATTTTCGACCGCAGACGCGGGTATCTCGAACCGAAGAAGCCCGACGACAAGAAGCAATACGCTTAACGCAAGCGGTTTCATGCGCGTTTTTCTTTCCTTTTAAGCGGTTTCCACGAATACAGCAACGGTTCCAGCGCCAAAAACAGCAGTGCCGCGCCCAAAAACCAACCGTAGCGTTCGATTGGAACCTTCTCCAGACTTTCAAAGCTCTCTTTCGGCAAATTTTTAAGTGCCAGATTGTAAATCACCTGCAACCCGTCGCCGGCATTCCCCAACGGTGCGTAAAAACCTTTGGTGATTTCGGCAACGGATTTGAGCGTCTTTTCATCCAGCTTCGTAATAACAACCTTGCCGCTCGGATCCTTCAAAAACCCGCCTCCGACGCCTTTGCCGGTCGGAAGGCTGATGGTACTGCCGTTGGGGGTTCCAATGCCGACCGTATGCACCACGATACCGCGCGATGCCAGTTTCTTGGCGGTTTTTAAAACATCACCCGCCAGATTTTCGCCGTCCGTTAACAGAATAATCTGCTTGTGGTTCGCCTGATCGTCAAACAACTCCAGGGACATACCCATTGCCGCCGATAAATTCGTACCGCCGCGCTTGATGGTGTTCACATCCAGAACGCTCAGGGCGGCTTTGAATGCACCGATGTCGTTGGTGGACGGACACTGCAAAAAGGCGGTGCCGGCGAAGGCAATCAGTCCGACGTGTGCGCCGCGAATGGATTTCAACAGTTCCAGAATGCTCATTTTTGCCAACTCAAGGCGATTCGGACGCACGTCCGTCGCCAACATACTTTTGGAGGTATCAATCGCGAACAGAATGTTCACGCCGATGTGCTGACGGCGTTCCATTTTGAAGCCCCATTGCGGGCGCGCGGCGGCAATGCAGAAGCAAACAGCGGCGACGCACAGACAGACGGTTCGCAACCGCGCACGCCATTTTTGGATGCGGGTCGGTTCGTACGGAACGACGCTGCCCCATTGCGCCACGAGCTTTTTTCGTTTGCGACTGCTCCGCCAAAGCGTGAAAAGGCTCTCCAGGCAGGTGACGAGGAGGACGAGCCCGAAACTGAGATTAACAAAAGTCATGCGCTCCTCCAAACGGGATAAAAGTTTCCAAACAATGCCGAAAGCGGCGATGGGAAAAGGCGGGCGGGGAACCCGGTGGAGGGGAATGCCGCCGTCGTGCTTTGTATAAAAAGCGAAAAATCAGAAGACATTTGCGGATTTGCTTTTTCACCGACAGAGATACCGACAAGCTGTTTTGGATGTTTTGGAATGCCTGCGGAACGGCAATGCCTTCCGGAGAATGTTTCGGCGAAGGATTTGAAGCTGTTTCGGAAAGAACCGTTCCGTGAAACGGAGTTCCCGATGCAACGTGCACCGTTTTTCGTCCGCATGGATTCAGGAAACGAACCGTTCCCGCGCAACATCCGCCGTTGACGTCGGTACCCGAAAACTGCAAATCTCCCAAAACGGAGTACAAGCAATGTAAAGATCGGTTTCATAAGGGTCATGCGACAATCCGATAACGGCGGGTTTTGAGGTAAAACTCAAGGAACAGCAGTGCGGCGGCGGCGTAGAGACAGTAGAGAAACAGCTCGCCGTAGGTTTTGGTGCTCTCGGTCTCGACTTCCGTTTTTTCCAACTGGTCGATTTCCTTATAAACGCCCTGCAGGCTTTTCATGTCGTACGCGCGGTAGAAACGCCCGCCCGTGGTTTCCGCCATCGACGCCAGCGTTTGTTCGTCCGTCGGGAATACCTGGTCGTTGCCGATCATGATGGCGTAAATTTTCGTCTGAAAACTTTTGGCAATCGTTGCCGCCAGCGTCGGCGTGACGTCTCCGAAGTTGTTGACGCCGTCCGTCAAAAGAATAATAAGGCGCGTTTTGG
>Ga0256405_10008613_pt1 | contig 14497 bp, 2 predicted proteins | sample RumenRJG_02DNA_FD_189096 | JGI IMG/M metagenome (GOLD analysis project Ga0256405, IMG submission 189096) | Bovine rumen microbial communities from Lethbridge, Alberta, Canada - RJG_02 | ecosystem: Host-associated > Mammals > Digestive system > Stomach > Rumen | place: Canada: Alberta | collected...
TCACTTCCGTTTCTGAGTTCAAATACAGCGTTGTTCAGCAAGGTCTTTGTTTTACTGTCGATCTTCCTGATCGGCACATCCACTAAAGCGCTGCTGTTCGTGATGGTGGTCGTAGCTGCAGTCAATGAGCTGCTCTGCGTCTTGGAAACTACTGTATTTCCGCTCGAACCTGTGATTTCTGTTACTACAAGCCTGCCGTTTTGCTTCTCAACTTTGACTGTGATCGTTTCCTCAGGCGCATACTGGATGCCATCGATCAACTGTCCTGCTATACTGTTCCAGCTGCTGTCGGTTTCTGTGATCTTGTACTGATATGTCCCTGCCTCTGTATAACGGATCCTGCCGAACGAGTAAGTGTGGTCCGGTGTATCACTTGAAATATAGAACTGAGTCCTTCCGGTGTTGCTGCCGACACCTACCGGAAGCGGCGCACCGTCTACTGCGGTCAGCTTGAAGTAATATCTTGAACCTGACGTCCAGTTCAAGCCTTCCAGCGCTTTTTTCACCTTGAGCTCTGCGTCTGCTGCATTATTAAGGGTATTGGTGAACTGGTTGTAATATCTGATATCGAGATCCGTGATCGTTCCTTCTACCGTCGTACCGGTCCCGCCGGCAGTTTCTGTATCCGTTGTTTTCTTAGTCTTGTATGTGGTGGAATACCCCATATCTGCGATGTTGCTGGCCTTGGTGGATCCGGTTGCATCCGCATCCCGGGACGGGTCTGCCTGACGATAGTCCGCATACATCTCCTGGATGGTATATGTCGTTCCCGACGGAAGGTTGGTGAAACGCAGGACCTCTGCTCTCTTGAGCGTGATGTCCATCGTCATGCTCTTTGTTTTATTGTCTGCGTTGACAGTAAAACTGTCGGCGATGGATGTGTTCCCTTTTTTGACCGTGAATGAACGATAGTGAGCACCGCTCTTATTCTCGTCTCCTTCGATATATCCATCTCCTTCCTGATATCCGTTGATCTTGAACGGAGTGTTGCCGTTCAGCCGCGGATCGTCATCCGCACGATAAACGAATTCATAGGCTGTCATCTGTGAGCAGTCTGTATCCTTTGGTACGGTGAGCGTGACCCGATAAGTAAAGGTCTCATCGTCCAGATCAGATTCTGTCATATTGCCGCTGTTATCAATGATATGTTTGGTGATGTCCAGTTCGGCTTTCCTGTGGTTGGTTCCGACAACAGTGCCCTCGCTTCCCGTGGAAGCGACATAATATGTCGAATCTCCAATCGTGAACTGATCCTTGCCTGGTACAGCCGGATTGTTTTCGTCGATCTTGACAAGATACGCCAGTGTCGCATGATAGGGGCTGTCGTTGTCCTCGACTGTCAGGATCATCGGCCGCACCGTCTGCGTCGTGAACTCATAGCTGGCGTCAAACGGAGTGTCGTCACCGGTTTGAACATTGAACTCGTCCAGTCTGTAATCGTGACCGGTTTCCAGTACTGTGGCATTGCCATTTTTATCAAATATGACGAGTCCCGCCGCAATGTTGATGGAGTTTTTCCATTCGGTTGCTTCCGATACGGGCAGTATTTTAGCGTTGTCTGTCGTCGACTTGAAACTGCCATCGTTCTGATAATATTTTTCACCTACCATTACCCGGAAATCAAGGGAAACAGCTTTATGAGTTTCTCCAATGTCATAATCCCAGTCTTTTTTGACGGTCAGCTTCTCCGGAACGAGAGGCATCGGGCCTACATCGTTGAACATCAAAGTCTGGGTGTCACCTGTCGTGGTTACGCCGTCTCCTGTTTTACGCGCAGCTTTATATGTCGTATTCGGTTCCTTATCATTGGTCTTCAGACTGTAGTTGCCATTGCCAAGATCGATGATCTGAGCCTTCTGAGCATCTGTGAGGCCATCGTAGGTCATCGTTCCGTTTTTAAGATTCGCCAGAATATCGTAAGCCTCCTGACTAGGCCAGACTCTGAACGTCACTTTGTATGTGCAGCCTGATTCCGGCACGAAATTATGGCCCATATCCCACTTCACAGATCCGCTCTCTTCATCGTAGTAAGCCCTTTCACAGTTTTCTGTCGCCGGATTCCATGATGTGAAATCATCTTGAGCAAGGCTTTTGCCCTGATTGTAGGCCGTGACATATCCATTCTTATCAGCGGCAGACCATGAATCATAATCATCCGGATATTCAATAGGTTGTCCTGATGTCCCAAGAATATAACCCGATCTGACTTTCTTATTCCAACTTCCCCATCCTTCCGGAGCCGGTGCTTTCCAGTATTCAAAGTTGCCGTCCACATTGACCAGCTTTGCCTTTTCGACAGTATTCGCCAGGCTTGTGATGCCATCGGTCATGTTGATATCGCCCCAGCCCAGAAGTGCCACGATCGAAGCTGTGATCTCATTGAAAGCTTTGGTCAGCTCATCACTGTCAGTCGCGTTTTTCGTTCGGTCAGCTCCTTTGTCAGCATCGTCGTACGCATAGGTAGTCAGACCCTGAAGTCTGGTGACACCTGATGTAGGTCCAACACCGATCGCATAGTAATTCTTATTATGGTCTACGATCGATTTTGCAACATCAAGAGTCGAATTATAATTTCGCTCATCGTTTTCATTCAACCCGCCGAAGATCGCATTTGCGCGGTACATATAATAAGAATTGTCGGCATAAATATCTAAATGAGCATCATTGACTGTTTCCGGATATCCATCAATGTTCAGCAGATTGCCTCTGGTGGCACGATATGACGGATTACCGTCCGTTACAAAGATCACGAAGGTAGCACGTTCTGGATCGACCTGCATACTATTGGCCATCCGAAGTGCATCTTCCCAGTTTGTGCCTGTGTTCGTATGCAGATCGCCTACTGCTGCCTTATAATCTGAAATATCACTTGTGAAGTCCTGCTCAAGGGCAGCCTTATCTGAGAAGGAAATAAGAGACATACGAATAAGTTTGTTGCCTGCCGAATCCTTAAACTCTGTATTGTCACCTATAAGTGTATCTGCAAGGCTGTTCACAGCTTCTGCCGCGATCCACATTCTCGTCTGATGATCAGTGTAATTCTTCACGGGGGTCGAATTACTTTCATAAGTAGTTGTACTCGTGCCCATATGACGCCGCATACTTGATGAAACGTCATATATCACGATTACGTCAGCCAGTTTTTCGACTTCAAGCGGTGAGGTATCAGCTGTGATACTCAAACCGAGCGTATTCGTCCCATCGCCATTCGAAACTGATGTTTTATGAATAGCGGGTCCAACCGGATTCTCTGTACTACCTGACGGCTTTACTTTAGGAATACCACCTGATACCGGTTCCTTAGCCTTTTTATAGACAACATAAATGTCTTCGAGCTGGCCGGGATCCTGAGCATCCATCGGTATATCGGTCCAGGTTATCGAATTGCTTTTAGACGTGCTTGTTGTATATTGCCATGAAGCCCTTTGCCGTAAAATCGGCCGTATCGTCGTTCCATTAACAGAAGTCAGTGTTGTTTTAACATATTCATAGCCATCGATATCATAGATCAGGAAGGCAGGAGAAACACTGGAGTCTGAAGTCCAGTCACGTCCGTTGACTACTTCCAGCTCATTGCCACTTTCATCGACATAATGGATCCGCGGAGCAAAGCTGGTCACATCTGTAACTCTGGCAAAGTAAAACGCATTGCTGTTATTGGCCCTCTCCTTTATGACATTGCTGCTGTATCCGAGATAACGACTATTGTTATTGTCGTTACTCAGCGTCCTTAAATATCTATTGTTGTTATATGACCAGGTATATCGATTTGTCTGACGATAATTGTCCTCATCAATATCACTGTCGGCACCGACCATCACGCCGCCGTAAGTTCTTAAGTAATAAGTATTACCTTCTGCCTCATAAAAGAACCGGTAATTATTACCCACTTTCGTTACCGTCCAGATGATATTTTCTCCCGCATTCTGGACGCTGATGGTTCCGTTATTATTCGTGCTTCCGCTGTCGAGCTTTATCGGATATACAGTATCCTGATCCCGTCCGTCGGAAGCATGGCTGATAGCATAGTAGTTTCCGCCGGACTGAGTATAAATAACGTATTTCTCTCCGCTGACTAAACTGCCTGCGTTGGTAACTACTGTCCCTGTAACGGAGAATCCGTTCTGTTCATATGTGACCTGAGTTCCGTTCTCTTCCAGATCTACATCTTCTATGATCTCCGCACCTGCTTTTGCAAAGTGTACGGCTTTGATGACCTCATCTTCCCCTACATCGATCGCGTCCTGATAGGTGATCTTAACCTGTGCCGGGTGTTCGGGCTCATACTTCTTGCCGTCATTTAGAATAGTAACGTCAAAGAATCTTGCCAGTCGAATATCATCGACACTGTCAAGCATCATGCTTTCGGATGCATATGCCAGATAATTGATGTAGGCGTCCGATCCTTCTTCGAGTTCTTTAACTACGAGCTCTGCGTTGCCGCTGATAGCATCTCTTTCATCCAGTGTGACCTCGATGTGATATGTCTCTCCGTCAGCGGCGAGATAATCTGTCTCGATCGTCTCTGTCCCGACAATAGCATACATGGAGAATCCTGCTGCTTCGAAAGCAACGTCGCTTACCTTGACTGTTCCGGATCCATCCTCCGCCTTGATATCCACATTGTCCTCATCGAGAACTTCCGGCTGCAGTTCGCCATTTTCGTCCGCAGCAAAATGGACTACACGGAGTCCTTCGGAACTCTTCATGCGGATCGCTTTATCATAGGAGATCCTGACGCCGACAGCAGACTGTGGCTCGATGGCCTCTCCGTCTGCCAGTAATGAGATATCGTAGAATCTGGCGGAACTGATGGTCGTATTGTCTTCGGCCTGTCCTGCTTCCTGCAGTGCCTTCAGCGTTTCGTCGCACCAGGCGTCATAGTCCTCGGCATCCGACGTTACTTCTTCTGCAGAGACCTGGGTCCCCTCCGGCAGTCCAGCCTTTGCATCCGCATCCAGCGCGATGTTGTAACCGTCACCTTCGAAGGACAATTCTGCCGGCTGATTCGCCGGATCAGCATCCGTCTCTTTCTCAGCATTCTGTTTTTCTGTATCCTGGCCTTCGGCCGCCGGTTCTTCGGTTGTCTGTTCCTCGCTGATCTGCTCCTCAGTGGCCGGCACATCGATGCCGCCCTGTTCTATTGCTTCCTCTTCGTCTAATGTAAAGGCTGGCAGGACGAGCAGATATGTCACAGCAAAAACAACGGCTGCCGCAAAAACAAACAGCGTCATCCGTTGCTTTTTAGTCAAAAATATATTACCGGGTTTATGATCAAACCCGTTCGCAGGATATTTCATCTCTAAACTACCCTCATTTTCTATGCCCGATGTTTCATCCTTTGAACAGGAGAAAACTAGCATTCTACCTACATTCTCTCATACTATATTGTATATTTCGGCTCAACTCTAGTCAAATAAAATTGTATCTTTTTTGTCCCTTTTTTTGCCCGTTTTTATACTTTTATAAAACCCAATACAAAAGACACTTCCATTTGACCGTATTGTAGCATCTGCGCAGTCAAAGAAAGTGTCAATTGTTTTATGGAAATATAAAGATTTTGTGATTTTTCACATGGCCGGTCAGGTCCGGATCCTCCTGCGGGCGATCAGGGTGATGCCGCATCCCAAAAGCAGGATGGACCCGATCAGATAGATCCAGATGGTTCCCGGTCCGCCGCTGGACGGCAGTTCAACACCGGAGATGTTCCGGACGGTCACAGTGTACCCATCTGTCAGGTTACCGCTCACCGTTCCCTGTGTTTCCGAATCATTACCAGTGACCCAGGTCGCTTCGATCTTCGGATCTGTGGTCGTTGAGACGGTCAGTTTGAATCTGCCCTGAGGCGCGTAATACCCTGCCGGGACCGTGGTCTCTTCGAGATAGTAAGTGCCGACCTGCAACTTCCCGTTGAAGAACACACCATTTGTACCCGAGGACAGGTTTTTGAGCTGCCTTCCATCGACGTCTTTCGCGATATCGGTTTCTGTCGATCCGGTCGCTGATGTGTATACCGTGAACGCTGCGCCTGCCAAAGGCACTTCCTCCGGTTCTATTACGGTATTGTCCACCCCTACCTTCTCGAGTGTCACCGGCACAGCCTTTAACAGGTTGGCGAATGCGAGAGTTCCGTCGGCTGTGATCTCGACTGGCTCCTGCCCGAAGACATAGCTTTCGACAGGTTCCTCGTTGTTCCAGGAATACTGCGCTTTGTAAAGCGGCGTCTCTGTCTCCGCGACCTTCAGCTTGCATCCGTGCGGGATCTTCAGCTGAACGACATCCCCGTGTTTCAGCGAAATGTTCAGTTCTCCGATATTGTTCGTGGTCAGATTCTGACCATTCCAGGTCCCGATCACGTAGTTCCGGAGTCCGGCGTTGCTGCTGTCCGTAACTGTGACCCTGAAATTGAAGCTTTCTGTCCCTTCATTTTCTACGGTCTTGCTCAGCGTCACTGTGTGGACCGGATTGTCGTATACGATCAGTGTGTCACCTGCATTGTTCAGTTCTGCTGTGGACGCAGCAATCGTTCCTCCGCTGGAGTTGAATAGTCTCCAGGCGCTCTCTTTATCGATGGTCAGGTACAGGTCGGTCCCGATCAGAGCGTGATTCGACGGTGCTTCTGTCTCTGTGATGCGGTATGTACCTTCCTGCAGCCAGCGCTCTATCGACCCTGACTCCATTACGATCGATTTCTTTTCTCCGGCATCTTCCCAATGGTTGGTTGCCGGATTGAATTCTACCGGAGTAATGTCGAACTTCGCGCCAGACAGCGTCTTGCTGTGATCTGTCGCATCCCGCTTCTGCAGTTTCACCAGAACTTTCGGTGAATATGTATAGGTGATCACGACATCACCGAGCACCGGATAGTTTTCTAACTCTGTCAAAGAGAGAACTTCCGTGGTTCCGTCATCCTTAGTAACGATCGCGTTCACACGCACATCATAGGAAGCTTCCGCAGGGATCACCGGGTGGTCGATGTGGATCACATCTCCTGTCAGATCATAGTACCCAAAATCCTCGAGCGTGAAGGAACTGTTTCCCGTCAGGCTCTGGCTCTCACTGGCAGAAGGAAGATCACGTTCCGGTCCTGTCTTATATGTATATTCGAATGTGTTCTGCGGCACGCCGGGTTCGACCACCTGTTTGACAGTGATCGTATACTTCTTCGGCTGCCACATAGCATAAAGCGTATTTCTCGTATCGTTCAGATCGCTGATGATCAGGTTGTCCGCCGCCACCTGCTGTCCAGGCGCGAAATTAGGCGCGTCTTCTGTAGCTGCAGCCACCTGCTCCTCATAGGTCCCTTCTGTAAAGGACCATCCAACCAGTTTATATCCGTTGAGATAGAAATCATCTGCTGTCGGCAGCTCGATGTTCTGGTTGACTTCCTTGTCCAGTGTGACGGTCTTTCGCTCGGTACCGTCGGCAGCTCTGCCCTGGACCTCCCTGGTCCCTCCGTTGTAAAGGTTCTCCGTGAAGGAATCACCGTCATATGTGATCGTCGTCTGCCGGTTCGGATCACCTGTCAGTTCATAGACAGCCCGAAGGGTCACTGTCTTACGGATCACTTCACCGGTGATATCATCAGTCACCGTTTCCGTCGCCGTCAGCTCGGCCAGATTCACTGGATCCCCCGGATAAAAATGTACCGTCTCTCCGTCCTCAGTCGTCGCCTCCCAGTATTTGAACGTGTACAGGTCACTGTAGTTGGATGGCGCTTCTCTGGCGATCGAGGTGCCGTCAAAATCATACATATGAGGATCGATCGGCACGGTCGTCAGCAGTGTTCCGATCGAATCATAGATCGCCGCGTCACCGGGATCATATACTACGTTGATTCCCATGCTGTTCGGATCGGGGATCCATTTCGCATATAAGTGCAGGATGCCTCGGACATTCTCATAGTTCTCCGTATCATCCCCATAAGCTGCGCGTTCTGCAGCCCAGCGATTAGATGTCTGGTAGTCCCATGCTACATCTGAGGTGTCATCGCCTACAGGATTGGTAAAGAGGAACCGATTGGTGAAATCAGGATCCGTATACCATCCGTCCAGAATATAGCCGGCTCTCGTAGCAGTCTCCAGCAGGCCTCCATCCATTCTTTCATCATAGTCCAGACGGAACGCGGTAGCCTGGCTACCCATATATACGTTATTCGCGCCCGGTTCGATCACGACACGGACACGGCGCATCTTCCATTTGCCGTAGACCGCGACATTGTTGTCCGGCATCTTCTGAGAAAAGTCGAATTCTTCTGTACAGCCCGGGTCCGCGTACCAGCCGAGGAAGTAGTATCCTCTCCTCTGTCCGGGATTCTGACCCGCGTACTGATCCAAAGACTGGTCGTACGGGACAGTGTTATCGACCAGCTGATTCGATCCGTTATTGGTATAGAACGTCAGAGTATAGTTGTTTCGGTCGAAACGGATGTAGAGGTTGCTGGTATAGGCTACTCCCGAACCGTTATTATAATAGCCCTCGCTGTTTTTGTTTCCTGCGCTTATCCACTGTCCATTATCAGCGCGATATTGAGCTGCATGATAGCCAATATATTTATCTGAGATATAGAAAGTTCCTCCATCTGCTCTAATAGTATCTTTCTCTGTGTACGTTCCATCTGCATTTTGAACAAGAAAATGAATAGCACCATTTCCTGAGCTTGAGAATCCATAAAATGTTTCTGTGACCGTACTTTCTGATGGAGTTACCCCTGCCGGAAGAAAAGCAGACATGAAAGTAATTCGCATACCGCTTCCTGATATATCCCCCCACCAATTTGATGTATAATCAGTATACCAATCGTATTCATTAGGCCAGGAATAACCATTTTCCTCTAGAGTCGATCCATATAAGCCCGTAAATGAATTGTATATTTGCCAAGATTGATAATCACTTCGAGTATATATGGTTCCGTTGTATACTGGCCCATTATTGGAATTTGATGTTCTAAAAGCGTTATTTCTCCAATAAATACGTGCTTTATGACCATTGACGTCTCCGTATTTCGTCGGATAGTTATCATTATCATTTTGAGAAACTGTATATGTATAATCCCATACACGGTAATCCAACGTCACCGGTTTCCGGTCATAGTAAACGTTCAGCACAGAGGTGCCGTCGGCTTTGACTATGACGGACTGATCGGTCAGGTTCGCATTGTAGGTGAAGTAGCCTTTGTCCGTATCGGTAGATGTACCGTTGTTTCCGTAGATGTTCTTATAGGAATCGTCTAATGTGACCGACTGTCCGGTAACGACATTCTGATCATACAGGTCACTGGTAACGTAGTCATAGGTCTTCTGGTCATCCGGAATTCCCGGTTCGTCTGAGGTCCGCTGCTTCCAGATGATGACACGATAAGAAGATGGACCAGGCGTCCACTTTGCATAAACTGTGGTGTCATGGGAGATCGTTCCACCGAACGTAAACGGCGTGGTGCATTCCGGATCCGTGTACCATCCTCCGAACTCATAACCGGCCCAGGTGGGTGCGGGCGGCTCTTCTGTCTCCGAATTCAGATAGAAGGCCGGCGGTGTGAAGCTGGCGCCGCCGCTGACCATATGCCCGTTTCCATCATCGACCATATCGTTGTCATTGAAAATCAGCCAGGCTCCGCCTTCCACCTTCGGATAAAGAGTTGTGTTCGAATCGACGACTACATTTTCCTGTCCGGGTGTGTAAACGGTTTCCGGATGTTCGATGTCATACCATCCCTCCAAAACGGTATCCGAATCGATGGCCGGACGGAGCTCCTCACCTTTGATGGTAAAGGTCGTATCTCCTGTTTCCGCTTTCGGGATGATATCGGTCGACAGGACATTATTAGGATTTATGTCAACATAGGTGATATAGTAGACATTCTTGAGATTAGCGTACAGATCTACGTATGTGCCTTCCTCGTAGTCGTCCTGCAACTTCGCGGACAGCTCATTATTCAAAGTCTCGACTGTGACCAGGTTCTCATCGCTGTCCTCGAAGGAAGTCTTGCTCCAGCCTTTGAATATCCGGCTCCATGTGGCATAGTCGATGTCGGGGATGCTCGGCTCGTTGATGGTCAGCGGAGTAGTACCTGAAGCCGTGGGATGTACATCCTTGTACCGGAAATACTGGGTCGACAGAAGCACGTTCTGGGATCCGTCATTGTACCAGAACCGGTATCCGATCCTGGCATTATCGCCCTGATCACCTTCTGTGATCGCATAGATCGAGAACCCTTCGGTCTGGAAGCTCACCGTGTCACCTTCGGTGCTTGCCTCCAGGACTTCCCTCTTCTCACCGAAGTGGACGACCTGAACATCGCCTTCGCTCTCGCGGTCGAGCATCTGGATCTGCACGTCAACGGGAGCCAGAGGCTGGACCAACTGTCCGTCATAGACGATCGAGATATCCAGGAATTTAGTATAACCAAGGTCATCGGAAGCTGCCCCGATAGCATCAGCCGTCTCATCCGCGTACGCCTGATAATCCGAATCGCTTTCAGTCAGCTCTGACACTTCCAGCTCCGCATCCTTCGGGATCTGAGCCTCAGCGCCGGCAGTGACCGTTACCTTATAAGTCTTCCCGTCGGCGGTCATGATCGTCTTCTCATAGACGCTCGTTTCCACGACTCCATACATGGAAAAACTAGCGGCATCAAATGAAACGTCGCTGACTCTCAGGGTACCCTTTCTGGCGCTGCCGGAGGCATTGATCTCAACATCACTGGTATCGAGGACCTCCGGCTGCAGATCCCCTTTTTTATCTACAGCGAAATGAATGACACGCAGGTCCCCGCTCTCCATTCGAAGGGCTTTATCGTATGAGATCTTCACATTCACCGGAGCGGCCGGCTCTACTGCCTGACCGTCCGAAACAAGGGAGATATCATAAAAGCTGGCTGAACTCAGATCGGCGATATCACCGGAACCACCAGGCGATTCGCGCAGAGCCTTCAGAGCCTCATCGCACCAGGCGTCATAATCCTCACTGTTCGGAGCGACTTCCTGAGCGGTCACTTCTGTTCCTTCCGGAAGGTCCGCAGTCTGATCCGCCGTAGCCGAGATGCTGTAGCCATCCCCTTCGAACACCATTTCGCGTGCAGGCACGTCAATACCGCCCTGCTGCTGCGCCTCGTCCTGCTCCAGTGTGATGGCAGGGAGGATCAGCATATAGGACGTGACAAATACAACGATTGCTGACAGCGACAGCAGCAGCTTTCGATTGCGGTGTATGGCTCTATAAATAGTTTTATAGATGTTTGTCATGTTCGCCTTTTTTGCCACAATATCTCCGATTTTATAATTTACTCTATATATGTATAATTATATTTTACCTTGTATGAAAGTGTCAATTTCTTTCATATCTTAAACACAAAAAATGACACTTCCCTACCAACTGTATATTACCACTCATACAGTCAAGAAAAGTGTCAATTCTTTTATGAAAATATAAAGCTTTTGTGATTTTTCACATGTCCGGTCAGGTCCGGATCCTCCTTCGCGCGATCAGTGTGATGCCGCATCCCAAAAGCAGGACGGCTCCAAGCAGATAGATCCAGGTGGTTCCCGGTCCGCCGCTGGACGGAAGCTCAACGCCGGCAGTATTCCATACAGAGATCTGATAAGAGTTTGTTGATTCATCATACTCCGCCGTAGAACTGTTCCCTGCCTGTTCAGCCGTGACTGTATTCTCGCGGACTTCAATTTTAACGGCCCGGTCGAGCATTTTATATCCCGCAGGAGCCTGTGTCTCGACCAGACGATAATTGCCTGTCGAGAGCATTCCAAGACTCATGGTTCCATCTGCCCCGGTCGTCCCTTCGGTGATGGGCTGGGCACCCTGGGTCGGTGTGTCGGTTTCATCGTCGTAATCTTCTGCGCTGTATAGAGTGAAAGATGCTCCCGGGAGCACGGTAGTCGTGCCTGCACTGACTTTTTTCAGGATCACAGTCTTTTGTTTTCCGTTCGGAATTGTGATAGTGTAGGAAACTTTGCCGGTATTATCGGTTTTCGAGGAAAGCCAGTGGGTGTACTTCTGCGTTTCGATCGATACCGATCCATCCTTGCCGATCGTAAAGCAAAGATCCTCAGAGAGCAGCTCATAACCTGTCAATGTACTTGTTTCAGCCAGATAATAGGTGCCGGCTGCGAGATCCATATCGATATGGGGGATAATCCCGTTTTCAGCCGTTACAAGATCATCGTATCCCTGTATTGGGAAAAGATCCCTTCGCTTATTGCCTTCATTGTCAGTCACCTGATGATATAAAGCGAAATGAACGCCAGCCAGCGGCCCGCTTCCTGAAGCATCCATCTTCTTTGCCTGCAGATCAGAGCCCCTGTTTTTGATCTTGATAGTCCCTTTCATATCCGTGTTTGTCGTACTGATCGTATAGAACTCAGTATCAACACCCGTGATCTCCTCAATCGTACCGTCAGACGCAATCTTGATCGTCATGGGTCCGCCCATGCCGAGGAATCCCTTCGGCGTCTGAGTCTCTTCCAGCGTCTAAGTTCCCGGAAGCAGGTACGCGTTCGTGATCAGACCCTCCTCATCTGACGTATAAGATGAAAGCGCAACGTCACTCCCGGATGCGTCCTTCAATGTAAAGACTGCACCTGATAATGCCTGTCCGGTCCAGTTCGTTTTGTAGAGTTCGATGCCGGGCCGTGAATTGGTGACTGTGTCCGTGCGGACGTTTTCATTATGGGTCGTCTGTTCGCCTTGTTTATACTTCACCTTGTATTCATAGGCTTTATCCTGACTGTATTCACCTCCGTATGGTTTGCCGTCGATATGTAATGGATCGCCTTCTGCGATCGGCGTTACAGACCCATAACCTGTTACGTAGCCTTTATCGATGACCAGTTCCTGTCCGGAAGGAGCCGCCACATTTACCTCACGGACAACATACTTTTCAAACGGTGTTCCCGCCTGCAGGTGTCCGAAGAAATAATAGAGCGAGGTTTCATCTGTCGTCATCTGCCGGACAGTACCGGAAACCAGTACCAGATCCTCCTCTGTACCAGAACCCTGATTCCGATATACCGCGAAATAGATAGGATCATGTTCTTCCATGAAGTCCTTATCGGTCCAGACTTTGTTCACGGTCAGTCCCCAGCCTTTCTGGTTGCTGACATCGATTTTCGGGTCTTCATTCTTGACGATCGTACCGTCATACGGTGTTGTATAGTTATTGTGTTCATGACCTGCATCGACTCGCTTATATCCATCTTCAAGACGCAGGGTATATCCCTTCGGGATCTCATTATCCCGTTCTTCGACCTTGTACTGGACTCCGACGATCAGATCCCTTACTTCTATAGTATAATCTGCGGGGATCTTAGAAATGGATCCGTTCATGGATGTTGTGAACGTAGCAGATTTCTTTTGTGCTGCCGATAATTCGCTGTAATCGTTTATGCCAAGAGATACGAACACCTTATTTGTGGCGTCCCACCGGCAGTAGTTTCCGCTCGCGTCCTTCACGTGGTATTCGTACATGTCTGCGAGTGGAAGTTGATCCGCATCATCATTTTCATCCCCAAGATAAAGGCGGAAATTGAACAATGACTTATTATCCGGGTAGTGGAGTTCTGTTTCTCCATCAGCATCGTACAGCCTCTTTGTGATCGACAGCGTCCTCACAGCATCCGAATTCACATGATTGTCAAACTCTACTTTTGATTGTTCGCCAAGATCCAGGTACTCCGTTCCGAAATCGGACCGGGTAGTACCGTCATACTTAGTCGTCTCAGACACTTCTCCCGGGGCCGGATCGGGCGACCCGTCTGTATTATTATATGGACGGCCAAATATTTCAGTCTCATTAACCTTCACATGATCGTAAATGTCTGTATCTACACCGCATTCTATGATCTTGTAATCAGCTGTATTTTCCGGAAAATCAATTTCTGCTTCCTCACCGGGCTTCAGCAGAAACACATTATTATAAGTCAGGCCGCCGACCTGATAACTCTTTTTAAACGGTACATTCCGATTCGTTTCGTTATAGACGACCTTGATATTCGGATCAAATCCCTCCTCGTCAGGTTCGAAAATACCCAGCTGTTTCGGGCCGCTGAGTACAGTTACAGGATTACCCTGATCATCACGTATCGTCTCTCCGGTTTGTTCATCTATCTGCACGTCATTTGTTCTGTACCAGATCTGATAGGGGTATGAGATCAGTTTGTTCGATGCGCTTTCGGTTCCGGAAAGCTTTTTGCCGAGGACGGCTGTTCCCTGCTTCACCGAGGCCAGATTGAAACGCATCTTCAGATTGGATGCCCCGGCACCACGTTCCATGTAGAACATCTTCATTGTGTGATTGGTGTAATCCTTGAAGACGAAGTTGCCGTCCTTTTCAACAAAAATTTCCTCCAGCTTTGTTTGGATTTCAGTATCAGACAGCCCTCTCGTTTCATAATTACTTCTGAAAATATCATAGAGCGTCGAATCACCACGTGAGCTCTTTACTTCGCCTGTACGGAAATTGATGGAACCGGTCATGGCGGAG
>Ga0256405_10008614_pt1 | contig 14496 bp, 14 predicted proteins | sample RumenRJG_02DNA_FD_189096 | JGI IMG/M metagenome (GOLD analysis project Ga0256405, IMG submission 189096) | Bovine rumen microbial communities from Lethbridge, Alberta, Canada - RJG_02 | ecosystem: Host-associated > Mammals > Digestive system > Stomach > Rumen | place: Canada: Alberta...
CAAATGGTCAACTTGTTATTACACAGGAACCAGGCGCCTCCAATCCAGTTGTTAAGGGCTTGAAACCTCTTCTGACCTTCGATGTATGGGAACATGCCTACTATCTCGACTACCAAAACCGCCGAGCCGCTCACCTCTCCGCACTCTGGCAGATCATCGATTGGAAGATAATAGAAGATCGGTATGTGGGGACTAAGCTTCATTAGGCTGTGAAAATCTATGAGACAAGATGAACGGTGGTTGGCAAGATATAATGAGATGATGACGTTTATAGAAACCAACAAACGGAATCCGTCGAAGTTTCGTATGGAAGAGCATGATTTACCAGCTAATGTGAACTTACACATAACAGCCTGATACACAATATAAAACGAAATCACCATTTCCTGTTTCATCAGACATTCATCAGACATCCGGGAAATTGAGCTTTTTCCGCTCATTTCTATACAAAATTACTACTTTTTACCCGAATATGCAAGAGCGTTAAGATTTCTTATCCATTGAGAGTGAAGAAATGTTAATTTAGGGAGGCTGGTTGAGGTGACTGAAGGGGCGTTTGAGGGGAAAATGAGAGAAAAACGATAAAAATCAGGGCTCGGCCAGTTCTGAGAAAATCCGAGAGAAGTTGAAAAGTCTGAAGTTTAACTAGAAAATAAAAAGAAACATTTTGAAAGATTGTTTAACAAAAATGGCGATGTAATGACAGGAGCTTGGCTTCTGCCTAATGTCTTGAAACAAATATCTGATTGCATAGGTGATGCAGTTTGATACTGCCAGTTGGAACTAGTAAAAAATGAAATGTGGTTGAGCAAGGTGGACTGAGTTATGACTGTAACAAAATACGAAATAGATATGCTTGATGTCGAGGACGCAGACGCGTTCTTAATCAGGTTTATGGACGAGAGGTACAATACTTATATTATCCTTATTGATGCTGGAAGGTATTCTGATGGTCAGAAAGTTTCTGACTTTATCAAGAATACCTATGGCTCATACTATGTTGACCTTGCAATCTGTACACATTGTGACGATGATCATTATGGTGGACTATTATGGTTGGTTGAGGATATGACGAACAATCCTTCTACGAGTGTTGACATTAAAGAATTGTGGGTGAATGATCCTGGTTTGCATTCATGGGCAAATGATTTTGAGCGTAGAAGAAACGATGTCAGAGTTCAACAACAAGCTAGAGTTGTATATACTCTAAGTAATGGAAAAAACTTTCTAGCTATTATAGACAATCTGCATAATAGTGGCAACCTTAATGCTGGTATGAATGTCAGAGAAGTATTTTCTGACAAAGGATGCTTCGCATTTGATGATATAATTGAGGTTATTGGACCGTCAGAAGAATACTATGAATCTCAGGTCTTGGGATTCAGACATTCTATGAAAGCCAATAAAACTACTCCAGCTGCTAATGATACTGATGACGATGATACGATAACTATAGACGAAGCAGGGAATGTGGAAAGTAAAACACTTGATGCAGCTGTACCCGATGATAGTCATCATAATTTGAGTAGCATTATATTTATGTTCAAACCAACAGATGATAAACTCTACCTTTTCACAGGTGATGCAGGTCAGGAGTCTTTTCAACACTTAAAATATGCGAGTGACTGGGATAGACTAAAGAATCTATATTGGCTGAAATTACCACACCATGGCAGTAAGCGGAATATTACTTGTGCTATGATTAATCACTTCCGCCCTGTTATTTCTTTCTGTTCTTCCAAGAACTATGGAACATGGCTGAGCAAAGCTGTTGTAAATGCGTTGAAACAGGTAAACTCTCTTGTATACTCAACAAATGCCCATGGTTCCATGGTTCATAATAGTATAGAAGACAGGGAGGGTTATATAACTGCAAAACCATTGTAGATCCTAAATAAAAGATGGAATTAGGAAAACTTATACTAGAAAAGTTGTCACAATACAATTTCCTGACAAACATTTTGCCAGGAACAGTATTGTGTATAATATTGAAATACCTTGTTGGATACGACTGGATTCTGCCAGATACATATCTTGCAGGCATAATGTTCTATTTTGTTGGTATGGTAAATTCACGAGTTAGCTCTCTAATCGTAGAGCCTTTCCTTAAGTGGACAAAATGGCTAATATTTGCACCATATCCTGATTTCGTAAAAGCAGAACAAAAGGATTCAAAGATAACTCTTTTGAGTCAGGAGAATAACACGTACCGGTCTTATGTGTCGGTGATGTTCATCTCCATTTTTGCTTATTTGTATAAAAACTATTTGGCAGTTTTCGATTTCATAAAAGAAAACGAAACGGTTATTCTTTTAGTCTTGATAGGATTACTCTTCTTGTGTGCTTATCGGAAACAGACAAATTATGTAAAGAAACGTGTAGAAGCGAACAAATCATAATATGAGCATTGTAAAATCCTTTTCTTTCCCTGATGGAAGCATTAGGGGCGATATGTTTTACATTAAACATGGGAGTAAGAACTTCACCGTTATAGATTGCTATCTGAAAGATGGTGATGATGATAGTTGTAGACTTGATGAAATTATTTCGGAGATAAAGATTGAATCAAAAGGCCGAATTTGCAGGTTCATTTCCACGCATCCAGATAATGATCATATCCTGGGCATAGATGACCTTGATGATGATTGGGAGATCCTCAATTTTTATGCAGTAGACAATGATATTCCCAAAGATGATGACGATAATAGCCTTACTCGGTATATCTGGCTGAAGGAAAATAAAAATTTTAAAGTTCATCGTGGAATAAGAAGAGCATTCCTTAATCAAGACAGCAAGAACGAGAATAGAGAGGCGATAGGCAGTTCTGGAATAACATTTGAATGGCCGGTGCTGACAAATGAGAAATTTAAGAAATCCCTTGAAAAAGTTGGAGAAGGTGAGAAGGGAAAATGTGTTAATAATATTTGCCCTATTATCAAATACAGCATAGACAATGGTCCTGTCTTCATGTGGATGGGAGATTTGGAAACTGACATGCAACAAGAGTATTATAATTATTGTCAGGAGAAAAATCTTGATATTCCTGAGTGCGATATTTTTTTTCAGCCACATCATGGCCGAAAAACAGGAAAGACACCTAAGGAACTGCTAGATGCTATTAAACCCAAAATAATTATAGTAGGTAATGCTCCTGCAGATAAGATAGAATATGGTGATGCCAGTAAGACAATAACTCAAAATACTGCCGGAGATATACTTTTCAAGACAAAAGGTAAGAAAGTTCATATCTATACTCAGTTCGATGTAGATAACTTGCCGGATTGTTTGGATTTCGATTCTGAACATTGTGACGATTTCGATGATATGTATTATAAAGGAACACTGAATGTATGAAATGTTCTTGTTGTTGCATTCTATGTCTACAATCAAGAATATCTCAGAGGTGACAGAGCCACTGAAGGAGCAGATCCTGAAGGGTGATGTACATACGATATATGAAATGAGGGCTTGGCTGAAGCCTTTGGGTTACAGCGATACGATAAATGAGGCGGCTATCAGTTTTATCCTGCGTGAGTTGGTAATAAGCAAGGTCTCTGCTGATAGTATGATGAATACGGATATGGTCGTGGATCTTCTTCGTCCCCAGTTGGAAGTCACAAAGGAGGATATAGAGCCAATCATTATCATGGGATGCGAATGTTTAACTTAATAATATACAAGAATTATGCTACAGATATTACAAACACCTGATGGAGGATCATATTTAGACATCAGTGAACTGAGAGCTCTTAGTGCATCGCAGAATGCATATTATAGCAATACGGCAAATGATATGTTACAAAATCAACTTTATACAGATCTCCTGTTTTTTCTGGATTTCTGTATTCAATATGCCAACAATATATTCCGTGGCACTACATATACCTTCGATCATGTGGCACCTCAATTGTTTTTGACAAAATTCAGAACAGCAGGACAATATGCATCTTATCTACGTTATGCACTTTATGCAGCAAAGTTGTATGCAGAAAAACTGAGAGCAGATTTGCAATTGCAGGATATGATAAATTGCAAAGAGCTAATTCTTGTGATAATGTCTGATTATGAATGGTTATTAAAGGAATATGAGAATAATGTTTTGAACAATAATGTAACAGTTGTTTGTCATGGAAGTCGACGAAGTATGAGTCCAATGGATTTGAAATTTGGAGCAAATCAGTTAATGTTCATGGAGCAAACAGGATCGTTGAGCCAGGTTGATTACCGAAATACAAAGCCTGTAGTTATGTTTGTGATTCGTCAGTGCTTAGAGGTGTTGGGAAAGAATCTTATAGGCTTTGATGATATTGTTGATCAGAACGGAAACTCTATTCACCAGTTTACACAAGTGGCATGGACATTTCTGCATGATATGGAAAGACAGAATATTAATGTAGTTAATATGCCAATGAGAGCTGTTTCTATCCATACTCTCAACTCTTGGACAAACTCATATGTACACAATCCATATATATATGCGTCATACATTCAATTCTATGCGTTGGAATTACTTTATGAGTTTAGTCGGCCAACTCAAGCACCTGTAACTATATATGACGGAACCCATCATCAGTCTTATTTATATGGTAACTATCAAATACCGTCATATACTAATATGAAGCAAGCGTTCGAAACGTATTTGCGTCAAGTAAGGCCCAACCTAAACATTAATGTTAATTGGCTACAGCCCAATGATGTTGGCGCATATATTTTACAATTGTAGATTATTATATGTTATTGTATGGAAAGTAGCGCAAGGAATTGTAAGCTGCCAATTTTGACGTCTTGTGCATGAAATTGGAAAATGATACCTTTCTTAATATCTGCAGAATAAACTGCATAGTAGATGGAGGCTCGTAAAATAATGATCCCTAATCTTTCTCAGACCCTCCCTAATCGATCATGATGCTGATCATCAACTGATAAGTTCTTTTATGCAGAAGATTGATTTGAATGGTAAGACCATCTTGGTGACAGGAGCTGCGGGATTCATCGGCAGCTACCTGGTGAAACGGCTGAAGAACGACCTGAAAGGGGCAACGGTCATCGGTATCGACAATATGAACGATTACTATGACGTGAGCCTGAAGGAGTGGCGGCTGGAGCAGATCAGGGAGATCAGCGACAGACGCGAGGCGAAGTTCCGTTTCATCCAGGGCGACATCGCGTCTAAGGAAACCATCGACGGCATCTTCGAGGCCTATCAGCCACAGGTGGTGGTGAACCTGGCTGCGCAGGCTGGCGTGAGGTATTCGATTACGAATCCCGATGCGTATATCACGAGCAATCTGATCGGCTTCTACAATATCCTGGAGGCGTGCAGGCACTGGCCCGTGGAGCATCTGGTCTATGCGTCGAGCTCGAGTGTGTATGGCGGCAATAAGAAGGTGCCGTTCTCGACCGATGACCGCGTGGACAATCCCGTGAGCCTCTATGCCGCCACGAAGAAGAGCAACGAGCTGATGGCCCACTGCTATTCCAAGCTCTACGACATGCCCACCACAGGCTTGCGCTTCTTTACCGTTTACGGGCCTGCCGGAAGACCCGACATGGCGTATTTCGGCTTTACCGACAAACTGCTGAAGGGAGAGACCATCAAGATCTTCAATCACGGCAAGTGCAGCAGGGATTTCACCTATGTCGATGACTGCGTGGAGGGCATCGTGAGAGTGATGCAGGGAGCGCCCGACCGGAAGACGGGCGACGACGGCCTGCCCATCCCGCCGTATGCCGTCTATAACATCGGCGGAGGTCAGCCCGAGAGTCTGTTGGACTTCGTGCAGATTCTGCAGGAAGAACTGGTGAGGGCAGGGGTGCTGCCACAGGATTTCGACTTCGAGGCCCACAAGCAGTTGGTGCCGATGCAGCCTGGTGATGTGCCCACGACCTATGCCGACTCCAGCGCTCTGGAGCGCGACTACGGTTTTAAGCCGAAGGTCACCCTCAGGGAGGGTTTGAGGAAGTTTGCAGAGTGGTACAAGTGCTTTTATCATTAATTATATTCTTATTTATGAACAAAGATATAATAACAGTTACATCCCCATTGCTCCCTGATTTGGGAGAGTTTAATGAGATGCTAAAACAAATTTGGAAATCCAAGTGGATTACCAATATGGGGCAGTTCCATGAAAAACTTGAAAAGGCACTGGCTAAGTATCTACATGTGCCTTATGTTTGTCTGTTTACCAATGGCACCCTTCCTTTGATAACCGCTTTGCAGGCGTTGAGGATAACAGGTGAGGTCATTACTACTCCATATAGCTTTGTTGCTACGACACATGCCATCTGGTGGAATGGGTGTAAGCCAGTATTTGTTGATATTGATCCTTCTACAGGAAACATGGATCCTGATAAGATCGAGGCGGCCATCACTCCTGCCACCACTTGTATTATGCCAGTGCATGTTTATGGCAAACCATGTGATACAAAACGTATTCAGGAGATTGCAGATAAATATGGTTTGAGAGTCATCTATGATGCGGCTCATGCTTTTGGTGTAGAGGTTCCTGCAGAGCAATATGGACTTAAAGCTTATGATGAGAAGGGGCTTGCAGGAATCATGAATGCAGGCGATATGAGCACGCTCAGTTTCCATGCTACAAAAGTGTTTAATACGATTGAGGGCGGTGCGCTCGTTGTTCATGATGAGAAAATGAAACAACGTATAGATCAACTGAAAAATTTTGGTATCACAGATGAAGTGACTGTTGTTGCTCCAGGTATCAATGGTAAGATGGATGAAATACGTAGTGCGTATGGTTTTCTGAATCTGAAACAAGTAAATGAGGCTATTGAGGTTCGTCATTTGGTTGCAATTAAATATCGTGAAACGTTAGCACAAATATCAGGTATTTCTTTCTGGCATGATATGCTGGGAGTACGACACAATTATTCCTATTTCCCTATTTTTATTGATTCAGAGAAGTTTGGCATGACTCGTGACGAGTTATACTTTAAGATGATGGAGCAGAACGTTTGGAGTCGTCGGTACTTCTATCCATTAATCAGTAATTTCCCAACATATAGAGGGCTGCCATCATCAAATAAAGAGAATCTTCCGGTAGGTAATAAAATGGCAGACGAAGTGCTTTGCCTACCGATGCACCATGGTTTGTCTGAAGAGGATATAAAACGTGTCCTGTGTTTTTTTGAAAAGTAGATTTTATGGCTACAATTAATACACCCTTATTATACAGAAAAGGAACTTTTTGAAATAGGATTGGGATCTTATGGGAGGAATGTCTTAATTTTTGTCTAAAACTATTGTAACATCATCTATGAGTATCTGTGATACTGAATAGTTCGCATTTAAGAGGTGAAAAGGGTACAAGTAGAATTGCTGCTATCGTTGTAGTTGCTGCAGAGTATGGTGGAGACATGGATGAAGAGATGGTGAATTCCCTTCTTGATGCTATGGACTTTGACAGGCATGGCAGGGTGAAGTGTCGGAAGATAGAGCAGATGTAAACCACTTAGCACAGGGAGGTGGAAATGCCCTGCGGAAAAGCACAAGGAGAAGGGTAAAGTGTGAAGGAAAGAGTATGAGCGATTTCTTAGATGATCATATAGAAAAGAACCTGGAAAATGAACCGACACCAAAGGAAGTTTTACAAAAGGAAATTGAAGAGGACTATCAAAGGCTTATGACACTTCGTATAAACTCGATAACCATATTGGATCATCCGATCTTAGGCAGCATAAAATTTGAGTTGTGCCAGGAGGTGGGTGAACCACAGGGGGTATATACTACGGTTATTATTGGTTCCAATGGTATAGGTAAAAGCCGTTTACTTGGAGCACTTGCAGAGATATTCTGTTGTTTAGAAAGTCTATTTGATGAGAAAGAACCTAATGTCCCTCGCTATTACTTTGATATCGTATATACCATTCAAGGGGAAACAATAGAGTTTGCCAACTTTAGAGATATAAATGAAATAGAACGGGGAAGACGATTATTTACTCACTTTTGGTATAAGAGAGGTAATTGTGAAGTGGGCGTAAAGGAGATGCTATTACCTAAGAAAGTAATTGCATCAGCTACCACTATCATGGATAAATATGTGGCAAAAAGTACCAGAATGTATCGTTATAAGGGACTGAGAAATGAAAATAGTCCAAGTACAACAAGTACAAGAACCATGGTGAGAAAGACAGTGGATGGACTACTTGATAGTTTGGATGTAAAGGAAGGCTTCAGGGGCGAATTAAAGAACCTGCTGAGATATTTGAAGTTGCAGCCAAGGCTGGAATTGACGTATAGTATGCGCTATATAGATGTGTTTGTTAAGCCTAACATGAACGGACAGGAGTTACAACGTATATTTGAGAACCAACGTGATGTGTTTAAACGAGCCACTAAACTATGGGGAACGCATAACTACGAAAAAATAAAAGAAGAAGATTGGCAGAAGTTGGAAGTGGCGGCTGACTTCTTGAGAAGAGTTGCACAGCGCGGATTTGATGACGGAAGAAGGCAACTAAGGTACGACTTGCTTGAGGAAGGATACAAGGTAACCGAAGACAGAAAAGCACTAAAAATATTGTCTTCTCTAGATTTGCTAACATACCCTTCCTTGAAGGTGTATAAAAGCGAGAATGGAGGCTATGAATTTGAGCAAAGTAGTTCTGGTGAATCAAGTCTGCTATGCCAGATGGTAAGTATAATGAGTGACATTGAACCAGGTAGTCTGATACTGATTGATGAACCAGAGAATAGTGCACATCCTAATTGGCAGATGAGCTATATAGGCTGGATCAAGAGTATTTTTGAGAAGTACTTCAATTGTCATTTTGTAATTTCAACTCATTCACATTTTATCTTGACGGACTTGGAACCTGCTACTTCTGATATCATCGCGCTGGAAAAGAAAGGTGACGTAATTAAAGATGTTTCAGATGGTGTGAACACATTCAACTGGTCAGTGGATGATATTCTGTATAGGGTATTTGGCGTATGCAATACGAGGAATCATGCCTTTGAAACAGATATTATGACGCTATACAAAATGATGTCTGAAGGAAGTGAGGATATGATGAAAATACGTAGATTAACAGATAAATTATCAACTTTTGAGCTCCCTGAGAATGACCCGTTGACGGAGATTCTTAATCAAGCGCGTAAATATGTTGAAGCTGAGTAAACCATATAAGTTTAGCAGAGATGAGTGGCTGCATGTCTCGACAGTTCTGAAACCCTATGTGAGAATTCATGGGGGAAAGAAAGGTTGGGAGAAAGCAGATAATGATACGTTGGATTTGAAGAATAGTATCAGCGAATATACCATGCGTCAGCAAGATAATAAATGTGCTTATTGTGAGGACTTGATAACAGGGGGCGCTCAACTGGATCATATTGTTCCCAAACAATCACATTCGGAGTTTTGCTATGAACCAAAGAACCTTCTCACGTCGTGTGCTGTATGCAATATGTATATTAAGAATGGGGGCGATACTGTGGTAGTTCCTGTAACGAGAAGATATGAACAGAATAGGTTTACGATAGTGCATCCATACTTTAATGACCCAGATTTTCATATCAAATTTACGAATGGAGACAAGGTGATAATAGACGAGAAGAATAGTACAGAACTTGGCAAAGCGACTATAATTTTTTTCCACCTAAACGATTATCCTGCTTACTGTATGAGGGCTAAATTGTTTGGTGATAAGGTCAAGTACCCTATTGATGGTGTGAGATTGGCCAAGGCTTGTTCGGCATATAAGCGGAAGAATAAGTGATTTATGTTTAAGATTGTTGGAATAGAATTGCTTAACGGAACAGTATAAGAGGACGAATCAATATGAATCGATGACTGATATTTGATGGCTGAATGATGATGTGATGTGTGTGACGGCAATGGGCGGGCTCACACACAGGCGATATCTGGGCTTCCCCCGATTCGGTTCTTTGTGAGCTGGTTCGGGGGATGCTACGTTTATGGTGGTGGAGGTCAATGACGACGGTAGTCGGTGGTGTGAATGGTCGGAAACTACTTCATTCTCCTCCTACTTGATTGTATGAAAAACGCAAAATATTCCCTTTTTCTTTGGTAGATTCCCGAAATAGTCGTACTTTTGCAACATAAAAAAGGGAATCGATTCCAATGATAGTCCCCTTTTTGTCAGATTTAAAGATGTGTAAGTTGGCTAACGCTTTGGTTTTCATTTATTTAGACCTTTGCGTTGGAAGTTATTTTTATGCAAATGCCTGCGATATTGCTTGTATATTATAGAGAAGTAACTTCTACTCAATTATTAACAATAGCATGGGGGCAGCACAGAAACATGGTTCATTTATAAATATACAAACCATGGCAACATCACTAAAAAGAAATTCAGGTATTGAACTATTGAGAATATTGGCCATGTTTATGGTTATGTTTACTCATGCTAATTTTTTGTCGGGAACAATATCTTTGCCAGATTTCTCAGGTAATGAACTAAATATAAGTTACCTTTTTTATGCATGCATTGTTCTGCTCTTGCAGTCAATCACTACTCCTGCAGTAGATGTGTTTGTATTGATATCTGGCTATTTTGGCATACGCTATAGTGGTAGGAAATTAGCATCATTGTTATTTACGGTTTTCTTCTTCTTGGCAGTTACATTTGCTTGTAAGCAATTCTATATGGGGGGGGCGGATTTGTGGTCTGATCTTCCAAAATTACTATTTTGGGGGAGTAGTTATTGGTTTGTCTATGCGTATATTTTGCTTTTTGTCCTAAGTCCATTTATTGAAGCGGGTATTAAGGTCTTAACTGAAAGGGCATTCCGATTGTTCTTGATTTTGTTTTTTGCAATGGTGTTTGTTTATGGTTGGGTGTATCCTGCTCCAGGATTGGGTTTTGAACAAGGTCATACTACAATATCATTCATTGGATTGTATCTGTTAGGCCGATACGTGAGATTACATCCTGCAAAGAAAGCATCGCACGACGTTTTAGCCTATGTGTCAGTAATAGTTTCAACAACGCTAATGTCGTTTATTGCATTGCGATATGGACAAATTGAAATTGTATGGCGTTTACAATCGTATTGCGCACCTTTGATTGTTATGGAAGCGGTCTTGTTGTTGAGGATTTTCTCAAATCTGGATTTTTGTAACAAAGGTGTTAACCTGTTAGCAATATCTTCCTTTAGTGTGTATTTGCTTCATGGTAGTTTCTTTACCGTTGCCGAATTATATGTAGCGCCGCTAAGATGTTTTCATGAGCAACATGCGAACGCTTTCTATTGGATTTTCGTGCTACTGTTTGCCATTTTGTGGTATTTCATGGCATTCCTGCTTGACAGAGGCAGAATATACCTGTGGAACAAGATAGAAAATAAAATCACATAAATGATTATGGCAGCAATACGGAGTACAAATTTAGAACTGTTCCGAATCTTCTTGATGGTAGTATTAATAATGCCTACTCATTATATCATGAGTGGTGGTATTATAAATATGGTCGATCCAAGTAATCTAACCTTCAATATGTATATTGCTGAGGTTTTTTCCAGAACTGGAAGAATGGGTAATAACTGTTTTCTTTTGATAACAGGATACTTCATGTGTACGATGGATTTTTCGTGGCGTAAGTTCTGGCGATTGGTGTTGCAAGTGGAGTTCTATGCTGTTGTTATCTACTTGTTGTTTGTGTTGTTCAAGTATGAGGCTTTCTCATTGATTGGATTCTCATCATACGTCCTCACTATATTGTATGGCGTTGGAACGGAATTCGTGGGAACTTTTGTGGCGCTGTATATCCTCTCTCCCTTTATCAATAAATTGATAAACAGTCTTACAGAGAAAGAGTTTAAAAAGCTATTGTTGCTTTTGATTTTCTTTTTCTCTGTGTGTAACAGTATGTTTGGGCGAGTTTTTGAAATGCTGGGATGGTATATTACGGTTTATCTCGTTGGAGCATGTTTGAGAAAATGCCCCCCCCAATTTTTGGAAGGAAGAAAGAAAGTTTCGGTATTCTTGATAGGAAACATAATCTTAGTATTCGGCTCAATAATTCTCATTACCTGCATCTCTCAATATAAAGAAGGATTATTGCGATTTGTACAAATGAGTATTCAACAGTCAAACCATCTTCTATCTTTGACTTGTGCAACGGCTTTCTTCCTCTTCTTCAAATCGGTGAAGGTTCCATATAATAGTATAATCAACAAACTGGCAACTACAATACTTGGCGTCCTCTGTATTCATGAGCACAGTGCAACAATGCATCACTTATTGTATAGGGACATCTTCTGTGTTAAGGCTAATTCCCAAGATCCTGGCTTTTTGCTTTACATGTTCGGTTGCATCATTGTCCTGTTCCTCGTTTGTGCCGTCATCGATTTGTTGAGAGTGAGATTCTTGGAGAAACCATTCTTTACCTTGGTTTACGATAAAATTATAGAAAGAAATCAAAAATGAAAACGGTTATTTTAGCAGGCGGTTTTGGATCTCGCATTAGCGAGGAGTCCATTTACAAACCCAAACCGATGATAGAAATTGGTGGTATGCCGATTCTATGGCATATCATGAAGGAGTATGCCTACTTTGGTCACGATGAGTTCATCGTCTGTGCTGGGTATAAACAGGAATATATCAAGGAATGGTTTGCCAACTATTTCCTGCACAATTCTGATGTGACATTTGACTATACAAATGGAAAAAATGAAATGACCGTACATCGCAGCAATCTTGAAGCATGGAAGGTGACAGTAGTTGATACTGGCTACAATACCATGACCGGCGGTCGTATCAAACGTATACAGGAGTATGTAGGCAACGAACCTTTCTTCATGACCTACGGCGATGGTGTTTGCGATGTAGATATCAACAAACTGCTTGAGTTCCATAGAAGTCACGGCAAGAAAGCTACACTTACCGCCGTGAAGATGAAGCAGGAAAAAGGGGTACTTGATATCACCAAAGACCAGGCCGTTCGTGCCTTCCGAGAAAAGAATATAACTGATGGAGCACCCATCAATGCCGGTTATATGGTATTGGAGCCAGAGGTGTTCGACCTCTTAGATGGGGATTCCTGTGTATTTGAACGTAAACCACTTGAAACCCTTGCTGCTGAAGGAGAACTGATGTCCTACATCCATGAAGGCTTCTGGCAGTGCATGGACAATATCCGTGAAAAGAACTTCTTGGAAAAACTGCTTGCAGAAGATAAAGCCCCATGGAAGAAATGGAATAGAGAGATTCCTGATATAAACTACAGAATGAAATTATAATGGTAGATATATTCAATAACTTCTATAGAGGCAAGAAGGTCCTTGTGACAGGACATACAGGGTTCAAGGGCTCTTGGCTCAGCATCTGGTTGCATGAACTAGGTGCGGAGGTTATTGGTGTGGGATTGGATCCCTACAGCATGAAAGACAATTTTGTACTCTCTGGTATTGGCCAGAAGATCAAGGCTGACATCCGAGCCGACATTCGTGACGGTCATAAAATGAAAGACATCTTTACAGAGTACCAGCCTGAGATTGTTTTCCACTTGGCCGCACAGCCCTTGGTGCGACTCAGCTACGAAATCCCTGTTGAGACCTACCAGACTAACGTGATGGGCACCATCAATATTATGGAAGCTATCCGTGCAACGGAGAGTGTGAAGGTGGGGGTGATGATTACCACCGATAAGTGCTACGACAATAAGGAGCAACAGAAGGGTTATAAGGAAGATGATCCTTTTGGAGGTTATGATCCCTATAGCAGCAGCAAAGGTGCTTGCGAAATTGCCATTCAGAGCTGGCGCAGGAGTTTTTTCAATCCAAAGGACTATGGCAAAAAACATCATGTTAGCTTGTCAAGTGTCCGTGCTGGTAACGTGATTGGCGGTGGTGATTGGGCTAAAGATCGTATCATTCCTGACTGTATCCGTGCTTTAGAGGCAGGTAAGTCCATTGAGATCCGTTCTCCCAAGGCCGTTCGCCCTTGGGAGCATGTATTAGAACCGCTGGGTGGATATATGTTGCTTGCTCAAAAGATGTGGGAACACCCCACAGCGTATTGTGAAGGTTGGAACTTCGGACCAGAACAAGAAAACGTTAGCACTGTTTGGGAAGTGGCTACCAAACTCATCCAGAACTTTGGTAGGGGAGAGTTGAAAGATGTATCTGCCTCTAATGCCCTACATGAAGCAAATCTGTTGATGCTCGACATCAACAAAGCCAAGTCCCGCTTGGGATGGAAGCCCCGATTGAATACCTTCCAGACTATCGATCTTGTAGCGGGTTGGTATAAACGTTATCAGCATGAGGATGTATATGCTTTATGCGTCGAACAAATAAATGATTTCCTCAAGCATCAGTAAAATGAAGAGTTCTGTTGTTACGGGTGCTAATGGTTTTGTGGGCTATTGGCTGATACGGGAGCTATCTAAACATGGCGTGAAAGTGACAGCTGTCATTAAAGATGAGAATGAAAACATATCGATGCTGTCTGAGTTTGACAATGTGGATATTGTGTACTGCGACCTATCTCAATTAAAATCACTGCCAAATAA
>Ga0256405_10008615_pt1 | contig 14493 bp, 12 predicted proteins | sample RumenRJG_02DNA_FD_189096 | JGI IMG/M metagenome (GOLD analysis project Ga0256405, IMG submission 189096) | Bovine rumen microbial communities from Lethbridge, Alberta, Canada - RJG_02 | ecosystem: Host-associated > Mammals > Digestive system > Stomach > Rumen | place: Canada: Alberta...
ATATGTACATAATGATCGACCCATATGTACATTTTAGTGCATGAGGATGGGCGTTTTCAAGTGGTTATAACTGTAAAAACAGCAAAATGTAGTGCCAAATGGCCTTTGCGAACCAAATCTGCTATGATTTTCACTTCCTGTTATTATCCTGTCTTTCACGCCTGCCAATTTAAACAGCGTGTCCAATCGGCTATTAGTGGAAGCTGCGGTCTTTCTAACATAACGTCTGAAAGAAAAGAATATTTTCTCATACTGCATAGAGAAGACGGAGCAATGAAAGGAATCCGTGCAGACATAACTGGCATTTCTGATAAGATTAAGGAAATCAATCGGATCGATATCATAAGGCGTATAATCTGCATACCCTTCATCGCTCTTTACAAACTCATCAAGATGAACAAGAGCTACAATCTTACAGCCCGTCTCTGCCTTCAGCCTCTTTACAAATTCGCGGTGCGGCGGATTGTTTCCAAGGAAGTACACGAAAATATACGGTTCGTTAATAATAGGATTTTCCTGTTGGATTGACATCCACTCTTTGCCGGTAAACAGAAGAGTTGGATCACAAACAACCGGTACATCCCGTCCCGTAATCTGTTTAATCAATTTTTGTCCACTCTCTTCCCGAACGCCGATATGTCGGATGCGTTTTAGAAAAACAGCGGCCTTCTTCGCAGAATCCTTTGGTAAAACAGATTGGCCAAAACTCGTTGCATATGCTACAGTATTGACCGACTCTGGAACCCAGTTCAACGTATAGTAATCAGCAGCAATATTCCCCGGCAGCCATAATTGATCCGAGCCAACAAGAACTGTAGAGTAATGATCTGCTACGAATTTCCCCAAGTTTGCTTTTGAGTCTACCTGCATAGATAATCGGAATCTTCTCTTGTTGAATCTTTCGAACTTTATTTTTCGAATTGCTGAATTTCTAGTATATTCATTCTTAGAGAATTTCTTAATTAGCACATTTTTTGCCATTCCCATCTTTGAAAGCAAGAAGTCTGATGTAAGAGATGCCTTTAAAAAGTATTTAATCTTGGCCTTTTTTATCTCACTATTGAATCCAGATATATCAATGGTTTCATTGTCAAAGCCAAGCTTATCCAGCGCCATCTGAGTTGCTAATGCCTGAATCATGCTCCCATAATTCGGTTGAAAATAGCATGAAACGATGCCTACTTTTTTCATATACATTTACCTAGTACCTCCTCGTAGATTTCAGCGTATTTCTCGCCCATCACAGAGGTGTTGTAGATATGCTCTATATCATCAAAAGCAGCTTGTGTTAACTGCTCTGTTGATTCTGTTTTTATTGCCTTCTTAAACTCATCAACAGTTCTGCAAACGAATCCGTTCTTTCCGTTGTGAATTACATCATGATTCCCAATAACATCATTAACGACACAGAGTTTTTTCATATACATTGATTCAAGAAGACTAATTGGTAAACCTTCCCAGAGCGATGTTAAAATGAATACATCTGCGTTCATAGATAATTCCAATGCTTTTTTTCTATCAACCCACCCGGTAATCTCTATGTTCTTACTCCTCAGCTCATCTCTTAACTCACCTTCACCAATCCAAAGAAAACGGACTTCTGGCATTGCTTCAGCAATCTCATTAAATAACCTCGGATTCTTCTGATAGCAGATACGGCCTAATGTGAATACAGTAAAAGAATGCCCTACTATCTCGACTCTCTCTAGCATCTTATCTAATTCTGATGTATTAACACCGTTGTTCACATAAGTGGCACGTTTTGTGAGTTTTAATGTCTCCTGATGTTCACCGGGAGAACATGAAATCGTAGTGCAGTTTCTCTTAGCCATTGCTGCTTCAATCATACGGAACATCTGCCGTTTCATCGGCTTATAGTTTTCCATAAGGAAGCTGTATCCGTGAGGTGTGTAGAAAAGCGGTACATCATTACCATTAAAAGCAATCCGACCTATAACTCCGGCCTTTGAAGAATGAAGATGTATGATATCGGGTTTAATCATCTTTTCTATACTTTTCACTTCTGGGATTGCTTTCAAATCTTTCCATAAATTGATGGATCGAGTAAAGCTCTTCACTTTAATCAAATGTATTCTTTTATCAAAATACTCCTTATAATTATTAGGAGTCTGAGGTCTGACTGCATACGCAATATACATATCATAAGTTTTCACCAGTTCATTCGCGAGATCAACAATGTATGTAAACACGCCGCCACCCATGGCTTCAACCACAAATAATACTCTTTTTCGACTTGCCATCGGCTTATATCCTTCCTACTATTTTTCATATCAACGTGGTCTATGAACGAAGTTCGAATAGGCCTTATGGGCTACTTTTCAATATGTTCTCCGCTTTAAAAAACTGTATCTCCTATGCAAGAAATCTATCATGTCCTCCAGTTATATTCTCGTCTCATTGACCATAGAAACATCCTAATACAAGCCGAATATTCTGCGGAGCTACAGCAACATCACAGATCGGAGTGACGATCAGTGTTCCATTGCGTCGATTCATGCTGCTTCTGCACAGTGATATCCGATTATTGCGTTACAAAGTATATCGATTTTCTTTTTTAGGAAAGCTCCCTAACGGGAGCTTTCGTTTTTTACTATTTACATGGCGCCTTTACGCTTAATTACCGTTGTTACGGTCTTTGCCAGAATCTTCAGATCCAGCAGAAGCGACCAGTTCTGAATATATTTCGTATCCAGCCTAACGACCTCTTCAAAATCTGTAATTTCACTTCTTCCGCTGATCTGCCACATACCAGTAATACCGGGACGTATCGCCAGACGAGCACGATGATGATATTCGTACTTTTCCCATTCATCTACCGTCGGCGGTCTGGTTCCCACAAGACTCATATCACCTAAAAGGACATTAAAAAATTGAGGAAATTCATCCAGACTGGTGCCCCTTATGAATTCTCCGATTCCGGTCTTCTTTGTTCCGTCCGGCAGAATCTCATTTCCGATGATCCTCGGGTCAAAATCCAACTTGAACATCAGCCCGCTACCGATACGGTTTTCTTTCATAAGTTCCTTTTTCCGTTCCTCCGCGTCCATATACATGGAGCGGAGCTTCAGCATCTGGAACTTTTTTCCGTTTTGACCGATGCGCCACTGCTTAAAGAGAATCGGCCCCGGGCTCTTGATTTTGATGATTGGCCCAATAATGATCATAATAAGAAGCGCTATAATGCTTCCCACGATTCCGCCCAGAATATCTAACATTCTCTTTGCAAATGCCTGCGTCGGCGTCGCGTAGTTGGCTGTGGTTGTGAGGCAGGAATATCCACCGATCTCTTCCAGGAAATTCTTGCCGCCTAGATTGCTTTCTGGAACAGGAATGCGGAAATGCAGAGGAATTGCCATCTCGATACAATGCGCGGCAAAATCCTCCACCCTCTGGGCTTCCGTCAATCCGGGCAGTTCCTCATCGCTGACTTCTCCTTCAGAGTAGATTTCCTGGACCTTTGAAGAATCCTGCTTCGAAATTCCTGTTTCCTGTCCAAAGCTATAGTTGCAGATCAGTACCTCATCCACACGTTCCCGGCACAGGTACTTTGCTGCATTGTCCAGATTCGCGACTACTGGAATCCCGCAGATAGTCTCACCTTCTGCCTCCCGTTCAGTCAGCACCAGCCCATCGATCTGATAGTTTTCTAACGGGCCGATATGCTCCACCACTTCCGGGACATCCTTTTCTTCCGCCACCAGAATCATGGATGCCTTTTCAGAGCGGGCTCTATGTGCCCGGACCACCTGCTTCCAGAGCATCCTGACAAGATACCCTAAAACGATATGCAGCACCGCTGTTAGAAAACTGACAATACGGCTGTAAGCGCCGCCATCCTGCACCGCGAAAAGATAGATGATCTCTCCTGCAAGCACGATTATCGCCTGCTTAATCGTCTGTTCTAATTCCTTAAGCGGCTCCCTCTTCATTACATCCCGCATGGTGCTGAACAGCACCGCGGCCATCAGGTCCAGTACAACCAGAACCGAAGCCATGGTGCGGTACAGGAGAACCTCATAAGGAAGTTTAAAAAACCCATGCCGCAGATCATAAGCCAGGAAAAAAGCCAGCTGCAGTACAAGGATATCCCAGAGGATAAAGTCCAGATGTTTTAACCACCCCTGAGAGTTTCTTTGATACATCAGCAACCACCTCGTATATTATTTTAATTCCGCCTTTTCAGGCTATGATAAACCCTTCCAGACGCACGCCCATGCCCTTAAGAAGCTCTGTCTCTTGTTCAATATCCGATGAAGAAGAAACATTCTTTACTTCCACAAGGATCACAGAATCCGCAGCCTTTGCTTTCCGAACCGCGTCCGGATCTGTCAGGATATCACCCGCATCACAGACACTAAGATTCTCTGTCTGGTTCAGTTTCTCCACGATCTGCATCCGGATATCCTCTGGCGCAGTTCCTGCCACAACAACGTTGGTATTCTTCGATTCTCCAAGACTGGCGCCTGCAATATAAAGGAGCGTCTCAGCCGACTGTCTGTTCTCCTTGACGCCTTCGATTCTATCCAGTATTCGGTCAATAGCATCAGTTTTCCGTTCCTTAGGGAGCACCGCCAGAATCCGGGTCCGGTACCGTCCCTTGAGGTCTTCAATATCATTCAATTTCCCATTCATGAGATACTGTAAAGCATACACAAAACAGCAAAGAAATATACCGGCTGCACATCCAAGGATTACAAACTTGATTCCGCCCTTAATTGCGCCCTTGACAGAAAGGGAATTGTCCTTCGGCTTACTGAGCTTATCGTATTTCTCCACTGCTCTGTCTGCAGCTTCCCGAAGCGCGGTGATATTTCTGAGCCTCTCCTCTCTGTCGTTGATGATTGTCTGGTCCACAGTGACTGTGGACTTCTCAGAGATCAGGCTGAGCTTGTGTTCTCCGGCTGCTTCCGCCACATTCTTCTGGTTTGCTTCGACCTTTTCTTTCACAGCCTGAAGGATTGCCTTGGCACGAGTCTCAGATTCCGCGGAAGCGGTGATGGTCAGTTTTCCGTCATTCGTGTTTGTTTCGACTCTTACAAGTTTCTCCAGAGAGTCTGCGTCCCATTCTTCCGAGAGTCCCTCCCGACCTTCCGGCGACAAGTCTTTTAATGTGACGCTGTTTGCCACCGTAGTGTAGGCGCTCAGCACTGGCCCCATCCAGTTCGGAGTCTGAAAGCTCATTTCCGGCAGAATCTGGTAGTCCGTAGTAACCACATAGGTAATGCTCTCCTTGTATACCGCATAGGGATCGATCTTCATATACAGAGAGTTGTCCTGGTACTTCTGATAGTCGTCAATCTGCCGGTTGTACTCCGCCATCTGGTTTATAAGCTGTGCCTTAGCGGTGTCATAGTTCTGCTGCTCCAGCTCCGCTTCCTTGATGCTTTCTTCTACTTTCTCAGGATCCTGCAGATCAATAAAGCCTTTCACAGCCTTCGTGCCACCGAGAAGCAGCCCCAACGCCACTGCCACGACGATCATAGTCCTCCACTTCCGGAAAACATAGATCAGCAGCTGCTTCAGGTCGATCTCCTCTTCGTATTCATAATTTCTGTACTCTTCCATACCTACCTCCGCCGGATGTGATTCCCGGATATTGATTAGTCTTTACTGTCATACGTCGGCTGGCTTACACTGTCGCCTGCCCGTACTTTTCCTTTACCGCGGCCGCCGCCGGCCTGTACAGCAGGTAATTGCTCTTTCTCAAGGCGCTCACCGCCTTGTTGATGTTCGCCCGGTAGATCTCCGGGTGATCTTTCTTAAGGCTTTCATCAAACCGGATCAGGGCTTCTTTGTTCTCCCTGTTTGTCGGGAGGCTTAGGAAGACCCGGATTCTGGCCGCTGTGGTTCTTGCGATGATGTTCGCGATGTATCTCTTTTTCTTCGCCCCACAGCTCTGCACGATCTCAGAGTCATAGAACCGAAGAAGTGAACCAAAGACATGGTCGTAATTCTCCGCGTATTTCTGCATCTGCTTTACGCCCATGCTCTGTCCTGCCCTGTTGATCCTGTACCGGTACACAAAGTCCGGCAGGAATCTGACCGTCTCCACAAAGGGAACAGGATAGGTGATGTACTCTGTATCTACATAGTAGCAGTGCTCGTCCAGTCTGATATCGTGCTCCTTCAGGAGCGCTGTCCTGTAGGTCAGGTTGTGGATCTTCAGGTAGAGCTGTTCCGCGATCTCTTCAAAACGGTAAGTCTCGCCGTAGCGGACGCCTTTGAAGGGTTCTTTGAATTCGGCCTCCGTAGGGAAGGTGGCGGGATAGCCGCTGCCGTTGTCCTTCGCCCAGAGAAAACCGGAAGAAACGATGTCATCATCCGCGTCCTTCAGTGCTTCTATAAGGTTCTGAAAAGCTTCCTGGTCTACCCAGTCGTCCGCATCCACCACTTTGAAGTAACGCCCCCGGGCTTCTTTGATTCCGGTATTCACACCGGAGCCGTGGCCGCCGTTCTCCTTGTGAATGACCCGTACCGTGTCCGGGTATCTCGCGGCATAGCTGTCAGCGATCTCACCGGTCCGGTCCACGGAACCGTCATCCACCACCAGGACCTCCAGCATGTCAAGACACGAAGGAAGCAGGAGAGAGTCCAGGTTGTATTCCAGCCACCGGTCCGCGTTGTAGGCGGGGACCGTGACAGTGAGGAGTTTTTCCATAACTTCCGCTTTCTTTCGTTTTATTTTGCGCCCACCAGAAGCTCCGGGAACGGGGCAAACGCACCTGTTTTGTTATAGCAGACAATTGTCATCGGTGCAGAGCCTTGAAGCACGGCTTGTTTGCATCTCTTCTCGAGTTTGACATAAAATACATGCTTCAGAAGGTTTTCTTTGCCGTATTCTTTGTTTCCTGATCGTCTGTACAACAACTTGCACAGGTTCTTTGCTGCAAATTCCGGATGCTTCGTTTTATCGTTTGCATATTGTATCGTCTGACTGATCTGTTCTGCGGCATGCTCTGTCTGATCAACGTTTCTGGAGCCCTTCAGTTCCACAAAGCAGTTAATGCGGATGCCGTTTTCATTTTGATCATCATAGTTCAGGAGCCGGTCACATACAGGACTATTCTGGGGCAGCCCCCGGATCATTCCCTTATCGATATGGATATCCGTAATAACTCCAGCCGGAGAGGTATGTATGGGAAAAATTCCTTCACTGCCTGAATCATGATCTTCAATCGTTATATCCTGATCCGGCGGAAGGATATAAATATACTCTGCTCCCTTAAGGGACTCCTTATCTTTTGAGGCTTTATTCTTTTTCGCCATTCGAAGACATTTCCTCCATATCCAGTTCAATATCATACAGGGCCGTGTAGGTCTCATTGAAGGAGGCCGACACATCGTCCACCATAGATGCCCTGATCTCGCCGGGCTCCACGATGCTTGTATAATATTTCCCATTCTCCTGCGCCTTAGAGTACAGTTTCAGCGCCGTGAGTTCACCTGGTGAAATAAAGGAACTCTTCCCAATGATCCTAGCGATTCTGTCTTCCTGCCCCTGTTTTGCGAGAACGCCCGCGTAATAAAAATTTCCGGCGGTCAGCAGAACATATGGGCTGTGTGTTGTCACCAGGACATGTCCTCCAGTGATATTCGCATATTCTGTGATCAGCTCCGTGATGTTTTTCTGGAAAGCAGGATAAATATGAGCTTCCGGCTCCTCAATGATAATAAATGCCTTTTCATTTACCAGCATCCTAAGGTACAGGAAATTCAGGATCCACAGCGCGGACTGCTGTCCGGATGAAAGATAGTTTACAGCAATATCCCGCTCTCCCTTCTCTGTCTGAATGCGCAGATATTCCTCTCCCTTGAAGCGGAAGTATTCGCCTTTCATCATGGAAGTGATCTGGCTGCCGATCATCTTCTGATCAAATTTTACATTCTTATTAGAAGCCGATTTCTTAGCCTTTGTTATTCCATCCCTGAACACCGAAGCTGTATCCGCGGAATTGGAAATCAGGGAAAGAAACCTTTCTGTAATCAAATCCTTTTTCCCGGGGATGCTGTCACTCAGAGAATATGCGCTTCCTCCCACAAGCTCTGTAAGAAGCGTCCTGCCAGCGGGAATATAATAAGTCGGTTCATCATCCACGAAAATATCCGTCACCTTACGCTGCAGCGAAACAGAAATATTCCTTCTTTCCTCTTCGGCAAGATCCGATGATGTCACAGCGTTTTTAAGATTTAAGTACATTTCCTGAGCTTCATTTCTGGCTTCAAGAATCTTCGATCTGAGCGCCGGGCTTAAATAAATCTCTATATATCTTCTTTCTCCCCTGTTCTTATTCAGAGAGAGCCGGATCCATTTTTCTTTTGTGTAATAATATGTCATGTCAAGATCCGGATCCAGATCCCAGCTGTAACCGAAGATCTGCGTAAAAATATCTTTCAGGACAGGGTTAAATTCCCTTTCAAAGCTTCTGCTTCGGAGTTGTTTATTCTGGTAGCTGTTATAAAACGCGATCTGGTTCAGATATCCGGCAATGACAGTTTTTACATTCCGGAAAAAGTAGATGCATTTCGCGACCGTACTTTTTCCCGTCGCCTGTTCACCGATCAAAAAATTGAATCTGTTGATCTCCATATCCAGTTCTTTGACCGGGCCGACATTTTTAATGGTTATCCTCTGCATTTCAGATTTCCCTTTTCATCTGCGCTCATCTGCGTTTTTTTGCTTTGGAGCCGCGTTTTTTCACTTTATTACGTTTTTCCCGCTCCTCTGCTTTCTGAAGCTCTTCTTCCAGAGCATAGCTCTTTCCGTAGACTTCTTCCTTCAGGTTTGCAGAAGGCCTGTAGGGTTCGATATCCTGGAGGCTCGCAGTGGTCTGGCCTTCCTTGATGCCCTCCGTTGACTCCTTCATGAACATGATCTTCGGTGTCATGAAGATGAGCTGCAGGTCCCGGAAAAACGAGTAGTTCCGGATGTAGGTGAGATCCAGCTTCAGCTTGTCGTAGGGCGTGGTGTTGTAGCGGCCGTAGATCTGGGCATAGCCGGTGAGGCCGGCTTTGACCTTCAGGCGCATCTTGAACTCCGGGATCTCCTTTTCATACTCCGCGGCGATCTCCGGGCGCTCAGGCCGGGGGCCGACCATGCTCATCTCCCCTTTCAGGATGTTCAGCACCTGGGGGAGCTCATCCAGCCGGGTCGCCCTGAGGATGTGACCGACCTTCGTGATGCGGTCGTCGTTCTCTCCGGCAAGCCGTGCCACGCCGTCTTTTTCCGCGTTGACCCGCATGGTCCGGAACTTCAGGATGTCAAATACTGCTCCGTCCTTTGTGAGCCGCTTCTGGGTGTAGAAGACCGGCCCGTGGTCCTCAGCCTTGATCGCCGCGCTGAAGGCGAGAAAGAAGGGCGAGGAAAGGATCAGCAGTGCCGCGGCGCTCACGATGTCCAGGATCCGCTTAAAGAAGGCCTGATCGATCTGCAGCCCGTCGTTCCTGGAGAGGAGGATAGGCGTGTCAAAGAGTCTCAGGTCGCTGGAGGACCGGACCATGATGTCGCTGATCTTCGGCACCAGGTACACCCGGATGCCATCGTCATAGCATCGTTTCAGGATCAGGTTCCGGTCGTGGCTCGGCAGGTCCCCGATCAGCACGCCGCCGAACTTCGGTGCTTCCTGCATGATCTTGTCGATGCCTTTGTCCAGGCGGATGGCACCGGCCATGATGTATTTATCGTCCCGGGAGTTCAGCTTCTCCATGATGTTGAAAACCGGACGCTCCCCGTACACCACCAGAAGTTCCCGGGGCGGGAACGCCAGGTTGTAGATCCACTGGAACAGGAATGCCCAAATCACGGTTGCCAGGAGATCCACCAGAAAGAGCAGCACCAGCGGGATCGCGTTGTGCATCTTTTTGTCGATCAGCACCACCTCGACATAGGCAAACACATTCACTGCAAAAAGTGCGATCGACTGTGAATAAATGATATTGTTCCGCTGAAGATATCCGATCTTCAGTCCTCCGTACAGCTGGTGCAGCAGGAACAGAATGGCGCCGTAGACTCCTGCCAGAAGGAAATTACCCCGGCCCCAGAAGCGTTCCTGGATAATATTATTGTAATGGTAGGTCCAGACGATATAATAAAGCACGACATGGACTGCCATGATGACAGCCGCCGAGCCGAACTTGATCAGCCGTTTGTACCGGTCGTTGTTTTTCATATACTTGTTTCCCGTCCGAATATCCCGCTCGTTTCCCGTAAAAGGGCGCACTTCTCCCTTGGATATTCAGAGATAGTTTACCATAAATCAAGGAAAAGTGTATTAAAATATACTTACAGTATTTCTGCCCGGAGCCTTCACTGTCTGTATGCATTGACAGTGAACCGCTCCGGGCAGTTTCTTCACTTCTATTTACTTCTTTTCTTCCTGCTTCTTTATTTCCTGCTTCTTTTCTTCCGCGGCCGCTTTCTCCTTCGGCATCTCCCGCGCCAGAACTTCTGTGAACATGATGAACACCCAGAGCAGCGGTGATGCGACGGGAATGTTGATATTGACGACCGACTGGGTGGTGTAGCAGACGGCAGCAAAGCAGAAAGCCCAGATATAGGCCGCGTAATAAGGTTCCCGCGCGCCCTTTCCTTTTTCTGTTGCGAGGCCGGTCTTCACCGATGCAGCAACTGCTCCGATGACCTGTCCCATACGGGCGATCAGGCCCAGGATGCCGGTGGTGTAGAGATACTGAAGAAACTCATTGTGGGCGGAGTCATAGATCTGTCCGGTCTTCTCCACCATCTCCATGTAGCGGTGCAGCAGCATCTGGACACTGAAACAGTCAGGGCCGGTGCCGATTAACTTATGGAAGAGATCCAACTCCAGGAATTCTTCCCAGCAGGCTCTCCAGACATACCCGCGCTGGGTTCCCCACTCATCGTCAAAGAAGAGGTATTCTCCCAGGGGTCCGAATTTCTGCATGGCTTCCTGTTTCGCTCCTCCGTTCGCCTGACTGAAAAGCATAAAGGCTCCCAGAACAGCCAGAACAATACACGCAAGCCACACATACCTTAATGCGGCCGGAAGCGGCTCCTCCGGGGCGGCCTCTTTTCCATAGACCGCCTGCTTTGCCCTTCCCGACTTAATGTCCCACAGAAGCAGCACGGCGTACAGGACCCACAGCAGGACGATCACCGCCGGCAGTGCGGAAAGCTTCGCGATATGTGGGAACATGCCGTCGATCCAGATGAAACTCAGGCCTTTTGCCTGTCTTGCCAGTTCGATATGCCAGATCCTGAGGATGTTTGTGAAGTATACCGCCAGCGTAAGAAGATAGCGCCGCAGACCCGTGCGGGTCCGGAAGGCCGCCAGGGGCAGCAGTCCGAAGAGCGCCATCAGTGTCAGGTAGCCGTTGTCCGACTTTCCCATGGTGAGGGCTGTCATACTCACCAGCATCGTCGCGAAGTAAAACGCTGTCCTCTTCACAGACTCCCGGGACATGACGAAGAGCACGGCGGAGACCGCCACCGAGAACCCGACGAACACCGTGTAGGAATTGATGTTCCCGATGAAGGAAGTAAAGATGACGTACTGGTTCTCCTTGATGTTGTCCTTGAAGTGCAGGAGGTTCATGTTGTAGAAGTCCGTGATGCCGAACAGGCACATGAGCCAGGAGGTAACGAGGAATGCCGTGACCATGTGCTTCGAAAACTTCAGGTATCTTGTCACAAGGAAATAAGCCAGCGTGATGGTGGTGATAAAGGCAAATCCTACAAACCGCCCCTCTTCTCCTGTGAAAGCCTGCTTCATGTACTCGCCGGCCGCCAGGGTGGAGATCCCCGCCACTGCCCAGAAGATCAGCATGGACCAGTCTGTCAGGGAGAAGCCGAACTTTTCTTCAGACTGGAAAGCCTTTGCGAACTCCCCGCTGAAGATCCCCCATCCGATCATCAGGACGATCATGGTCACTGAAAGGTAGCTGAAGGTCTTTACCTTCGTCTCGAGAATGTCAAAGTAGTAATCGTGATAGACCAGCGGAAACAGCGTGAACATGAGGTACACCCAGGCCGCCGTCACGGACTGGGGGAATGCTTTTTTGTTTTCAGTTTGCCTGCGATACTTGTTTTTTGCCATGTAAATCAACCGGCTCCTTGAACAATTTTTATGCTGTCATCAATACTGCAAAAATGGGCACCGGATTCATCAAAGATATTCTTTATTATCTGGAACTCTTTTTTGTTTTCCGGGTTTTTATCACTATACCTGTATATGATATATATCTTTTTCCCAGTTTCATGACTACAGTTCCACGCCCATGTTTTCGCTGTATTAATACATCTTTTCAGATTCTTTCCGTCAAAATCAAACAGTTTTATATAATAGTACTGCGTCATCAGGTCATATTGAATATCTTCCTCAAAACGACCTTTTACTGTTTTATTTCTGTACAGACTGGTTCCAGATGATCTGATCAGCTTTGCCAGAATTCGCTGATCCTCCGTTTTACTTGGCCTTTCGCCTTTCGCATAATCAAAGCGAAAATAGGCTTTTTTTAGAGATTCAATCATAGAATCCAGATCTTCATATATGATTGATGCGGTTTTTTCAAAGCAAAAACTATTAATATAAAATTTTATAAATTCATCTATGTCGAAATTCTCTCTGTTCCATTCGCTTTCAACATCTTCCTTTATTTCTGTCAAAAAGTCTCTCAGAGTTTTCTTTTCCAATTCATCATCAAAATATTTGATTCGTTGAAAATTCTTCGTACAGTAAAAAGAATGGTATCCTGTGTTTTCCTCAGAGAAGAGAATTCCAAGATTGATCTTTTCACCGGAGAGTTTGGACGGCATATATCTTAATACCGAATACTTTAATAGCTTTTCCATGGCTGTTTCCTCCTCTCTTTCAGAATCATTTCAGCAATTTTGTCGATCAGTTCCAAACGTTTCCTCAGAATAAGAAACATGTTTTCTACTCTCTCCCCGGACTCTTCAGTGATCCATTCCTTCGGGACAGACTGTTTAATCATATCCAGCGTTCCAGGAGAAAGCACATGTTTTATTTTCTCAGCTTCTTTCATCAGGATGTCTTCCCGATATCCCATGTTAAGGCAGAAAATGTCATACCAGTTTTCTCCCGGGGCTGACAACAGCCGTGGATCAAGTATATTCTCTTCTGATGTTTCTTTTTCTATATCAATCGGAGTATTCAGGTCCCCGTTTTTCGTTAGAAAATGACTGCAGTCTATAAAATAAACAATTTTATGTGCGGCGACCTTCTGAAGAAAATTACCTTTATGTCTGTCCTCATTTTTGATTAAGTGGTCAAACAGCAGTAATCTCTCAGTCTCTTTATTATCCGCTTCACTTAATGCTTTACGCGTTATCGGTGCCGAATTCGTCAGAGTTTCACTGAAGAACGCAGTACCGCAGTTGGCAATATCGATCTCTTCATTTTCATTGGTTTCCCTGATAACCGTTTCAGAGATATTGCACAATCCATATCTTGGAATTGTAAGGCCAATCAAATCAGCGATACCGTTTCCAACCCATTCATTGATCAGCACATTTGTTCCACACCGATTTCTTTGATACTTAACAATGGCCTTAATATTTTCGTTTAACATACACCGAACCGGAAGCGTAACCCCCTGTTCAATGATCTCCTGTATTTGGACTACGTCCAGACATCTGGTAAACCTTCTCTTGAACATATCCCGCCAGTTATTATGCCTTGTTTCAGTTTAATCTTGGTCTGCAAGGTATCTGTAACTCCAGCACGATTCTTTAAAAAAGGGCGCAAACCCCCTTTGGTATTTAGAGATAGTTTAACATACATGTCAATGAAAAGCGTATTAAACGTTTATGTTTTCTTATTTTCTATAGCTTCTTTTAACTGTTTGACCCGGTTCTTTCGGTCTAATATCGTCATACCATTTTTCTATCTCTTCTGCCCCCATGTCGGCTACCAATGGAATATAATTCTGTCCTTCCGGATCTTGGTTTCTTTTATATTTCCCCTATTTACTGCGCCTCCATCGGCACAAAGGTTCTTCCGCCGGTCTTCTTTTTCCGCTCCGCCTCGGCTGCTTCTTTCGCGGCGGCGTCCGCTTCCGCGACGAACTGGTCCTGGGAGTTCACTTTCTTCTTACCTCTCAGGTCTTCTTTTTCGTAGCTGCCGTCGGGCTGCAGGATGCTGGCTTTGATATTGTCCTCCAGCTCCACGTCCAGGTAGTGGCGCACCGCTTCCTTGATGTCGGGGTCTACCACCGGGAACACGATTTCCACGCGGTTGTCGAGGTTCCGCGGCATCCAGTCCGCGCTTCCGAGGAATATGCTTTCCTCCGTGTCCGCCCGGAACTGGAATATACGCGCGTGCTCCAGGAAGTTGCCCACGATGGAGCGGACGCGGATATTCTCCGAGACGCCCGGCACGCCGGCCTTCAGGCAGCAGATGCCGCGGACAATCAGGTCAATCTGCACGCCCGCCGCGCTTGCTTTGTAAAGTTCTTCGATCATGCCCTGGTCGGAGA
>Ga0256405_10008616_pt1 | contig 14492 bp, 12 predicted proteins | sample RumenRJG_02DNA_FD_189096 | JGI IMG/M metagenome (GOLD analysis project Ga0256405, IMG submission 189096) | Bovine rumen microbial communities from Lethbridge, Alberta, Canada - RJG_02 | ecosystem: Host-associated > Mammals > Digestive system > Stomach > Rumen | place: Canada: Alberta...
AATCAAAGCTAAGCTGGGATGGCTCAGCCCAGTGGATTACCGTTTACGTCATGCCGCAGCATAAAAAACGGTAGTAGCAAATAATTGCTACTACCGTTAAGGTCTAACTTTATGGGGTCACTACAGTAATCATCACAAGTCAGTCCTCTTGTTTTAACTAAATCAGAATGTAGCTACTACAGCACCGTTGTACTTTTCCTGGATAAACTTCTTAACCTTCTCAGACTTCAGGGCCTTCATAAGAGCCTGGATTTCTGGGCGGTTTTCGTCACCAGTACGAACAGCTACGATGTTTACATATGGGGAGGAAGCATCCTCAATGAAGATGTTGTCCTTAACTGGGTTCAGCTGAATCTGCATAGCGAAGTTGCTGTTGATTACAGCGGCATCCACATCCTCGAGAGTACGTGGAACCTGGGCAGCTTCCAATTCCTGGAATTTCAGATGCTTAGGGTTACCTACTACATCATGAACAGTTGCGCTGATACCTACGCCATCTTTCAGGGTAATAACACCAGCCTTAGCCAACAGAGCCAAAGCACGGCCACCATTGGTAGGGTCGTTAGGAATGGAAACAGTAGCGCCATCCTTGAGCTCGTCCAGCTTCTTAACCTTCTTGGAATAAACACCCATTGGCTCGATGTGAATACCACCAGCACTTATCAGCTTTACTTCTGGGTGCTGCTTTATGAAATCCTCAAGATAAGGAACGTGCTGGAAGTAATTGGCATCCAGCTCTTTGTCGTTCAGGTTCAAATTTGGCTGTACATAATCACTGTACTCCACGATTTCCAACTTAATGCCATCCTTGGCCAGGTCCTCCTTAACCTGCTCCAGAATTTCTGCATGAGGAACTGTGGTAGCGCCCACCTTAATTACCTTCTCGTTTGAGCTCTGCTTGTTATTGGCACCGCAGCCGGCCAATGCAACAATGGCAAACAGCATGGTAGTCAGAACCAGCAAAAATTTCTTCATAAGATAACCTCCTTAAAATCAGTGTATATTTTATTTCCGCCATTTATGGCCGGAAATTACACCCCAAGTTAGCGCTTGTCCAGATGCTTGGCCAGCTGGTTGCCGGCGAACTGCACTATCTGAACCATAATGATTAGAACGATAACAGTAGCAATCATGATATCTGGGCGGAATCGCTGATAACCATAGCGAATTGCCAAATCACCCAGACCACCACCGCCGATGGCTCCAGCCATGGCAGACTCACCGATAAGACTGATAATAACTGTGGTAAGCTGTGCTACAATATTAGGCATGGCTTCCGGCAAAAATACTTTGCGGATTATCTGCAAAGGACTTGCCCCCATGGACTGGGCGGCTTCCACAATGCCGTAAGGAATTTCCCGTAAAGATGTTTCTACCTGGCGACCAATGAAAGGAACTGATGCCAGAACCAGTGGAACCATGGCTGCTGTTGTACCAATGGCACTGCCTACAATGAGTCGGGTCAAAGGAATGATGGCAACCATCAAAATTATAAAAGGAATGGATCGAATAGCGTTTACTACTGCTCCAATGGTTTTATTAAGGGGCAGGCATTCCAAGATTTGTCCTTTGGATGTAGTGTGAAGCAATACCCCAAGAGGAATGCCCAGCAGGGAGGATATCAGCATGGATACAAAAACCATGTAAACAGTTTCTCCCAAGGCTTTAGTGATGAGCGGAAGCATGTCTGCTGACATAACCAATCACCTCCACTTTTACTTTTTGTTCATTGAGATATTCCTTGGCAGCTTCAATATCAGCCTTGCTGCCTTCCATACCGATGATGAGCCGACCAAAAGGTGCTCCCTTTATGTCATCCAAACTGCCGAAAAACAAATCGGCACTGACATTGTATTTTTTCACTAGACTGGAAATGATCGGGTCATTGGCAGTTTCCCCTATGAAGGTTAGACGCATGAGCAAAATGCTGTCTTCAAAGGGCTCCGGCTCAATATCAATGTTGCGGAAATCTACCGGTAAATCATTGCTGAGCAGAACACTGATAAATTCCTTGGTGATAGGCTGCTGAGGGTTAATGAATACATCCAGAACATCCCCCTGCTCGGCAATTACGCCCTTGTCAATTACGGCAACTTTATCACAGATTTCCTTAATAACAAGCATTTCGTGAGTGATAACTACAACGGTTAGCTTGAGTTTCTTGTTTATGTCCTTGATTAGTTCCAAAATGGACTTAGTGGTCTGAGGATCAAGAGCGGAGGTAGCCTCGTCGCAAAGCAGAATACCAGGATCACTGGCCAAAGCCCGGGCAATACCAACTCGTTGTTTTTGTCCTCCGGACAGCTGGGATGGATACTGGTCAGCCTTATCTGCCAAACCAACCAACTCTAATAGTTCTGTTACCCGTTCTTTGATTTTATCCTTAGGGGTATCAGACAGTTCCAAAGGAAAAGCCACATTGTCAAACACCGTGGCTGAAGCAAGAAGATTAAAGTGCTGGAAGATCATGCCAATTCCTTTACGGGCTTCCCGCAGCTCTCCTTCGCTCATAGAAGTCATATCCTTGCCGTTCACCGTAACTTTGCCCTTAGTAGGCCGTTCCAACAGATTGATACACCTTACTAAGGTGGATTTACCAGCACCGCTTAGTCCGATGATACCAAAAATTTCACCCTTACTAATATGAAGGCTAATGTCTTTTAAGGCATGAACGGGACCAGCGGGACTTTCATATATTTTTTCTATATGTGAGAGATCAATCACGAAAGTCACATCCCTGTATAATAATTTAATGTAGGAAAGTTGCATGAATTATCTTTTTGTAGATTATAACGCAACAAACCTATACGCAGAATATTATCCCATTATGTTGTTGCACTAGTCAAGTAAAATCATTGCAAGGTATGGTTTGTATTATAAATTCTATAACCTACCATGTCAATAGGTTTTTTAAAAATGTGTTTACAGGAAAGACATAACTGCTGGGTGTGTCAGCTAAGCTTGTAGGATTTTTTGGTAATTGTCTGAAAGAATTTTTTATTACTAATAAGTAAAATCTGCTTGTTTGCAAGTATTTTTTATTGACAAGGTCAAGTACAATGGTATAAGATTAGCGTGTGATTGAAATTTTGTAATAAATTCACTTCAATTATGTGCGTTTGTACAAAAATTCAATCGAATTGAGGCGACTCAATTCTTAATGTGTATTATTGAAAAATGGGGGATTGTTATGGTAAAGGACAAAGCTACGGTTGTCATTGTCGGCGGCGGAGCTACAGGCGTTGGTATCCTGCGCGACCTCTCTATGCGAGGCATTGATGCCCTGCTGATTGAGAAACTTGATATGGTTAATGGTGCCAGCTCCCGCTATCATGGTCTGTTGCACAGCGGTGCTCGCTATGCAGTAAGAGACCAGGAAGCAGCAAGAGAGTGTATTGAAGAAAATATCATTTTGCGTCGTATTGGTAAGTCTTGCGTTGAGGCTACTACTGGTATGTTCGTACAGGTTGAGGGTGATGACCCTGATTTCGTTGAGCCTTGGCTGAAGGGCTGTAAAGAAAGTGGTATTTCTACTCGTGAGCTTAGCAAGGAGGAGGCTTTACGCTTAGAGCCAAATCTTTCCCGTAAGCTGGTTGTTGCTTATGAAGTTCCAGATGGTGCAATCGATGGTTTCCGTATGTCCTGGCAGAACTTGCAGTCTGCTGCTCGTTATGGCGGCCGTTACAAGACCTATACTGAACTCGTTGGTATCAACAAAGAGAGCGGTGCTGTAAAGAGCATTACCGTTCGCGACAATGTTACCAAGGAAGAATATGATATTGAATGCGAGATTTTGGTAAATGCTGCTGGTCCTTGGGCTGGTAAGGTTGCTGAAATGGCTGGCTTGGAGTGTACTGTAAGCCCTTCCAAGGGTACTTTGATTGCCTTCAACCAGAGAATTTCCGACCGGGTTGTAAACCGTCTCCGCAAGCCATCTAATGGTGATATTTTCGTACCACATGGTTCCATTACCATTCTTGGTACTTCTTCTATTACTGTTGAGGATCCAGAGGATACCTCTACTTCCAGAGACGAATTTGAGGAACTCATGAAGACAGGTGAGGGCGTATTCGAGCATTTGCGTGACTATCGTATCCTCCGTGTATTTGCTGGTTCCCGTCCATTGTATGTACCTAAGGGTGCTGAAGGTGGACGTAATGCTTCCCGTGGCTTCGTAACTCTTGACCATGAGAAGGAAGACGGCCTCAAGGGCATGATGACTATTTGCGGTGGTAAGTTCACCACTTATCGTCTCATGGCTGAGAAGTTCTGTGATGTTTTGGCACCTAAACTTGGCAACACTGCTAAGTGCCGCACTGCTGAAGAGGATTTGGTTCCAGAGGTTTCCGCTGCTGACAAGAAGGCTGCTCGCCAGTACTTCCCAGCTTACGGTGTAAACCTGGCTGCTACCCGTCTTGGTACTGAGAAGTTCCCAGAGGTAGTAAAGACTCTGAAGGAAAATCCAGAGTCCCGGGAAATCATCTGCGAGTGCGAGAACGTTACCATGGCTGAGCTCATGCGTATTGCTAAAGAGCCTACCAGCCATAGCATTGCCGATGTAAGAAGAAGAACCCGTCTTGGTATGGGTACCTGTCAGGGTAACTACTGCGCTCTCCGCAGTGCAGCTATTGTAAACAAGCTGTTCAAGGACAAGCTTGAGGGCTGCAACGACTCCCTTAGTGACATGAAGAACTTCCTCCAGGCAAGATGGAAGGGTATTGCACCAGTAATGGTTGGTAAAACTCTCCGTGAAGCTGAAATGACCAGAGGTATGTATGAAGTGTTATTCAATGTAAATGGGGGTAGACGTTAATGAGCAAATCAGATGTAGTTGTTATCGGTAATGGTTTTGCCGGTTTGATGTCAGCTCTCGTTAGCGCTGACCAGGGTAAAAAGGTAACACTGCTGTCCTATGGTGCGGGTACTTTCCCTCTTAACAGTGGCGTTATTGATATAATGGGTTATGATGAGTCCGGCAAGGCAGTAGCTAATCCTGCTCAGGCAGTAGCTGCTTTGGACGCTGATCATCCATATAAAAAAGTTGGCACCCAGGCTTTGGAAGAGGCAGTAAAGTTCTTCCAGGATGTGGTTGCCGGTGAGGGTTTCCCTTACATTGGTTCCCTCAATGAGCAGCAGTGGCTGATTACCGGCATTGGTACTTTGAAGCCATCCTGCTTGATTCCTGAGTCCATGAAGGCTTCCCAGTGCTTCGACGCTAATGAAATCGTATTGGTTGGTATCAAGGGCTTGAAGGATTATTATGTAGAAATGGTTGCTGAAAACCTTGCCAAGGAGCTGGGTAACGACAAGAAGTATTCCACCGTTACTGTTGAGCTTAACCGCAAGGGGCATCGCGACCTGACCACTAGAGACGTTGCTTTCTATTTGGACAGCGAAGCTGGCTACAAGGATTTTGTTGATCAGCTGAAGAGCCATGCTGGCAGCGGCAAGGTGTTCCTTGTTCCACAGGTTCTGGGGACCAAGGGCAATGTGGTATATAAGAAGATTGTTTCTGATTTGGGTTGCCCAGTAGTTGAAACTACTGCTATGCCACCTTCTGTAAATGGTCTTCGTCTTCGTGATGTACTCCTTAGTGCATTAAAGAAGAAGGGTATTCGGGTTATTGAAAACTGCAAGGCTGAAAAGGCTGAGATTTCTGGGAGCAAGGCTGTATCCGTACAGGCTGGTGGCGAGGTTCGCACCCAGACTTACAGTGCTGATAAGTTCATTCTGGCTACTGGCGGCTTCTACAGCGGCGGTATCACCATGCGTGACTTCGGTAAGGCTGAAGAAGTTATCTTTGGCCTGCCAGTTGTTGCTGATTGCGACGAGGAGCGTTGGGTTAACAAGCAGCTCTTCTCTGACAAGAAACAGACCTTTGCAAAGACTGGCGTAAGAGTTAACGAGACTATGCGTGGTGTGGACGAGTCTGGCAATGTAGCTCTTGAAAACGTTTATGTTGCAGGCCGTAACCTGAGTGGCTATGATTTCTGCTTTGAGCATTCCGGCAATGGCGTAGCTTTAGCTTCGGCTTATAAAGCTGCCAAGGCTTGATTGAAAGGAGTATTATATTATGGAGTTAGAAGAAAGAGCAAGAGATTCAGCTGATAATTGTATTGCCTGCACATCTTGTGTTGCGGCATGCCCAGTTACCATGGCTAATCCTGACTATAAAGGACCAAAACTTGTAGGTCCGGCTCATAATCGTATGCATTTCTCTGATGAAAGCGATTATGAGGAATCCTTGAAGTTGTGTTCCAACTGCAAGAACTGTGATATTACTTGTCCTAATGGCGTTTCCGTAGCTACCTTGAATATGTTGGAACGCGCTAAGTATTACAAGGCTCATCCTGAGAAGCATACTCAGGCTGACAAGATGCTTAGTCACAACTTCCAGATGGCATCTCTGCTCAAGAGCATTCCATTTGGTCGTTCCTGCGCAAACCTTGGTATGTCCATCGGTGAAGCTATGGGCATGATGGGGGCTATGGGCATTGCTCCACAGCGTCATTCCCCAAGATTTGCTACCACTTATTTCACTGAGATGTTCAAGGACATCAAACAGCCTGAAGGCTTAACCAAGGAAGTACTTTTCTTCCCTGGTTGCTATATTGACACCAATGATCCTGAGGTTGGTGTGGCATTCGTAAAGGTTATGAATGCTAACGGCTATAAGGTATTGATGGATGATCGCTTCAAGTGCTGCGGTTCTCCATTGGTAGTAGCTGGTTATCTCGATGAGGCTAGAACTCATGCAGACAAGAATACAGAGATTATTGCTGAGTACCAGAAGAAGGGTATTCCAGTAATTGCCTGCTGTACTTCCTGTTCCTTAATGTTAAAGGCAGAGTACACTGAGCTCTTCGCTGAAGAGAGCATGGCTGAGGCAGCCAAGAATGTATACGATGCATTTGAGTTCCTTACCATGTTGGCTGACAAGGGTGAGCTGAAGAAGGTACAGGTATCCACTGATAAGAAGTTCCTGTATCATGCTCCATGTCACCTTAGAGCACAGGGTATGGGTACTCCAGCTGTTGATTTGCTGCGGGAGATTGGCATTGATATTGATACAGCTGATGCAGGTTGCTGTGGTATGTCCGGTTCTTATGGTTTCCACAAGGAGAACTATGAGACTTCCATGAAGATTGGTTCTGAGCTCTTTGATAAGATCAAGTCCAGCAATCCACATAAGGTTGTTTGTGATTGCGGTACTTGCCGTGAGCAGATTAAGCATGGCACTGATGCAAAGACTACTCACCCAATTCAGGTATTGGCTAAGGCTTACGAAAAATAAGCCAATTAATTTAATGAGATGAGTCCGGCAGATTTCATTAAGGGAGATAATGAGGGGGATTCCAGTGAGGGTCCCCTCCAGCCTGACTCTATCATAGAAATGTTGACAAGGTTTAAGAGAGCCCTTGTCAGCAAAGAAGTATTATTTATATAAGGGGGATTTTTTAAAATGGCAAAGAAGTATGTTATGGCGTTAGACGCTGGAACAACAAGCAACAGAGCAATCATCTTTGATGAAAACTCCAAAATTGTAGGTGTATCTCAGAAGGAATTCACTCAGATATTCCCTCAGCCAGGTTGGGTTGAGCACGATGCTGATGAAATCTGGAGCACTATGACCACCGTAATGAAGGAGGCTCTGGAGCAGAGCGGACTGAACGCTAGTGACATTTCCGCCATTGGTATCACCAATCAGCGTGAAACCACTGTAGTGTGGGATAAGAATACTGGTCGTCCTGTTTATAACGCAATCGTTTGGCAGTCCCGTCAGACTGCTGATATTGCAGAAGGTCTGAAGAAGCAGGGCTTGACTGAAGAGTTCAAGAACAAGACTGGTTTGACCATTGATGCTTATTTCTCCGGCACCAAGATTACTTGGATTTTGGAGAACGTTGAGGGTACCCGCGCTCGTGCAGAGGCTGGCGATTTGATTTTCGGTACTATTGATACTTGGTTAATTTGGAAGTTGACCGGTGGCAAAGTACATGTAACTGATTATTCCAACGCTTCCCGTACTTTGATGTACAACATCAAAGAGCTGAAGTGGGATGAGCAGCTCCTGTCTTACCTCAAGGTTCCTGCTTGCATGCTTCCTGAGGTTAAGCCTTCCTCTTGCCGTTATGGCTTTACTGAGCCATCTATCCTTGGTGCTTCTGTACCTGTATCCGGTGCAGCAGGTGACCAGCAGTCCGCACTGTTCGGTCAGAACTGCTTCGAGCCTGGTATGGCTAAGAACACCTATGGTACTGGCTGCTTCATGTTGATGAACACAGGTACTGACATCTATGATTCCAAGAATGGTCTGGTTACCACTATCGCTTGGGGGCTTGATGGTAAAGTTGAATATGCTCTTGAAGGTTCTATCTTCGTTGCAGGTTCCGCTATTCAGTGGCTCCGTGATGGCGCTCGTATGGTAGATTCTGCACCTGATTCTGAGTGGGTTGCCAAGAAGGTTCGTGACACCGCTGGTGTATATCTCGTTCCTGCATTTGTAGGCCTTGGTGCTCCTTATTGGGATCAGAATGCTCGTGGTATGATTATTGGTATTACCCGTGGTACTACTAAGGCTCATATTGTTCGTGCTACTTTGGAATCTTTGGCATATCAGACCAAGGACGTACTTGGTGCTATGGAAGCTGATTCCAACATCAAGTTGGCTTCCCTGAAGGTTGACGGCGGTGCTGTTGCCAACAACCTGTTGATGCAGTTCCAGGCTGATATTCTGGGCGTTCCTGTAGATCGTCCTCAGATTATCGAGACTACTGCTCTGGGTGCCGCTTATCTTGCTGGCCTTGCTGAGGGAGTATGGGCTAACAAGGAAGATCTGAAGACCGCTTGGAAGCTGGATGTTCGCTTCGAGCCTGTTATGGACAAGGCAGAGGCTGACAAGCTGTACAAGGGCTGGAAGAAAGCTGTTAAGCATTCCATGCATTGGTTGGATGAGGACTAATAGGGATTATATATCCAGATTAGTCGGTTAATTAATGGATTCATGCCTGGCATCGGTGATTAAGGGGTGCTAGGTGCCAGGCTTGAATTATAGTATTCATTCATATTTTATTTTTGAAAGAGGGATTAGAAAATGGATAATTTGTTAGGCGAGTTCATGGGAACTATGGTTCTGATGGTATTTGGTTGCGGTGTTAATGCAAACATGACATTGGCAAAGACTTGCGGTCACGCTGGTGGCTGGATCTGCACAACTACTGGATGGTGTTTTGCAGTAGTAATGGGTGTTTACACTTCCGTTGCTCTTGGTGCTCCACAGGCTGACATCAACCCTTCTGTAACTATTGCTAAGACTTTGGCAGGCGTTTACACTTGGGATCAGTTCGCAGCTACTTCTATCGTACAGATTCTTGGTGGTATCGTTGGTGCTATCATCGTTTATTTGGCATATCTCCCACATTGGGCAGAGACTGAAGGCAGCAAGTTGGGTGTATTCTCCACTGGTAATGCAGCTGGTAACCAGATGACTGCATTCATCTGCGAGATGATCGCTACTTTCTTCCTGATGTTCCTTATCTGGTGTATCTTCTCCAAGGGTGTTGCTGGCGACATCGGTCTGGCTCCTGGCTTTGGTCCATACCTCGTAGGTATGCTGATCTGGGCTCTTGGTCTTTCCCTTGGTGGTCCTACCGGTTATGCAATGAACGCAGCTCGTGACCTTGGTCCAAGAATTGCACATGCAATCCTCCCTATCCCTGACAAGGGTGACGGCAACTGGGGTTATGCTTGGGTTCCTGTAGTAGCTCCACTTTGCGGTGGTGTATTAGCTTACGTAGTAGCTAGTGCTGTTGGCCTTCTCGGCTAATCTGCCAATAAGTTAAATAACAAATTAGCGCCTCTGGCTGTTTTGTGCAGCCAGGGGCGTTTTTTCATGTAAAATTCATCCCCGTTCTATATACTAAAATTGTTCAAAATGGTATAATATTGGGCAGTAAGTTATTAGGAGGCTAGGTAAATGGAAGAACAAAATAAGGCCAGGGTAAAATTAATTGTGGCGTTAGTGATAATTTTTCTGGTGGGGGTAGTGGGATATAAGTTATACATTAACTCGGTGGAAAATGATTTCAATGATATTTCTACTGTAGAGATTGAACGGGTTGGTGATCATTACACCGGACAGTTCCATCGTCCGGATTGTCCACTGGCAAAAAAGATATTAGAACCGGTGATATTTGAAGATGGAGCCACCGCCAAAGAAAATAACAAGCAGGCTAGAGAAGAAGGGTATGTCCCTTGCAAGCGTTGTCATCCAGAAAAGTTGAAATAATTCTAAAGGGCCATTGATGTACCAGTCAAAGGCCTTTTCTAATTTGGAAGGGGATTAATTATGGCCATAAAGCAGCCTACACCACCTACTCCGCCCACACCGCCTGCGTCACCCAAAGGGGATACCGCACCGCCAGCGGATGCGGGGGCTAATTCCAATAATACGGGCAGCGAAGCTGGGGCTCGGGATTTTGGCGTGCATATAACGATTTCCTCTCCCGAGGATAAGGGGAAAAATCAGCAAAGCAACGAAGGAACTGCAGCAAAAGCGTCTCCCCAGCAGGGAGAAGCAGGAAGTGACAGCAAGGGTGAGGAAAATTCAGTTACTAGCCAGCAATCGGTGCAGCTACCACAGGATAACAGTGATCAGCAGTTAAATGCCGAGGTGCAGGATCAGGGACAGAAAATTCACATTGGCAATAATGATTCCCTGTTTGGGCAAATAAGTATCTGGCCCTTTGTGCTGATATTTGTCATGGCTTTGGTGGGATTTACATACCTGAATCGGCAGAAAAAAACAGATACAAAGCGGTCAACAGTATCACCGCAGGTTACTAAAGAGTCTACTCAGGAGGCGGAGTCCAAAAAGACCATTCGTAAATCTACTAAAAATGATGATGACGATGATAATATACATGGAAACTTTGAGGTAAGGATTTAGAGGTTTGAATATTTTGCTTATAGCAAAATCTGAACAATTGCGTTATGTCGAAAAAATTGCTCGTGCTTCGACGAAACGCTAATAGGAATATTTTGCTTATAGCAAAATCTGAACAATTGCGTTATAATCATAGGGTGGGAGAAAAATTAAACTTATTCCAGATGGGATGGAGGTTATTAATTTGTTAGATATAAAATTTGTCAGAGAAAACTTGGATGCTGTACAGGAAATGCTGAAGAAGCGCCACAATAGCCTGTCTTTGGACGGTTTTCAAGATATTGAGAAAAAGCGTCGGGAAATTCTGGCTGAGGTGGAGACTCTAAAGGCAGAGCGCAACACTGTATCCAAGAAGATTGGCGCCATGAAAAAGGCTGGAGAAAACACTGACAGTATCGTGGCAGAGATGCAGGCTGTTGGTGATAAAATTTCCAAGTTGGATAATGAACTCAGGGATGTAGAGTCTGAGCTCAGGAATTTAATGCTCAGTATTCCAAATATGCCTAAGGAGGATGTTCCTTATGGCGTAGATGATACAGATAATCCAGAAGTTAGAAAATTCATGGAGCCTACCAAGTTTGATTTTGAGCCAAAGGCTCATTGGGATTTGGGTGAGGCCTTGGATATCATAGATGCCGAGCGGGCTGCTAAGTCACCGGTGCCAGATTTACTTTCTACAAGGGCTTAGGTGCCCGGTTAGAGCGTGCTCTTATTAATTTTATGATGGATCTGCATGCTACCAAGCATGGCTATACGGAAATGTTGGCACCATGTATCGTTAATCAGGACAGTATGATTGGAACTGGCCAGTTGCCGAAGTTTGCGGAGGATATGTTTAAGCTTGAGGGCTTGGATTATTATATGGTTCCTACAGCTGAAGTGCCTACAACCAATTATCATCGGGAAGAAATATTAGATGGGGCATCCCTGCCAGAGTATTATTGCGCATATACTGCCTGCTATCGTGCGGAAGCTGGTAGTGCAGGTAGAGATACTCGGGGGCTTATTCGTCAGCATCAGTTTAACAAGGTTGAGTTGATTAAATTCTGTAAGCCAGAAAATTCCTGGGATGAATTGGAAAAGATGGTAGATGATGCTGAGGATGTATTGCGGATTTTGGAACTGCCATATCATGTGGTTCTTCTTTGCACTGGTGATATGGGCTTTACTTCCGCCAAGACTTATGATATTGAGGTTTGGATGCCGGCCCAGAATTGCTATCGGGAAATCTCTTCCTGCTCAAACTGCTTGGATTTTCAGGCACGTCGGGCTAATATTAAGTTCCGTCGGGATCCACAGAGCAAGCCAGAGTTTGCACATACCCTTAATGGTTCCGGATTGGCAGTAGGCAGAACCTTTGCAGCTATTTTGGAAAATTATCAGAATGAGGACGGCTCTATCCGAGTTCCTAAGGCACTTATTCCATATATGGGCGGTGTTGAAGTAATCAAAAAGGGTGAGCTGTAATAAGTTAAATTGAAAATCGAGTCAGCAATATATTTCAATGATGAAATGCTAAGTGGTTAATTAGTTGCTTTATATAGCCTGCCCCTGAGGCAGGCTATTATATTACAAAGGGGGAGTGATCATGGCAAGCCGGGCTGTATGGGCAGAAATTGATTTGAAAGCACTGGAGGACAACATCAGAAATATCAAGAGTTGTATAAAAAACAATGCCAAATGGTGTGCGGTGGTAAAGGCAGATGGTTATGGTCATGGCGCTATAGCTGTGGCCAAAAAAGCCGTTGAAATGGGAGCATCCTATTTAGCAGTGGCAGTATTAAGCGAGGCAATCGCCCTTAGGAAAGCCGGGTTTACCACACCGATTCTCATACTAGGAGCAACTCCAAATGAGCAGGCAGATGAATTGGTGGATTATGATATAACCCAGGCTGTATTTACGATTGAACAGGCCAAAGCGATTTCTGCTCAGGGAGTAAGACTGGGTAAAAGAGCCAAAGTTCATCTGAAAATCGATACAGGCATGCACCGAATTGGTATAAAGCCTGAACAGGCCGGAGAATATGCTAAAGGGATTTCTCAGATGCCGGGTGTTGAACTGGAAGGAATGTTTTCCCATTTTGCTTTGGCAGATGCCGAAGATAAAAGTTATGCCAATAAACAGTTGGAAGCCTTTAAGCTGGCAATTAATCAAGTAGAAAGTGCCGGAGTGAATATTCCTTTAAAGCATATAGCTAATTCAGCAGCTATTTTGGAAATGCCGGAGGCGCATTTTGATATGGTACGGGCTGGAATTATCCTCTATGGTTTATGGCCGTCGGATGAGGTAAAGCACAATATTGAATTAAAACCGGTTATGAAGGTTTGTGCCAAGATAGTATACTTGAAAGATTTAGCCCAGGGTGAATCCATAAGCTATGGTTGCACCTGGACTGCTGGGCGGGATAGCCTTATTGGAACATTACCAGTGGGCTATGCGGATGGTTATACCCGTATGTTAAGTGGCAAAGCTCAAGTGGAGTATCAAGGGAAACGGGCACCGGTAGTTGGTCGTATATGTATGGATCAGTGTATGGTTGATTTGACAGATATACCAGGAATAAAGCAGGGAGATGCGGTGGTCCTTTTTGGCTCAGATACTTTAACAACAGATGAAGTTGCCGGCTGGTTAGGAACCATAAATTATGAGCTTCCATGTATGTTAAGCCCTAGAGTACCAAGGATTTATAAATAATATAAAATTGTCAGGTGGATTTAACTCCACCTGATTTTTTTAGAAAAAATATAAAAAGTTGTTGACAAGAATGAGAAAAAGAGTTATATTATACAAGCTGACTCAATGAGTTGGCGGTGTTCTTTGAAAACTAAACAATGCAACAAGAATCATGCACACATGATTCAAGCCAGATGATGGAGCAGCTTCCAAGAAACGAACCTTTGGTGAAGTCGATTGGATAAAGGTGCCCATGCCAAAACATCCCAAGAAATGAGCTGTTTACAGTGAAATTGATTGGATGATGTTGACGGCTGGAGCAGCCTAAAAAAGCTGCTAACATACAAAGTTTGTGCAACAAACTAAAATTCCTTTATTAAAAGGTAATTCTAGAAACTTTTAGAGCCATTCAGGTTCTTCAAATAATTTTTTGGAGAGTTTGATCCTGGCTCAGGACGAACGCTGGCGGCGTGCTTAACACATGCAAGTCGAACGGGAAGACATTTCTAACACCGAATTACTAAGTGGTGATGTTAAACTCGACAGCGTCGTGAATGTCTGCGAAGAATGAGCAGACTTCACCACGCATATATAGAGTGATTAACATGACTAGATTGGTGATTGGGTGTTAGAAATGAATTCTAGTGGCAAACGGGTGAGTAACGCGTAGGCAACCTGCCCTTCAGATGGGGACAACACCTCGAAAGGGGTGCTAATACCGAATGACGTGCATTGGTCGCATGACCGATGCACCAAAGGCCGGGCAACCGGTCACTGAAGGATGGGCCTGCGTCTGATTAGCTAGTTGGTGGGGTAACGGCTCACCAAGGCGACGATCAGTAGCCGGTCTGAGAGGATGAACGGCCACATTGG
>Ga0256405_10008617_pt1 | contig 14488 bp, 6 predicted proteins | sample RumenRJG_02DNA_FD_189096 | JGI IMG/M metagenome (GOLD analysis project Ga0256405, IMG submission 189096) | Bovine rumen microbial communities from Lethbridge, Alberta, Canada - RJG_02 | ecosystem: Host-associated > Mammals > Digestive system > Stomach > Rumen | place: Canada: Alberta | collected...
GATTCGTCCGTCAATGAGGCACAGCAGAACCAGGTGACTGTCACTGTCCTGGACGAGACCGGAGCTCCGGCCATCCAGGCCGGGGTCATGGTGGTTTCCACCAAGACCGGAGGAGTGACGGACCTCAACGGAAAGGCGACTGTCCAGGCGAGGGTTGGAGACGCACTCGAAATCACCTATTTCGGGTACGAGACCCAGACGGTGACTGTTCCCCAGTCAAGGGCGATTACGGTCACTCTGGTTCCGAGCTCCACCACACTGGAGGAGACGGTCATCGTCGGCTACGGTACTCAGAAGAAGGAGTCGGTGGTGGCGTCCATTGCACAGGTCAACAACGAGGCTCTGCGCAGGACCGGTAACACCACGGACCTCACCGAGGCCCTGGTCGGTCAGATGCCCGGTCTGGTGTCCCTGACCTCTTCTGGTGAGCCGGGAGGTATCCTCACCGGAGAGAGTTCCACAAGCCTCTTTATCCGCGGTCAAAATACGTGGAACGGAGGTGGCCCGCTCATCCTCGTGGACGGTGTCGAGCGTAACATGAACAACGTCGACGTCAACGAGGTCGAGAGGATCTCCATCCTGAAGGACGCATCCGCAACGGCTGTGTTCGGTGTGAAGGGAGCTAACGGTGTCATCCTCATCACCACCAAGCGTGGATCCGAGGGCAAGACCCACCTGAACTTCAATTACACCCTCTCCGGAAAGATGCTTTCGAAACAGCCGGAGAAACTCGATTCCTACGAATCAATGATGATCAAGAACGAGGCAATCGAGCGCGAGGTCGTAATGAATGAGCCTTCCTGGAGCTATTATGTTCCCCAGAGAATCATCAACAGGTTCAAGAAGCCCCAGTCCGCCGAGTATGCCATGATCTACCCGAACATCGATTGGGAAAAGGAGATGTTCAAGGACTTCGCGCTGAACACACATCATGTTACTGCGAGTGCCAGGGGTGGATCCAAGAAGATCCAGTACTTCGGATCACTTGCCTACCTGCACGAGGGTGATATCTTCCGCGACTACGACAACGGCAAGCCCTACAACCCGAACTACAACTTCGACCGTATGAACTTCCGTTCCAACATTGACTTCAACGTAACCAATACGACTAAACTGAAGATCAATCTTGCCGGTTTCTTCTCACGTAAGAACACCAACTGGAACAACGAGGGATCTACGAGCCGTGCCGACCAGTGGATGTGGTCTGCGACTTATTTCCTGGCTCCGAACCTCTTCATCCCGAGATGGCCGGACGGAAGGTGGGGTGCCTACAACGACGGTTCGAACAACTCGGTGAACCCGCTTGTCGTCGTTTATAACATTGGTCTTCGCCAGACCAGGCAGACTCAGTTGAATGCTGACTTCCATCTTGAGCAGGACCTCAAGTTCATCACCAAGGGCCTCAGGGCTTCCCTCGGAGTGTTCTATGACAATACTGTCCGTTCCGAAGGTGGTGTCTATGATAACGGAAACTCTGTCCGTCCGACCGAGACTAGTACGAATACAGCTTTCCGTTACGTCGATTACATGAAATACGTCGATGCAAATCAGGATCCGTCAGAGTACACCACCCTGTATCCTCAGGCTAACTCCGACTATGACTGGGTGCCTGTTCTCCAGACCCGCCGCTACGAGACCATCTTAAACGCTAACTGGGCCGGTTACATTCCGGTTTTCAGGCGCCTGATGTATCAGGCACAGCTTGATTACGCGCGCGATTTCGGCAAGCACGGAGTCACTGCAATGGCTGTGTTCAAGAGGGAACAGTATGCTCAAGGTTCTACTTTCCCCTCATACCGTGAGGACTGGATCGGCCGTATTACATACGATTACGCCAACCGCTATCTCGTTGAGGTCAATGCTGCCTACAACGGTTCCGAGCAGTTCGGTCCCGGCTACCGTTTCGCTTTCTTCCCGTCAGTTGCCCTCGGTTGGTACATGTCCAACGAGCCCTGGTTCAAGGTTGACTGGCTGAACAAGGTCAAGTTCCGTTACAGTTGGGGTAGGGTCGGTAACGACAATGTCTCCAGTACCCGCTGGCTCTATCAGTCACAGTACGGTTTTACCACAAGTAAGGCTAAGCTTGGTAAGAACGACGATACGAACAGTGTGTACAACCTTTACAGGGAGGCCTCTGTCGGCAACCCGGACGTTCACTGGGAAACCGCTACCAAGCAGAACTTCGGTGTCGAACTCAGCGCATGGAAGGACCTCATCACCTTCAGCTTCGACTACTTCACGGAGCAGCGTCGTGACATCCTCATGCCTGGCTCCGCCCGTTCAATACCCGTATTCTATGGTGCGACAGCTGCCAGTGCCAACCTCGGTAGCGTCAATTCCAAAGGTTACGAAATTGAACTCGGTGTCAACAAGCAGATTGGCAAGGATCTCTTCCTCTGGGCTAAGGCAACTTACAACCACAACCAGAATGAAATCCTGTTCCGCGATGATCCGCAGCTGCAGTTCTTCTATTTGAAACAGCAGGGTTACAAGATTGGGCAGACTCGCCAGGAGCTTTCCGCAGGCATGTATAAGAACTGGGACGAGGTGTACGCCAGCATTCCCCAGGAGAACAATGATGCTGCTAAGCTTCCCGGTTACTATGATATCGTCGATTTCAATGCCGACGGTCTCATCAAGTCGTCCGAGGACACTCCTCCTGTTGGCTATTCCGGAGTTCCGGAAAACACTGGTTCCCTCTCCTTTGGAGCAAGCTGGAAGGGCTGGAACTTTATGATCCAGTTCTACGGGGTGAACAACTGCAACCGTTACATCGGTTTCAACAACTTCCAGAGCGACTATGACGTTGTCTTCGGACATGTCCATGACTTCTGGTCCAAGGAGAATCCGAATGGCTCTTCTTTCGTGCCGAGGTGGAAGACTTCAGGTGAATTCACTGGAGACTACTATCTGTACGATGCATCCTCAGTGCGTCTGCAGACCGTCGAGCTCGGCTACACCTTCAAGAACTTCGGCTTCCTGAAGAAGATCCACTGCGAAAACATGAGGCTTTTCGTCAATGGAAACAACCTCCTCTTCTGGTCCGATCTTCCGGATGACCGAAGCAACACCTATTCCGGCGGATCAGCCACTCAGGGTGCCTATCCTACGGTCAAGCGTGTGAACTTTGGAATCGACCTCTCATTCTAAAATGGATTGCGATATGAAAAAGATCACTACTATATTACTTGGCATCGCTGCGACGTTTATGCTGAGCTTTTCTGTAACCTCCTGCGAGGATTACCTTGACAAGGCTCCTGCGTCCGACATCGCTGACGCTGACGTTTTCGGGAACTTTACATCGTTCCAGGGCTTCGTCGAACAGATGTACAATTGCATCGTTAACTACGATAAGGCTGGAGCATGGAACCGTTTCAATTTCGCTGACGAAAACCTGACAAATAGCCAGGATGCTTTCGACCTCGGCAACTGGTGGTCAAATGAGACCTATTTCTTCGGAAAGACTCCAAATTCTTTTAATATCACCTGCCGAGAAAAAAGGGTATGGGAATATGCATGGTACGCGATACGTGCCGCTAACATGGCATTGGAGCATCTTGACGGTGAGAACGATGAGTTCATCGGTACTGATGAAGAGAAGAACCTACTAAAGGGCCAGGCCCTCTTCTTCAGGGGTTTCTTCTATTACGAAATCTGCCGTTACTGGGGCGGAATGCCATACATCACTCATGTCATCGGAGCATCCGAGGACATGACCACCGAAGAGTACAACCGCCTGACGGCCAAGGAGAGTTTCATTCTCATGGCCAAGGATTTCGGTGCTGCCGCAGAACTTCTTCCTGAGCATTGGGACAGGACTACGGCCGGCGAGGCTACATCCGGACACAATAACCAGAGGATTAACAAGTACTTTGCATATGGTTTCCAGGGCAAGGCCCTCCTGTGGGCTGCAAGCCCGATGCTCAATCAGGAAGCCACCGGCAAGAACGAGTTCGACGGCGAACTGTGCAAACAAGCTGCTGAGGCCCTTGGTAAATTGCTTACTCTTTCTGATACAAAGAGGGATTACTATCTTGAGCCGTGGGCGACTTACGAGCAGATATTCTGGATGCCCAACTACGCACGTACAGGAGCACATGAGGTCATCATGAACTCTCAGTACTATGACCGTCGTGTCAGGTGGTCAGCATTGGGTGCAACCGTTCCTGCTTCCCTTTCTATGAACGGAACCGCTTCCGAGGGTCCGACCCAGAACATCGTAAAGAACTTCGGTATGGCCAACGGCCTTCCGATCGATGATCCGGATTCCGGATTCGATCCTGCCGACCCATGGAGCAACCGTGACCCGCGCTTCGAACTTCTTGTCGTAGTTGACGGGGACCGTATCAGTGCCCTTGATCCTCCTGCTCACAACCACTATGCAGAACTTTATAATGGCGGTTACCATCGTAATGGTGGATCCTTTGGAAAAGGAAGCGATACCGGTTACTATTACCGCAAGTATAACGGCCTGGGCAAGGACTTCAACAACAACTTCGCCAACAAGCTCGAGGCCCATTGCCCCTACCTCAGGATGGCTGATGTCTATCTGATGTATGCTGAGGCAGTTAACTGGATGACAGGTGGTGGCCCGTCCGCAAAGGCTTCTACCTATTCCAAGACTGCAGTTGAGGCTTTCGAGGCTGTCCGTGCAAGGTGCGGAATCCCACCTCTTCCTTCCAAGTACACCTCCGATAAGGCGACCTTCTTCGAGCAGATCGTCCGCGAGCGTGCTGTCGAACTCCTTATGGAGGCACAGCGCTTCGATGACCTTCGCCGCTGGAACAGGATTGCTGACCCGAGGTATCTTGACAAGACCTGCATCGATTTCGACCGTGATCCCGCGACAGGCAAGCCTGTCAATATCAGGGAGAGGGTCATCATTACCAGGGTAGCTTCATCCCCGAAGATGAACTGGCTGCCCATCCAGGTGAAATACACTAAGATGTACAAAGGTTTCTATCAGAACCCGGGATGGTGATGCACTAAAACAACATGCATATGAAACAGACATTTCAGAAAATAGCGACAATCTTCGCATCCCTGCTTCTTGTCGGCAGCATGAGTGCCTTCGCCCAGAGCGACACCCTGCGATACGGCAATAAGGACAAGGTCGAACTTGCGTTCCGCACAGCCTATGATGGCGATGTGGTTGGTGCTTTCACCAAGGTTGTGATCGACGACGTTGAGGAGTATGATCACAACGTGTGGAGCAACGGTATCCTCACCGGCAGGACCTTGGGTCTGATGGGTGCAAATAATATCCGCGGTCTTGGCGTCGGAATCGACGTTTCTTCCGAGACCCAGACCGGAGCATCGTCAGGTAACATGCTTTACGTTGTTGACGGTCTTCCTCGTGACATTACCTACCTGAGGGCATCGGAAATCGAATCGGTTACTGTCCTCAAGGACCTCAATGCCGCAGTGCTTTACGGTACCCAGGCAGTGAACGGTGTCATCATGATCACCACCAAGAGGGGTGTCGAGGGTCAGAACAGGGCTGACGTCAATTTCAACTTCGGTCTCTATGACCCGATTGCAATGCCGGAATACATGGATTCATGGGAGTACATGACATGGTACAACCAGGCCAGGAAAAATGACGGCCTTGAACCTATCTATAGTGATGAGGATATTCAGAACTACAAGACAGGGAATCCCTACCGTTATCCTTCAACCGATTATTATTCCGACCAGTGGTTGCGTCGTTTCAAGAACTACTACGATCTTAACGCGGAGTTCCGCGGAGGAAATAAGGTAGCTAAGTACTACGTGAACGCCGGATGGAACTCAACAGGCTCGTTAATTGACTTTGGCCAGTGGTCCAATGCCCGCGATAACCGAATCAATGTCAGGGCAAACGTTGATCTCCAGATCAACAGCTGGATAAACACGCAGGTTGATGGTACGGCAATGTTCCGCAACAACAAGGCCGGAAGGGGGAACTTCTGGAGTGAAGCGGCTACACGTCAGCGCAACCTCATTGCTCCCTTACTCCCGATTGACTTGATCAATCCAGAGGATCCTGCCCTGCTTGCCCGAAAGAATGATGTTGACGGCAAGTACATTTTCGGCGGTTCCACGAGTATCACCTCCTCAGTGTTCTCAAACGGTTACGGCGGTGGAACATTCGATGGTGTCCAAAGGAAGTACACTTTCAACGACAGGCTGAACTTTGACCTGAAGGCCATTACACCGGGTCTGTCGTTCCATACGAACATGAACTTTGACTTCGGTATCTTCTATAATCAGACGGTATACAACACTGTTTCTGTCTATGAGCCTACATGGGCCGCTGACAGCGACACCATTACCAGTCTAAAACAGATTGGATCTGACAGCCGTCCCGGTACCCAGTCAGTCCAGACACCTTACTTCCAGAGGAGGATGGGCGGATCAGCAGTATTGAGCTATGACAGGACATTCAATGATGTACATCACGTCACCGCCAATGCTATTGCTTTCGCAAGCCAGTACAAGTGGAGGCTTGGTAACTCTGACAACGACACTGAGACGGAAGGTACTGAGGAGCAGTATCAGGGCCACAAACTTGCCCATCTTGGTTTCGAGGCTGGTTATGTTTATGACAAACGTTACCTTGTCGACTTCAGTGCGACTTACGCTAACTCGGTAAAGCTTGCTCCGGGACATCGCAGGGGCTTCTCTCCGACTTTCGGAGTTGCGTGGATTGCCAGTAACGAGGGTTTCATGCAGGATGTCAGCTTCGTTGACTTCCTTAAGTTCAGGCTTACCGGTGGTATCCACAAGTCTGACATCGGTATTCCCGGTTTCTTCCTCTATGATGGTGCTTGGGGTACAAGCGGCTCATGGGTTTGGGACGAGAATAACCGCAGCACATCAGGATACAAGCCGTCCAGGGGCGAGAACTTCAATCTCGGTTTCGAGATCCGCAAGGAAATTGCCTTCGGTTTCGAGGGTGAATTCTTTGACAGGTCTCTCGGTCTTCAGGCTAATGCATTCTTCAACAGGTACAGCGATCAGGTCGTCCGTACAAACGTGAACTGGCCGGGATTCTATTCCGATTATGTGCCTTACGAGAACTACAACGTGGATAGCTACAAGGGTTTCGAGGCCGGCATCACTTACAACAAACGTTGGGGTGACTTCAGCCTCTATGCCGGAGCTAACATCCTCTATGTCGTCTCCAAATACGAGAAGTACAGCGAGCTTCACGACTATGACTACCAGAACTATGTTGGCCATTCACGTGCCGGCACATGGGCGCTTGAATCTCTCGGACTCTTCCAGAGCCAGGCCGAGATTGATGCCAGCCCGACCCAGACGTTTGGTAACGTGACTCCAGGTGACATCAAGTACAAGGACCAGAACGGTGACGGCAAGATCGACAACAACGACCAGGTTTATGTCCGCACATGGAACCCGCCCTTCTCCGGAGGCATCGAATTGAAGCTTGGCTACAAGAACTTCACCTTCTATGCCATCGGCAATGCCTATTGGGGAAAGGATTACGCTACATTCCTTGAGCATGCAAACTATTGGTATGTTGATGCAGCCGATCCGTATCCTACCCGTGTAAGGGATTCGTGGACTCCTGAGAATCCGAATGCCAAGTGGCCGGCCGTCCACTCAGTCGCAGCGGACAACAACAACCGCCGTTCGACCTTCTGGATGTACGACAACTCTTTCTTCCAGCTCCGAAAGGTTCAGCTCATGTATGCTATGCCTAAGAACATTGCCCGCAAACTTTACATGACGAACCTCGATCTCTACATAGACTGCTCGAGCCCGTTCCAGATAGCCCCGAACCGCGAATATCGTGAGATGAATATCGCCGGTGAACCGCAGTACAGGACCTACTCTATCGGATTCAAGGCTTCGTTCTGACATTAAATACTGAAAGTTTATGAAACACTACAGAATACTTTTAGCAGCTCTTATCGCTTCGCTCTTCGCCTTTTCGGCCTGCGATGACCCGCTGAATCCGGAGGAGAACTTCCGTAACAACCTGGAATCCGTCCTCATGTCTCCGGCGAAAGTTGAGGGTATTATGACGTACGGCTATACCCAGATGCCTTACATCACCCCGAGGTTCGACGATGTGGCCACGGATGACGCAGTTTCCAACGATCCTGGCAACAGTTATCGTGTCATGGCCACCGGCGGATGGAGTTCTCTGTCCAATTCACAGGATATGTGGACCCAGTGCAACAGGGGCATCATGAACCTCAACAGGTTCTTCACCGTTGTCGACGATATTGATTTCAAACCCTCAAACGAGGGTTTGGCCAAGGCCTTCAAGACCCTTTATACGGGTGAAGCATATGCGCTCAGGGGAATCCTGAAGTACTTCCTGCTCCGCAACCATGCCGGCGTAAGTGCTGACGGTGAACTCTTGGGTATCCCCATCTACAATGACTATGTTACCGACCTTGCGACTTTCTCGGAGCCGAGGAAAACCTTTAACGAGTCGGTGCAGAGTATAATGGATGACTTCACCGAGGCAATGAAGTATCTTCCCGAGGATTATGGGGATGTAACCTCTGTTCCTTCGGCATATAATTATCTCAACCTCGATGAGTACAATCAGGTCTTTGGCAACCAGCGCAGGCAGAAAGTCAGCGGACGTATAGTAAATGCGTTCAGGGCCCGTGTTGCGCTCCTGGCTGCCAGCCCGGCATTCAACACATCGAACACCGCATCCCTCTGGGAATCCGCCGCTAAATATGCAGGCGATCTCATTAAGGACATCGGCGGCATCAGCGGCCTTGATCCAACTGGTAACATCTACTGGCTCCCGGCTCAGGTGACGGCAGCCAAATTGAGGACAGGTGACGACAAGGATATTCCCGAAATGATTTGGCGTCGCTACATGCGCACGATCAACACTTGGGAGGGTGATAATTATCCTCCTACTGTGTACGGACACGGCCGCATCAACCCGACCCAGAACTTCGTGGATGCCTTCCCGATGAAGAACGGTTATCCGATCGACGATCCCGCTTCAGGCTTTGATGCTTCGAATCCCTACGCAAACCGTGACCCGCGTCTTGCGCAGATCGTTGTCCTCAACGGGAGCAAGGTTCGTGGCGCTGTTATCAACAGCCTTACCGGAACCTCCGACGACTTAGCTAACAAGATGCAGTATTCCACCAGGACCGGTTACTATCTGCGCAAGCATCTCCGCGAGGATGTGAACATGCAGACCGGCAAAACGAATACACAGGATCACATCGAGCCGATCATCCGTTACACGGAAATCTTCCTCATTTATGCTGAGGCAGCAAACGAGGCTTGGGGACCTGACGGCAAAGGAAGCTATGGCTTCTCTGCTCGTGACGTGATTGCTGCCATCCGCAAGAGGGCTGGTATCACTGATGATGCTTATCTTGCCAAAGTCACCTCCAAGGAGGATATGCGCAAGCTCATCCGCAATGAGCGCCGCATCGAACTCAGTTTCGAGGGCTTCCGCTTCTGGGATCTCAGGAGATGGAATGTCGCTCTTGACGAGCCTGCGAAGGGAGTCGAGCTCAAGGATGGTGTCTACACTGAAGTGGAAGTAGAAGACAGGGCATACAAGCCCTACATGGTCTACGGCCCGATACCCTACAACGAGGTCCTTAAGTTTGGATTTGTCCAGAACAAGGGCTGGGAGTAATTATTTGAAAAGCGAATGATTATGAAAAAGAGAATATTCACAGTTTTGGCCTGTGCTCTTGCGCTTGTATCCTGCCATAATTTTGACAAGGATTTCCCGGACTATGACTATACTACAGGATTCTTCCCGTATCAGTTCCCGGTGAGGACTCTCATTCTCGGAGATGACGTCTACCCGAATGACAATGACAACGCCGGCAAGTTCGTGATCTCCGCTGCAATGGGCGGCGTGTACAAGAACAACAAGGACAGGAACATCAGCTTCAGGGTCGACGAGTCCCTGTGCGATGGAGTCACTTTCTCCAACGGCGACCCCATCAAGGCACTTCCGTCTTCTTACTACACGCTGAGCAACACCAGCCAGATCACCATCCCCAAGGGTGCGTACCACGGAGGTGTTACCGTGCAGTTGACGGATGCCTTCTTCAATGACCCGGACGCCATCAAGAATACCTATGTGGTTCCGCTGGTCCTGACCGGTACTTCTGATCTTGACAGTCTCCTGGTAGGAGCCTCCGATGCATCCAATCCCGACAGGCGCTTCTCCAGCCAGTGGAGCATCGCTCCGAAGGACTTCACCATGTTCGGCATCAAGTTCATTACTGAACTTCACGGACATTGGCTCCACTATGGATCCGCCACTATCGGCTCCGAGAAGGTTGAGTACAAGGCCCCTGATGACATCACCCACGATGTTGGTAACAATGAGGTCGTAAAGCTGGTCACCACCGGCAGGCACACCTCCACCCTGACTCAGAACCTCAAGGGTTCAATGAGCGACGTGAGCGCCACCCTCGTGTTCACCCAGAACGGTGAGAGTGTGACCATCAGCGCCCCGGCGGATGCAGACTACACTGTAACCGGAAGCGGCTCCTACAAGCTGTCTGAGAAGAATGATGCCTACAACAGCTGGGGTGACAAGCAGAGGGGTATGATTACCTACTCCTTCACCCTGACTGCTGCTGATGGCAGAGTCTACAAGGCCAATGATGTCCTCGTAGCACGTGACCGCGCAGTCGTTCTCGAGACCTACACGATCAAAGCTCTGTAGAAGGACTCTACTAAACGCAAGACCCCGCAGGATTTCCCTGCGGGGTCTTTGTTTTATTGATCACGTGATCAATAGGAATCCACCTTTATGTCCTTCACTGAGAGGTTCCGGACGAATACTGCATTATTGTTAAACTTCGTAATGCGCTTTACATGGATATTTTCCAGTAAGACTCCGTCTACAGGGTCACGCTCGTCACCGCGGATTTCATATACGGCTTCAGACTCCTCCGCTTCAACGTTCCGCATGACGATATTCCGGATGCGTGTGATTTTCGTCTCGAAAGTCGGAACTATGTCCCTCCATTGGTAGAGGACATCGGTGTTTATCTCGAAGACGCGGAGCATCTTGGTGGCGGACACGTTCTCCACTGTGATGTCCTCTATGAATCCGCCACGCCTGTGGTTCGTCTTGATATAGAACATCCGGTACACCTCGTCGGACGAATGGCAGTCGTGCATATAGACCCTGCGGACGCCGCCGGACATTTCACTTCCGATTCCGAGGAGACAATGTCCCTTGACTACTTGGCACCGCCGGACGACGATGTCCTGAGTGGGCATGTTCAGCGCCCAGCCGTCCTGGTTCCGTCCTGCTTTCAGGACCACGGCATCGTCTCCCTGATCGAAAGAACAATCCTCAACTATCACGTGCTGAGTCATTTCCAGGTCGATTCCATCATTGTTGTGGCCATGAGCATAAACATCCAGTCCGTGAGCCCACACATCCTTGCACATGAAGGTGTGGATGGTCCAGAAGGGGCTTTCCCGGATCTTGAATCCGTCCAGCTGAACGTTGGTGCAGCGGTTGAAATGAATCAGGTGGGGGCGCATTTGCACACCCTCCCTTTCCATATGACGGTCTGTGGCCGGGACCTGGGTGGAACACATCGCATATAGCTGCCGTGTCGCCTGCAGATGGGAATCCGGCCTGTCGAACCATGTGCGCCAGAAGTCCATCTTCGGGGCGAGGGTTCCCGGGCCGCTGATGGCTATGTTCTCGCATCCGAAGGCGTACAGGAGCGGGGATATGTTCATGCATTCCGCCCCTTCCCAAGACACTTGCACGGCTGGGTAGTAGAGGCTGAGGTCATCCTCGAAAACAAGTCTTGCCCCTTCCGACAGGTAAAGGTTACAGTTGCTCCTGAAATGTATCGGACCGGTCAGCCACTCTCCCCCGGGGACTACAACCCGGCCGCCTCCGGCCTTGTTGCATGCCGCCATCGCCTTTGCGAAGGCCTCGGTAGTGGATTTGACGTCTCCGCGCCTGGCACCGAACTTTGTGATAGGAAAATCTTTAGCGGGAAAGACGAACATATGCAAAGGCTCGAACGCATATGGAGATTCAGGCGCTGTCACGATTGTCCTGTCCTGGGCATATGAAGCAAGGCCGCCTGCCAGGACGATGAGGGTGATAAGGATATGTTTCATATGTCAGAGTACTATGGTCTCAGAGAGCGGCTGCAACTTCTCAATCACCTGTTTGTAGGAAGGATCATTGTATTTTTCAGCGGCTTTTTCCAGGGTCGGGACGAGTTCCCTAACGCTGGTCCTCTCAATCTGGGGCCATGTGAATTCCTTTTCCTTTGTAAGGTAGGGGATGAACCAGTCGATCATGCTCTTGAGGTAGACCTGACCGTGTTTCTTGTAATGCCACAGGTCCTGCCCGAGTTCCTCTGCAAGTCCGGCTATCCTTACGAAACCGTTCAGGTTCATCACCGAATAACTGAACGCCTTTGTCCTGGCCAGTTCCTTGGGCTGTGATCCATCAGGAGGGATCTGGGCTACTATTCTCGGAAGAGTGACCTTCTTGTAGTACTGCTTCGCTTCTTTTGTGCGTCCCAGCCAGGGAAGGATAGCCAGGCACTGTGCATCATAGTAGGTGCCATGATTGTTCTTCGCATGTTGCTCGTTCAGGCCTATCTTGCTGGTTGTAAGCCATTTGTAATAATCGCTCATCCATTCCTTAAGCCCTTTGTCCAGCTCCGGAGTCCAGCTCTTTGACTTCTCGAGCGTAGTGAATGCCTTGATCAGGAACGGCACGCTCGCCGTTTCGATGACGCCCTCAGCCCTTCCGTTCGTGATTCCCGGAATGAACTGCCCGTACTCCAGATGCGGATTCATCTTGGTCTCCGGGGCCAGGAAGAAGGTATTGAGGAACTTAGCGGCGCGCTGCGCATATTTTTCATCTCCCGTCTTCGCATATGTCCTGGCAAGGGCCTGCACGGCGCTGGACATCTTTCCGAAATTGGCCCTGTCGGTGTAGTTCTCCCTCTCCGGATTGATCTGTCCGTCTTTGCGTATGTAAGGCTTCCCGTCCGGTTTGGACGGATCCGGCCACCAGTAGGGGCCCATGCTCACATAGTCATGCTTGTCTCCGCTGGGCGGTACGGCCTTCTTGTTCACTATGGTGATGTCGGGCGACCAGAGCAGGGAATTCGCACGGATCAAGTCTGGATCAGCACCTTTGATATCCTGAGGCAATATGAACGTACAGCCTTGGGCGAGCAGGTAGTCCAGTACCTGAGAGAACTCCTTCATCTTCTGCTCCTTCCAGCCGTTCGGATGCCCCTGGAGCACGATGAAGTCAGTATATTTGCTGGCCTCGAAATTCTTTTTCAGGTAAGCGAACTCCACGTTGCCGGTGCCGTTTTCAAGGTTGACACGATGGTTCAGCACCACTACTCCCGTACCCTCGAACAACTTTTCAGGAGCGAAAAAGATATGCGTGAAATTCCCTGCGGCAAGCAGTGCCTTCGCCGTGTTCTCATCCACTCCATTGAAAGGAGCTCCGAAGGTCCTCATCCTCAGGTTGGAACGCCCTGAGATAATCTCATCGGACTTCTTGAAATGCTCCAGCTGATAGTCGAAGCCGGTACCTTGGAACTCAGGTCTCTTGTGGTCCAGTCCGTGGTTCCAGAACTCGAAAAGCGGACCTCCGTCAGCAGCCTTCATGGCCACATATGGTGCCAGTCCCTCATCCAGCGTTTCGTCGGTAGTCAGGGCGATTATTCCGAAGGAAGCCTTGATTCCCCTCCGTGCGACCTCATCAATAGCATCCTTGCAACTGATTTTACCGTTCTTCACGTACACGTCATCCAGCTTGAGGATCACCTTGGGTCCCGCGATGGAGGACATGCAGACAAGTGACAGGCAAAAGACTAGTAATTTCTTCATTTTGGATAATCAGTTTGGTTATTTGATGCAAGGTAACATTTATTTCGTAAATTTGAGCAACTGATAACCGAATCCAAGACATATGTTTACCAGATCTTTTCTTGCATCATGCATTGCGGCCGCGCTGTTCGTGCAGGTTTCCGCCTCCGCCCAGAACGGAATCGTGTACACCGAAGCCTCGGACCTTACCCTCGTAGGCAAACTCATGGACACCCCGAATCCCTATCACAGGGTGGACACCGTGGCTTTCAAGGGCTTCACAAAAGGAGAGAACTCCCAGGTCCGCCAATCCTCCGGAATTTCAGTCGCATTCAGGACAGACTCGCCCGACCTCTACATCCTGACCCAATTCGGCGAAGTCAGCAGGGATCCAACCAACACCGGACCGATATCCGCCAGGGGATATGACCTCTACATCCGTGAAAACGGCCAGTGGCGCTATGCCGCATCCAAGTGCCGTTCCGTCGCGACGCTGGACCAGCCTCTGGCCCTCATCACCTCCATGGAGCCCGTAATGAAAGACTGCCTGCTTTACTTCCCGCTGTACAGTGAAGAGTACTCAATAAAGCTGGGCATCAGGGAAGGCTCTAAGATAGAAGCACTTCCGAATCCGTTCCGCCACCGC
>Ga0256405_10008618_pt1 | contig 14486 bp, 17 predicted proteins | sample RumenRJG_02DNA_FD_189096 | JGI IMG/M metagenome (GOLD analysis project Ga0256405, IMG submission 189096) | Bovine rumen microbial communities from Lethbridge, Alberta, Canada - RJG_02 | ecosystem: Host-associated > Mammals > Digestive system > Stomach > Rumen | place: Canada: Alberta...
CGCCTCCTGGGTCAACCCCAACTCCTTTCGCGCCAGCCGTATTCTCTTTCCTACTTTTTCGTGAACGCTCTGACTCATGCCCCCTGCAATCCTTACGGATTTATGGTAAATGAAGATTAAAAATAAGTTTATGCCTAATGCTGCATAATACGCCCATCATATACAACTCTACACAGAAATGAGTCCCAAAAAACGCCCGCAACAAAAGCCCGAGGAAATCAATCTAAAAGCCAGATTGACTCACGGGCTCCAAAACACTAATATTGTCTTGTGTCGAGGCGGGTGTCTGGAGCCCGCGTCTTCATAGGCCATCGTTTGTTGCAGCAAGCGATGGCCATTTTCGATTACTGAGTGTTTTACAATTATCTAACCCTTTTCCCGTAACTCATTATCCTGACCCTCCCTGAGATCCACGATATCTATGTCGTAATCCATGGCATTTATAAGCCTGAGAAATGTACTGATCCGCATATCGTTCCTGCCGTGCTCGTAGTTCGATATCATCTGCTTGGTAACACCGGCCATTTCGGCAAGCTCGCATGTCTTCATCTTCCGCTTCTTCCGGCAGAGCCTGAGCAGTTCACCGGATATCGTCATTGTTCCACTCTCCCCTCATCTAATTGTCAGAAAAGAAATCGTTGAGCCAATCTTCGGTATCCACGTCCGAGTCGCTGTCGCTGTCAGCATTGATTTCAGAGCTACCGCTGTCCGAGCCATCATCGTCTTCTTCGAGCCACTCCTTAGCCCACTCTTCGCCGGACTTATCGTCATCATCGTCATCTTCATTTTTCTTCTTTTCTTTCTTGATGCTGACGCGTCCTGTCTCAGTGCCCCTCGTATAGTATTCACCATCGACTCGTATTACGTCGGACGGCTGAGACGGATATGCCCCCTCGGTGATGCCCGGGACCTGACTCATTATGGTTGACCAAAGAGCCGCCGCATTAGTCGAAAGAGAATTGAGCGTCTTGTTGTGATCCGTCCCGATCCATAAAGCAGCGGAGTATTTTGGCGTGAATCCGCAGAACCATATGTCATACTCGTCATTGGTCGTACCTGTCTTTCCGCCAACAGAGGCTCCGTAAATTGACGCGCTGCTTGCTATGCCGCGGCTCACGCAGCCTTTGAGGCAGTCAGTCATTATGAATGCCACGCCCTCATCGATCACCTGCACCTGCTCGCCCTTGTCTTCAAGAAGGACATTTCCGTCGCTGTCGGTGACCGTTGTATAGCATACGGGACTGTTTCTCACTCCCCCGTTCGGGAATGTCGCATATGCGCACGCCATATCAAGAGGCGTTACGCCGTACGACATCGCGCCGAGCGCAAGAGCCGCTGGATTAAGGTCGTTGGTCGCAAGTGTTTCATCATCCACTGCGGTGGTTATGCCGTACTTTTTAAGCATGTCCATCGAATAGTCGCTTCCGACCTGTCTTTGTATCTTAACAGCGCAGGTGTTTATCGACTGTTCAAGAGCCGTTCTGAACGTCCTGTCGCCCGAGTATGACCTTGTGGCATTAAGAGGCCATACCATTCCGCCGTCATACATCTTCTCGTCCTTTACAGGCGAGCTTGCGGTTATGTAGTCGCCCCAGCCTGTAGCACCCTGCTTATCGTAGCCATACTTGGTGAACGGGAACTTATGTCCCTCGGCATTACACTCAAAACTTTTCTGAAGAGCCGCCGAATAAACCGAAAGAGGCTTTATGGAAGAGCCCGGCTGCCTTGGCGATGTAGCACGGTTAAATAATTTCTTTCCTTTGGCTCCCCTTCCGCCCGACATGGCGAGTATCTTCCCCGTACCCACCTCGGTAATGACCATCGCAGCCTGAGGCGTCTCCTCAGAATACATAGGGAAGTTAGAATCGTCCTTGAATTCCTTGTTTATTACCTTTTGGATATCCCTGTCGAGCGTAGAATGGATCTGAAGGCCTCCCGTGTGGACCATTCGGTCCGCAGTCTCCTCGCTGAGATCGTACTGTTCTGCAAGGTCTTTTGCGACCGCAGAGGCCACATAGTCGGTAAAATACGTGTACTTGCTGGACTTCGCGTTCCCAAGGTCAGGCTTCAGGGCATCCTTTATCTCTACCTTGGAAGCCGCAGCGTCATCGGCAGAGACATACCCCTGCTCCGTCATCAGATCGATCACGAGGTCGCGTCTTTCCTTCGAGGCGTCATTGGCATATATGCCGTCATCATCAAGATATGTCGTCGCATCGCCCTCCTCGTCCTTTAAAAGCGCGTATGCGTCCGGTGCAGACGTTAAGGCTGCAAGGCTGGCGCATTCGGTAAGCGAAAGGTCTGGCACTTTCTTCGAGTAGTACGTCGTTGCAGCGGAATCCACTCCGTAGCAGCCGTAGCCGAGGTATATGGTGTTGAGGTACGCTTCAAGGATCTGCTCCTTGGACAGCGCCCGCTCTATCTTCGCAGCATAGACCGCCTCGGTGAGTTTTCGCTTTACGGTACGCTCGCTCTTTATGTCCGAAAGGTACACGTTCCTTGCAAGCTGCTGCGTGATTGTCGAAGTACCGCTTATTGCATCGGACTTTCCGAGCAGTTTGTATATGACTGCACCAGCCATTCGCTTGAAGTTGAAGCCGTGGTGCTTCCAGAAGGTCTTGTCCTCGATGGCGATGAACGCGTTCTTAAGGTTCTCAGGCAGGTCATCATACTTTGCAAGTTCCCTGTCCTCTCCGTAGTAGAGCCTGTCTATCTCGTGACCGTCCGCGTCATACAGGATGGAAGACTTCTCTATATGAGCATAAATGCTGTCATACGAGACATTCTCCGTGTCCGCAGCAAGATGCGCCGTATATGTCGTAAAAGCCAGAACGAATGAAACGAAAAGCAGTAAGATCGCTTCCGCCACCATTCGGACAACTCTTCTTTTATCCCGATTCCCCTTGAACCTACCTTTCATTGCCATAAGATGACCCATCACTTTCCCTATCTGCTCTTTCTCAGACAAAACAGCTGCGCATTGCCTGCAAACCTTATCTGCCCCAGATCAGGTCTCACAGGCCGGAGATCATGGAGGGCTATCTGCCGCCTCCAGAACGCCGACGCACCCTCGTTGCGCGGCAGCACCGTGAAGAAAAACGGCCTGTCCGTCATTTCAAGAAGTTCGGAAAACGCCTCCGAACCGATGCCCTTCCGCCTGCAGTCGCCCCTGACATAAAACTCGATTATGTAATCCATGGGGACATAAAGCTCTTCATTTGACACATGTTCTATTATCACAAAACCCGCGTCAGAGCCGTTTACGTCAAAGACAAGCGCTTCCATCGGTTTATGGGACAGGTGGTAAATAAGTCTGCTAAGGGTCATCCCGTCGCATCCGCCATACTGACGGAGTTCTTCTATGTAAGGCTTGTACAGCATATCGTAGAAATGCGGTATTTCAGCTGGTGTTATCCTGCGAAGCACTCGATAGCCCTCTATAACATATTTGAAAGTTCGTCGACCAGTTCTCGCACAGCGTTGACGATCCTGACGTCCCTGTAGAGAACTGCTATTAACAGTGCCAGCACGAGCACCTGAACGCCTGCGAATCCGAACTCAGCAAATGTATTTGTCCGTATATCCAGAAATCTGAAAGTCTTTTTTGAAAACGGATACAGAAGCATCACGCCGCCCTTGTTGAACGCGTCGTAAATTACGTGGCTGATGCACCCGAGGAAGATCCCTGCAGCGCACAGAGCCGCCGATCTGGCATTCACGGAAAAGCTGACGCTGTGGTCAGATAAAAACTGCATGATCTGCGGTGCGAAAACATAGCAGATCACGGCCAGCCACCCCGCTAGACGCGAGAATGCTCCGCCTGCAGCGTGAACAAAAATGAATACCGCTAATGCTGCAATGAGCGCAAATATGCTCTCCCTGTCCGTCCTGAACATTGCCAGAGCGTAAAACATCATGGCCGTAAGCGCAGCGCCTGCTGCGGTATGTGTGATGCCGCGGTGTTTTGTAAAGCGGGATACGAGAAGCGATGCGAGCCCGACAAGAGAATCGCTTTTCGCAAGCTTCGAGCCCGGCTGGTCTATATCGGGCAGTATGCTGCCTATCAACGCCGAGCTGAGTATTAAGGCGGACTCCCCAATAGAGCCGCCAGCTAAATATGCTGCTGCAATGCCTGCCTGTGCTCCTCCGATCAAGTGAGTCTTCCAGGTCATAAAAGGGGTCCCCTATTCAAGCTCTCCGGCAGCAGAAAGTGTATCGAAAAATACTTCTGCAAGCTCATTCAGAAGCACACAGTCCGACGCGGCCATATCCTGCCACTTCAATGGGGTCACATAATACCCATACGGAAACAGGATCACATCATGAACGCTCATCAGCTGCGCAAGATGTTTTCTGCCGCTCTTTGTCAGAAGCCCGGACAACCTGGCCTCCGGAACGGATTTTCTGAAATCCCTTGCCAAACTGTTGAATCGCCAGTATGCGCCGTCAAAAGGAGATGCGGCTGCCATAGCCATAAGCGTACTGCTCATCTTTTTTAGCGACTCCGTATGCTTCATAAGAAGATCCCTCGCTGCCTGCTTATAATCTGTCATGCGTTTCTCCTTTCGCTAAACCGCCCTTGCTTCCCGCAGAGCACCCTTATTGCCCGTACCCGACAGAGTCCCCTCGGTCATGCTGCGGTCATTGTTCAGTTTCTTGATCTTTATCTCATCCATCGAATCCGCCGTGCAGACATCGATGATGTTTATGTATTTGTATTTTGAACCTATACGCCTTATCCTGCCGTTCCGCTGTTCTTTCTTGGCGTTCGTCTCCGCCTGTTCAAAGTGTATAAGATGCCTCGACGACTGAAGGTTAAGTCCCTCTGTCATGGCGTCGTTGCCAATGAGGACACGGCACTCGGGATCGTTTCTGAATGCGCGCACTATCTCGGCCCGCTCCGCATCAGGCGTCCTTCCGACAAATAGACGAGGGTTTGCGCCCCTGATCTTCCCCAGAAGGTCATACAGCATTCGCGCGGTAGAAGCGAAATAGCAGAAGATAATGACCTTCTCGTCCGCATCGACGAGCTCCGATACTATATCGAGCGTTACCTCGGTCTTAGGCGACATGGTGTAACTCTCCGGAAGCATCCGGTAGAGCTGCCAGTTGACGTTCCGCTTCAGCCTCTCGTCAGCCGGATCCACGCCCCGGAACTTGGTGCGGAGGACTGCAGGATCAGACGCTATGTACTGGAGCGATGCGAGATACATCTTCCCCTGCTCATTTATAGCGTCTATCTCGGCTCTTGCACTGGCGCTGAGGCCGTGCTTTTCTACAAGCTCCTTCTTGCGCTTCTCCTGCATCGATCTTCTTGCATCGATAACGGCCTGCATCTTCAACTGTACGCTGTCCATCGGGCAGGATATCTTCCTGGGCTCTCTCTGAACCGGCAGATCTATCGCCGCGTCCTCGGCAGAGCGCATTATGAGAAATTCGGACATCAGCTCCTGCAGCTCGTCGAGGTTCTGAGCGCCCGTTATCTCGCGGCACAGAAATTTCCTGTTGAATTCCTCGACAATGAACCTGTTCTTGAAGTCCTTATATTCCTTGTAATCATCTCCGAAAGGCTTTTTAGAGGCGAGCCGTACGATGCCCCAGATATCGTCGGGCCTCGACATTATGGGCGTGCCCGTAAGGAGTATCGTGCGCTTTCCGCAGCAGGTGTCTGATATGAGGTTGTTCTTCACGCCGTCACGCCCTTTTATGCAATGGGCCTCGTCTATTACGCAAAGATCATAATTGACCTTGTCTATCTCCTCTTTCCAGTTCTGAAAATCCTCGTAATTGGTTATGAGTATCCCCCTGGAAGCTTCCTGGATCCCGCTGTAAGGAGCCTGCTTTCTCTTCTTTGTGGTTCCTCCGGTAATGAATATCGGCATGCAATCTTCGTTCCAGCCGGCTATCCTTCGTATCTCGTCGGCCCACTGCTCCTTTAGGGATTTCTTGCAGACCACGAGCATCTTCCGCGCACCGCGGTTTTCAACGAACCACTTGATCGTTCCGACGGACTGTAGGGTCTTTCCGAGCCCCACCCCGTCGCCGTTAAGGCAGAAGCCCTTGTTATTGAGGCGGTCTATCATGAAGCGTATGCCGTCCTCCTGATACCTGTACGGCTTCAGCGCAAGCTCCGGGATGTCCTGCATCGGGCCAAACAGCCTCAGGGGCTCCTTATCCGGTTCGGACTTTCCCTCGAGCTTCCACAGAGGCGTCTTGTAGTACGCCTTGCCCCGGAATACCTCTTTTACTTCGGGAAGGCTTGTGATTGGGACCACATAGCCCTTAAGGTCATAGTCAAAGCGACTGCAGCCTGTAATGCTTCGGCAGTCACGTCCGTTCGCGTAATGGCAGCGAATCAGTATTCTGTTTTTATCAAGCTGCTGTATGGTAGTTATCATCAGTAGTATTCATCCGGCGGCACTAAGGACACGCCTTTCTCAAGGTCACGGCGCACCCAGTCCGCGCAGCCTTCGGGCTTATAGAACGGGCACGCATACGTCCCGCAGTCCTTATGACCGCCCGAAAGTATAAGGCAGCCCGTATCGCCCGCCACGCTTGCACAGCACCTGCCGTCGGAATCTTCATATCTACGGATCAGGGAATCCGTCTTACTCATTTACATCACCAAACATCAGTAATAGCCTTCAAAGCCCCTTGGCGGAATCGAACCGCCGCCGCTGAAGTTGATCAGTCGGTCCGCCTGGATAGGGCGCACTGCCCGGACTAAGCACGCATCCGGGCAATCCTCAGTAGAGGGAAAAGGCAGTCTGGGGAATCGGACCCCGCGGATCAGCACCCACCCGATCCTGCACCACGCTCTGCCATATAACACGGGCAGGCATTGCTTCCGGCAAGAGGCAATACGTAAAACACACTTGGGACACATTCCTTTGCATCGCACGGCAGAAAGTATATGTCCGCCCGGGATCAGCTGATTTAACCGGCTATGAATTTCGGACTGTACTCGTCCGGATATCTCTTTGCGTAATCGCCTCTCACGCCGTTTTTTATAAGCATCGAAACAATGCCCCGAAAGAACTTCCTCTTTTCGGAGGCTGACCGTCTTGCACCGATAAAGGTTGCCACACTCTCATAGAATTCCGCGTCCGTTTCCATAAAGGCTTTGTACTTGTCGCCCATCACACGCAGCATGTGCTTGCGCGTCTGCTCGCACAGGCAGCCCTCAGCCATCTCACCGAGATAAGCCGTGAGCCAGCGCCTGCCCTTTTCGATTACTTTTCTCTTTTCCTCGCCCGTCACTGTATCTTTGTACATTTCCGTTCCTCCCCGAAAAAGGACAATACGAGCATTATCTGCTCATCTGTAAGTCCGATAAAATCCTCGTCACCTTCCCCCACAAATAAGGCGGGCCCTACAAAATCCACGTAATCGTCAAGGCGGAAGTTGAAAGGATTCCCTTTGTTTCTGCCTTCTATGTCGCACAGGATGCCTATGCCGTGACCAAAGCCGTAGTGTTCAAGGCCGCCTCCGACGACATTGCGAAGATCCATAAAGTCGCTTCCTATATCCGCGATCTCCGGCCTACTGCCCGGCTGTTTTATGACTGCTATCATCGCGCCACCCCGCTATACATAGCCGTAGCGGCCGTAGCCGTCATCGTAACGGTCGCCTCGCCCGACATCCCTGCGCCTTGCCGCGGTTCTTTCGTCTCTTTCGGCAGAAGCAGGCTGCCTGCTTTCCTTCCTTGGTCTGGCATTTATGATAGAGAGGTTCTCATCAGCTTTGCCGAACGCCTGCCACATATTGAGAGTCTCAAGCGCAAGTTCGCCCATAGCTCCGAGTTCTCCCGCCTCCTTAAGGCTGAGGCCGTGCATTATCCTTACGGAAGAAGCAGGCTGACCACCTGTCTGAGTGCCCTGAAGCGGTCGCTGCGAGGTTTCGATGCAGATATCCGCATAACTGCCTTTATAGACCCTGAACTTTTTCTCGGCACCCGCGGTCCTAACTTCCTTACAGAGTTCGAAAGCGGGCTCGGCATATTTCCTGCCATCGCTTTCCTTTTTCGCCTCATTCCTGCGTATAAGCGCTGCGATCCTTCCGCTCTTCATTAGTTCGCAGAAATACGCAAACTCCTTGATATCCATATGGAACTGCATATACGATGTCATGCGGCTACCCTGCTGTCTGCTCTGGTCATACTGACCCGATTCAAACAGAAACTTCACGATACGCTCCCTCAGAGGATAGCCGTCAGCGCCGATACAAGGCTTCCCGTGATCATCCATCTTGTCGGACGTCCACGAGGAAAGCCTTACCGTAAGCATGCTTTTGTCTGTCTGCCTCTTGTAGACCACGTTAAGATCGAGGAGGTCACTCCTGTTCTTGCTCTTGTCGCTGAGAAGAGCCTCGACATCGCGAGCCGAGAGCTTTCGCCTCTCCATTCTCCCCGTAGCCGGGTTGTAGAATTCCTCATACATAAGATCGAACATAAAGACCTCCATCAGAGATAATCCGCAACAACGTGCACGTCATCAAGAGCCGTATAGCCGTCGAGCCTAAGAGCACCGAGCACGCCCTCGACTATCTTGTAGAAATACGGGACATAGCAGTCGTTTTCCCTGTCCTGCCTTTCAAGCTCTTTCAGAGCGCTCTTCGCTTCCTGGCGCGTCTCGTAATGGCTTATAAGGACATTGCATTCCTTATCTGCCACCCAAAACTTACTTCCCATCACCATCAGCTTTTCCTTCATTGTCCTTCGCCTCCTTGCGTTTCCTTCTGGCGGCACGCTTTATGGGCTTCACATCATCGAATCGCAGCCTGTCTATGCTGATGCCGTACAGTTCGCACAGTTTCAGAGCCAGCGTTACCTTCGGCTCGATTGCGCCCGACTCGATCTTACCGAGCATTTCGAGGCTGAGGCCCGGAATGGCTTCACAGACCTCGTTCCTCGACAAACCGGCATTGATTCTGGCCGCATAAAGCGTAATTTTGAAATCATCGTTCATTGCTGAAATCCTCCTTCTTTCCTATTCCTTCTAAAATGGCTCGTCATCTTCCTGTGCGGCGAACGAGTCCGGAAGATCGTCGTAACTGTAGTCGTCGAAACTCTCCTGTCGGCCGCCACGCTCCTGCCCTCCGCCGGATCTTCTGTCATAACCCCCGTCCTGTGCGCCGGAATTGTTCGAGCGATATCCGTTACCGTTACCGTTGCCCTGACTTCCGCCGTTTTGCCCGCCTCTGCCGCCGCCGAGGAACTCTACGCCGTTATATCCTTCGGCTACGACCTCAGTGGTATAGACTTTCTGTCCCTCACGGTTCGTGTAGCTTCCGGTCTCGATCCTTCCTCTTACTGCAGCAAGGCTTCCCTTTGAAAGATAACGCCCGCAGGCCTCAGCCTGCCTGCCCCATACGGTTATGCGGATGAAATCCGCGCCCTGATCTTCGCCCTGCCTCTTAGGCCTGTCTACGGCCAGCGAGAAATGAGCCACGGCGGTCTTGTTCTCGCCACCGCCTGTATATGAGAGCTCAACATCATTGGCGAGTCTTCCGATCAATACTACACTGTTCATAATTTCCCCCTATTTTTATTAAATTGCTATAGTTTTCATATTTAGAACCTATGTTTATAATTATATTAGCAAAGTTTTACCTATATTTCAACTAATATACAATAAAAATATGCAAATATTACTATATTAGGCGACTATGCCTATTTATTAGTAATTATTTGCATATATTTCAACTAATTATACTGTAGTACGCGATTACTGGCTTTCGTCGCTCTTTTCTTCCTTATTGAGGGCATTTTCGACGTCCTCCTCGTTGCTGAGAGTGATGTCAGAACCGTCAGACACGAATTCCAGCGTCCCCGTCGCGCCTGTCGTATAGTATGTCGCTCTGATCGCGTCGGTCACCTCCGGATCCGGAAGGCCGCTGTCTTTTCCCGCTGTAGCAATGCAGTAATTGTAGTTGCTACCCGGGATAGCCTTATTGACAGCGCTTCCGTGCTGAGCCAGGACGATAAGGTTGCACGAGCCTATATTCCCGAAGGCTCGGGATATCTCCTCCTTGCCCGCATCTGACAAGGTGACGAATCCGGTATTGCCAAAGGTGAAATACGTGATGAGCGACCTGTCATTCGGGTCATCCGATGAGACCTCCGGCTTGACGATGAATAAAGTCGCGTTATCGCCTATGTCATAAGCGAGATTATCTCCGTCGACCCTTGTGCCCGCACTTGAGACAATGCTGTTCACGGAAGATGCCTTGTCACCCATCTCACCTACTACGCAGGTACCGACAGTGAATTCGGACAGTATCATCTCTGCTCCGCCGAGCCTTTTATCGTCAGGGCCCGTCAGTACAAGATAGTCGAGGTCGCCTCTCACCCTGCCCTTGAGCTCCTTGCAAAGCGTCTCTGCTTTTTTCTCCGTTCCTGTGTCGATGAGAGCCTCTGTTCCGCCACAGCGGATGAGTATCGCCTCGCCGCTGCCAAGATTGAACACGGTGTAACTGACTGCGCCGCTTGTGACCGTGAACGAATCGTCCTCCTGCAGGTCTTCTGTCTTTATCCCGCCGTAGATGTCACCGGAATGCGCATTCCTGTAAACGATGTACCCTGCATAGCCGCCAATGAGCGCTACTGCGATGAATATGGCAAGCCCCTTCTTGAACGAGGGCTTCATCTTTCTCCTGCGCCTTCGGTTCTGCCTTCTTGTTGTCCTTTTGGAAGCCATAACACTGACCTTTCTGCGAAAGTTTGAAACTAAATGTCGCTTTTTATGCTATGATAATACTACAACATCAAAAAAATGCACACTTTTTCTGAAAAAAGAGGAATACTGGACATATGAGCAGGAATAAACGAATAATTTGCATGGCGCTTATCGCCCTGCTTGCCTTGCTTCCGTCGTGCGGCAAGAGCAAAGATGAATACGGGTCTGTAGGCGATGCCGACATAACGACCGAAGAAACGGATGAGGGGCTTTCCATCTTTGAGAAGCAGATCTCTCCGTTCAACGAGTATAAGTACGACAATGTCGGGTTCGAAAGCGCCAAGTTCAGCTTCGACATCCCGAGTACATGGACGCAGACCATATACAACATGAGCTGCATAAGATACGACGTGCCATATGACGACCCGCACTTCCCGGGTGCTGCGTTCTACGTAAAGTGCAACTTCGACTACTCTGCAACGCCTGACGGCATCAACGAGTTTTCGGGCATAGCTGCGGAATACGGAACACCAATGAGTTCGTACATAACAGGACTCCCCTTCCCTGTAGGAGGAAAGGATGCGTGGATCAAGAGCTATACCGCAGCGGACGAGAGCGAATCGCCTTCATTCTGCTCGGATGAAACAGCAGCCTGCGTAAAAACGACAAAGGACGTGCTTCTTGTCAGCAAGGTTACAGGAGACACGGCTTCCGTAAGCGGGATGGATCTGGTAACGGGCTACTTCAGATGGGAGGATTTTCCTGTAATGATAGCCTCAGTCGTTCCGACATCCGAGTCAGCGGACGCAAAGGCGATGACCGAGTACATCATGTCGAGCGTGCAGTACGCGCCTCAGAACATAACGGAGTACACTGTCCGCTCCTGCGGCGATGTCAGTTTCGAGCTGCCGGCTGAATTCGAGGCGATATCCGGCTCCGGAAACATATTCATATCGCCTGCAGCGGACATCAAGGCGACATCGGGAATAAGCGCAGCTGTATTCAAGGTGGACGAAGAACTCGAATACCTGACACCAGAGTATTTCCAGAACTCGTACGCAACTGGAGTCGCCAACACGCTTCTTGATCCGGCTTGCAGTACACAGTACGCAGCTACGGCCTCTGTCTACGAAGACACGGAGAGCAAGCTGCTCGACGAGATAAAGAGTTTCCCTGGCACGGCGACCATACTCCCGACGGGAGAAAACTACACCTGCGCAAAACTGACCTACGGCACGGTAGGCTCGTGGCTGATGGACAATTACATCCTCGAAAAGGGAGAATCGCTCTATCTTGTGACGGTGATGTACCCGCTTCAGGACGAGGCGATCGCGCGGATCATAGAAAAGTCCCTGATCCAGAGCCTTAGGAAAAACTAGGCAAAACATTCATTTTTTCATTTTGGGTTCGCGGATTTATTGAAAAGGAAGTACGAAATCTATATCCTATAGGCGAAACAGGGCATCGGAGGCTCATTTTGGAAATAGTAAACGAAACATACAGACAAATAAATCTCGGAGACAGACCTCTCGCAAGACGCAGATACAGGTTCAGCGAGATCCGCAAGGTCAAGCTGAAGGACGATGGCTCCCTTACCTCCTCGATCCTCCTTCACATACGAAGACAGGAGAAAAAGTACGCGGAGGAATCAGGGCTTCTTGGCGCAAGGCAGCCGGTCCGAGATTCGGTGTACGACGAATACACAAGTTCCCTTTCGATGACATCAGAGAGTTTCATGGGATTCAGTGAAAGAGAGCGCCTGGATGCAGGCGAAGATGTGTCTGTCGAACAGGCCGTCATCGTGCCGCCGAAACAGCCGAGACTCAAGAGGCTTCAGGCAAAAATATCCGACAGGGTCTTTGATTACTCGGAGATAGAGCAGGAAAAGGTCGAGCAGGAGATAGACCAGCTCGTGAACGCGGACGGCTACTACAACGAGGTCGAACCTGCGGACATAGATGTGGACTACAAGGAAGAACGGCACATAAACAAGCCTGCGCTCATAGCGGCGGCCGCACTGATCATCTACATCATCCTAATACTTAAGTTCTAGGAGGAAAAGGATAGTGAAAGCAAGGAAAAAGACGGGATATAGGAGGCGGTTCAGCGTAAAGGAGCTGTTCACGGCAAAACTTCCGAGCGCGATAACGAGCAGGATCACCCCGCTTCTCACCGTGGGGTCGGCAACGTTGCTGTCATCAGTGATACTTCTCTTCTTTCCTACGCTGAGGCTAAGCGCTCCCCTGTTTGCCATACTGGGGGCTGTCATAATCCTGTATGCGCTGTGGCAGAAGGCGGATGTCCTGATGCACGGATATGACGAGCACGTATTCAAGGTAGTGGACTACAGCCAGATACTGCCGTTCACCACAAAGATAGCACCGCCGACAGGTCTGTTCCTTATGAGAAAGACTCCCGAAGGCGAGCCGGAGGATAGCAGCATATATCACGTAGCCGTATCCGCAAAGGGAAACCTCCTCCCTCCTATAGACTGGCTCATAAGGGTCTATGTCCCGAAGGGAATGGAGGCCGTTACCTACGGAGACAGGAAGTACTTCCCTACCGTGTATGGATACCGGATCGAAGGAGAAGACAAATAGCCAATAGTTAGCCGCTTAAGCGGCATGCAAATAACCAATCAAAGGAGAAACACCATGACAAAAGCAGAATTCGTAGAAAAGTATGCAGAGAAGACAGGTTTCACAAAGAAGGACGCAGGCGCTGCCGTTGACGCATTCTTCGCGGTAGTATCAGATGCCCTGAAGGCAGGCGACAAGGTAGTGTTCCCGGGCGTATTCAAGGCCGAGGTAACAGAAAGAGCTGAAAGAACAGGAAGAAACCCTCAGACAGGTGAAGAAATGGTCATTCCTGCCAAGAAAGCGATCAAGGCAAAATTCAGCGATAAACTGCGGATATCTAAGATAGGCGGTTGATTCCAAAATAATTTGAAATTGCGGAAAATCGTCACTGTAAGATAGACAGTTGATGAAATCGCAAGAATCTTAATTGCGGAAACTCTTCACAATAAGATAGAGAGTTGATGAAGGCAAATGAATAAGGCCGTCTCATTACGAGGCGACCTTTTTTCGTGGTTAGAATATTTCATCGAAGCGTTCGAGCAGGGTGTTGATGTCAGACATGTCTCCCGAAATCGTTACTGTTTCGTACGAATCCATAAACTTCTTCGGATTGAACCAGTCCATAGAACTGTTTCTCGGATCGGTGTATGTCATCGGTATCGAAGATGGTTTCAGCCTCGACTTCGTAACAGGCTTCCTGTGCGCCTCTGACCAATACAGAGCCTTAGCTCTGAGTATTTCGTAGGAATAGCCTCTACCTACGCCGTTAAGCTGCTTGATGAGAGCGTTCACGCCTTCAGTGGCAGCGTTCGTGTACTGCTTTCCGTATTTAAAGTAGTTGAGTATCTCCGGCATCCAGTTAGATAGCGTTCTACCGAACTTCCGGAACTCCTCGTACTCCTTGCCGGCAGGGATGTTCCTTACGAGATCGTTGATGTTCTTTACCGCTTCGAACTGATCCGCAGACTCGTTGTATATCTTCTCCGCACGCATCTTGACGATACGCAGTTCGTTCAACTCTGGAAACACAACGCACAGCCTTGCCATAAGCGATGCTCGTGAAGCGTCCATCTTGATGCGTTTGGTCCCGAACTTGAACAGGTAGGTGTCCTTGCCGAGACGCTTCAGCAGGGCCTGTTTATCTTCCTTTTCCTCGCCTTCTGGGAGCGCGGCGACCTCCGCTTTCAATTTCTCGAAAATCTGTTTCCTGGCCGATTCTGAGGCGCTGTAG